>Ga0210085_1001275_pt1 | contig 10114 bp, 10 predicted proteins | sample China_Galinas_PW_5_FD_184866 | JGI IMG/M metagenome (GOLD analysis project Ga0210085, IMG submission 184866) | Wetland microbial communities from San Francisco Bay, California, USA, that impact long-term carbon sequestration - China_Galinas_PWC_D1... | ecosystem: Environmental > Aquatic > Marine... | reverse complement strand
GGGCGTGCTGCAGGTGCTGGACAAGCAGGACGAGGCCTCCTTCTCGCTCAAGGACATGGACCTGCTGGCGGTCTTCGCCCGGCAGGCTGCCGCCGCCATCGAAGCCGCCCGCGTGGCGCGCGATTCAGAGCGATTGCTGCGCGTCGTACTTTCCGCCATCGGCACCGAGGCGCTGGAGCCAGCGGACATCGACGCGCTCGTGACCGCTGCGGCGCGCGACCTCGATCGTGACGAGGACGCGCCCTTCTGGAGGCTGGTCGATCGCATCGCCCAGCTGCGTGAGACATCGGATGCTGACCTGGACCTGGTGGAGGAGATCCTCGAGGTCGTCTCGCGCCACCGCAAGCATCGACCAGCGCGCTACGGGCGTCGAACCCGGTGACCAGTCCTGCCGGGCTGCGGCCGGCCTGGTCGGAGCCGTTCCTCGGTGACGCGCTCGCCAGCCTCGCGCGCGCTTCGCGGATCGACCGGATCGATCGCGAGTGGGCCTTCGACGGTGCCACCGGCGAGGGCGTGACCGTGTGCATCGTGGATTCCGGCGTAGAGGCCGGGCACCCGCGCCTTCGGGGGCGCGTGGGCGAGTGCGTGGCCGTGGAGCTCGATGATGGCGAGCCGGTGATCGTGGCGGACGAGGCCGGCGACCTGTTCGGACACGGGACGGCCTGCGCGGGCCTGGTAGTGGAACGGGCGCCGGGGGTGCGCATCCTCTCGGTCCGCGTGCTGGGCGCGGACCTGAAGGGCCGGGGCGTGGCGTTCCTCGCCGGGGTGGAGTGGGCCGTGGAGCAGGGGGCCGACGTCATCAACCTCTCGCTCTCCTCGCGCAGCGAGTCCCTCTTCGCCGATTTCCACGAGGTCGCCGACCAGGCGTACTTCGCGGGCTCCGTCCTGGTGAGCGCGGCCAACAACGCGCCCGGCGCGTCGTATCCCTCGCTCTTCTCATCGGTCATCTCGGTCGCGGCCCACGAGGAGCCCGATCCGTGGCGCTGGTACTACAACCCCCGACCACCGGTGGAGTTCGGTGCCCGGGGTGTGGACGTGCCCATCGCCTGGAAGGACGGTGGCTCGACGGTGGCCACGGGCAACTCGTTCGCAGCTCCCCAGGTCGCGGGCCTGGCGGCCCTCCTGCGCTCCAAGCATCCGGGGCTCACGCCCTTCGAGGTCAAGGCCGTGCTGGCGGCCACCGCGGATCGGCCCATGCCAGTTTGACGCTCTGCCTGTCGCCTGCTTGACAGACCGCGGTCACGTCCCGTCCTACCTTGGTGACACGCAACGCGAGGTCAACGAGATGAACGGGATGCTTCAGAGCCAGGAACACTTCCAGCACGAGATCGAGCGCCACCAGCGCGAAGCCCGGGAGTGGTCGCGATCGGCCGCCATGGGTCGCCGATCGCGCTCCGTGCGCACGGCACGAGCACAGCGCCGCCCGGCACGGATCCGCGCCCTGCTCGCGGCCGCGCCCCTGACGCTGGTGTCGCTGGTCCTGCTGGTGATCATCTAGCCCCACCACGAGGTTCCTCCTTGGCGGCGGGGTCCGTACGCAGGCGGACCTCGCCGCTTCTTCATGCATGGCACGGAGCCAGCCGGCAGGCTGCACTGACGCCCAACGAGCTGCGCTTCGCCGACTGTCCCCACGACCTCTTGCTTGGGCTGAGTGCGCAGCGTGACCTGAGCACACCTGGGCGTGCGCATGGCCTGCCTCCCTACTCTGGAACCGGCGCACCCTTCGGCTGAGGCCACCAGAAGGACCGCCGGCCGGGCGCTGCTGGACGGCGTCGCGCGGCTGCTTCCAGTCTCAGATGGACCCTGCATAGCGAGTGAACTGGAGTGCCAGCGAGGAGTGGCAGGCTGGTTCCCGGTGCGCCGACGCCATGGCGTCAGGGACAGTCATGTCCGCCCGACGTGCGGCCTCGCCAGCAACCCCACGACCAAGCCGAGCGCGAGGCCCAGGGAGTTGTCGATCATGTCGGCGCTTTCGCAACCCCTCCCCAGGATTGGTAGCGCGAGCTGGATGGTCTCGACAACGAAGGTCAAGGACACCGCAGCCACGATCACGATCATGTTTCGGCGATTCCATGGCAAGAGACCGACGGCGACTCCGATCGGTACGAAGAGCACCACGTTCAGGGAAACGAGGTTCACGCTGGTGAGCTTCCGCAAGGGCGGGAGTCCCACGCGCGAGAAATCGCAGACGCCCGAAGAAGGCTGCCCGTCGAGAGCAGCTAAGGTCGGCAGAAGCGTGGCAACGAGCACGAGCCCAAACCCGAACAGTGTCAAGGCCGCGATCCAACGTGGCGACTCCAGCTGGCGGGCGACTGCTCCGCTCGCCCTCACGGCCACCAGGATCACTGCCACAGTCGCCGCGCCGGTGACCAGGATCCATGCGGCCAGCGCCAGCACGCTGAACGAAGCCTCGCCGGAGGACGCGGTCATCTCTAGCCGACCCATCGGCTAGCCCACTCTGTCCCGGCGGATCCGTTCTCACACCGCTGACCCACTTGCGAACCATCTGGTGTCATGTCATTCGGCGGTCGCCCATGCGGCTTGGATCGCCCTGTCGGTCATACGGGGAGAGTAGCCGGGCACAAGGCAACTCGTCCGGCCCGGGCTAGGCCGTTTGGGTCGTTGTCGCGCGTCTCGAGGAAGCAGACGATCGATCGTACGCCGGTCGCCATGGCCGGAGTACGAGGGAGGCAGCACGTGGCGTTCATCGCGGTCGGAGCGTGGCTACTCGGGGTGCTCATCAACGTTCTCGTGATCTTGAGAGCTGGCGACTGCCGAGGAGCCAACAGTTGCCCGGAGTGTGCCCCCATTCCGTCCCTCGCCGTGCGTGAGCCAGGTTCATCCACGAGATAGCGCAAGTTCCGTCGTGCGAGGGCCGGCCTTTCGCACTGTCGCACCATCCGCCAGCCGAAGGGCGCACTCGCAGATCCACTCGTGACCGCGGCACCACTGCAGCCCCTTCTTCTCGTGCGACGAGCGACACCAGCACCACGGGTGCGCCTGACCGCGACGGACCGAGCCGCGATGGCGCCCGGGCGTCAGCACCGGACGTAGCCTAGACCTCGCGCACCGACGATCGCCGGAGGCGAGGCTCCGGACGAGCTCGGCGGCAGCCGAGGCGCGACCTCATCTGCGGATGGCGGGGCCACACTCTGCTTGCGAGCCATCGGGCAGCGCAGGTGGGTGGTGGAGTAGTCTCAAGCATCGAGCCATGTCTCCCGAGGCAGGTCATGGCTTAGACTCCGTGGCTGCCACGATCGGCCCCGGGGCCAGCAGTCGCCGTGCAGTGGTGGATGCACCGGCCGAGTGGGTCGCACCTATCGAGGGGACGGACAGCATCATCCGCCACTTGACAAGACAGACGAGCGTGAGAATGGACCCTGAGAACACGAGCCCGCATGCACGCCGCTTCTACCTGAGAAACGTCTAGGCGGGCTTCCCACTCACGGGCAGCAGGGCAGAGTGGCAGTCTGCGTGGCACTCATACCGGGGCGGCATCCTGCCGGTCAGCGCCCGCCCGCCTTCGCCCTCCGTGCTGCGTTGCTGGCCTGCCTGCACGCACGGCAGCGACGGGTGCCGTCCTTGGTCGTGATGACGTTCGCCGGGTCGGTCATCGAGTGCGTGCCCTTCCGGCAGGTGTCGTGCAGGCTGACCACACGGCTGGCGGTGATGCAGATACGGCAGATGCGCCTGCCATCAGCGCCGATGTAGCCATGCTCGGCGTAGGCGTGCCCACGGCGGCATTCGGTGGGTCGTGGCTTCGGCTTGGATGCCGCCTTCCTGACCTTGGTCGGCAGGACGACGTAGGCCATGTCGCTGGGCCTGCGTTCGACGGCTTCCCGCAGCAGGCGGTCGGCACGTTCACGTTCTTCCCTGATGGCCCTGCCCGTGTCGAGTAGATGCGTGACGAAGTCCACGCTGATGCCCTCCGTGGTGCTGCTGCTGCCCAGCACACGCAGGGACGCTCGGATACTCCCGCCCAGTATGCCGTCAGGGGCGCAGGGAGGGCCACAGACGGCCCGTAGGGCACGGAGTGGGGTCAGGGGCCGTCCTGCCCGTCAGCGGGCGGTCTGGGCCGTCAGGTGCGCCAAGGCACGCAGAAGCCCGCCCGTACCGGCACCCTCATCGACACCGGCAGGGCGGGCTGTGGTGGTGGCCCGCTTACATGACCGCTGGCTTGGCTTCCTCGTCAGCGGGTGGCTTGGGGGCGGTGGCCTGACGCAGGCGGTCGAGGATGCCGTTCTTCTTGGCCCTCCATGCCTTCGTGCGCCGGATGGGATGGTCGTCTGGCGGCTGCGGCAAGCCCAGCACGTCACAGCCTGCGGGGGTCGGCGTGATGACCAGCCTGCCGTTCGCCACGACCGCCTCCCACCACGGCATCGGCTGGACCTCCTCCACCGGGGCGATGGTCAGTTCGGAGTGCGCTTCGCATACGGCGAGCCGTGGGAACAGGATTACGTCGGCTGGCCTGCTGCACTTCGGCTCATCGCAGGTGACGGGCTTCCCTGCGGCGTGGGCTGCCAGCAGGTCGGCGTACACGTCGATGGCGTGCCGCAGGTCCACGCTCAGGATGACCCTGCCGCCCTTCGGGAAGCCCAGCACGACCTTGCCGCCACGCTGGGCGACGGCGATGTGGTCCCGTTCGAACATGGCGAGCAGGCTACTGAGGGTCCAGTCCTTGCTGACGGGGCGGGCGGCACGGTCCCGTGCCACGTCGCCTGCCCTGACCGTGGCTTCCTTCCGCAGCATCGCCTCGATGCTGGCGACGACGGCATCCTTTGCGACCGGCTCCAGCACGGCGGGGAAGTGGTCGTCGTCCTCGTACACGAACGAGTAGCCGAAGCGCATGTACTCGGCTCCCCGCTTCTGGTCCTGCACACGGGTGCTGGCCCACAGCAGGCCATCGGTCGTGGCGTAGATGGTGCGGTGGACGCTGGTGATGTCGGCAAGGCGCAGGACATCACGCCAGTCGTACTCGGTGGCTGGGCGCTGCTCGTACCAGTCGGACGGCATCGGTGGGGTCAGGGTCGCTGGCCTTGCACCGGGCACACCGCTGGTGGTGGTGGTGCGGGCGATGAGTGCCTTGTCGATGTCAGCCTCCTGCTGACGACGGGCGAGAGTCATGGCTTGGCTTCTCCTCCGATGGTGTCGATGCCCGGACGCTTGCCGGGGAACAGGTGGGCGATTGCCTCGGGGCTGTGGAACATGGCGTACTGGCACTCGATGCACATGCCGTCATCGAACTGGCCGAGGTTCCACATGAAGGGCTTGCGGCAGGCAACGCAGGTGACCATGCCCTCGTAGGCTTCGGGTGGCCGGTAGACCTTCGCCAGCCGCCTGCGCTTACGGGCGACGTGGGCACGGTACTCGGGCAGGGTCATCGGCTCGGGCACCAGCGCCTCCGACAAGCGCCTGACGGTGAGGGTGCGTGCCATCTCAGTTCGCACGCTGGCTGACCTTGCCGACCGGCAGCACGTCGCCATGCTCCGGGCGCTGGGCACCACGCTCCGGTCGGTCAGGGAGTGGGATGCGGTGCTTCGGCGGGCGTTCGCCGCCACGGCGCAGGGCACGCCGGGTGCAGTAGCGGAGGGCCTGACCTTCGCTGGCGAAGGCGTGGACCTCGGCAAGGTGGATGCGGGTGCCGTGCGAAGTGACGTACCAGCGTTCCGGCGAGTCATCGAACGCCTCGGTGCCGATAGCCATGACGGGGATGTCGTCATGTTCGCCACGTCGCACCAGCCACAGCAGGGCCGGGAGTGAGGTGAAGGTGGGGATGGCGGGCGTTCCCGCCGAGTCGTGGAACGGAGTGTCTGACATCGAGACTGCCTCGATACGGGCGCTGCCTCCACGGTGGAGGGCACAGGCGCTGTGACGATTGTAATGCACGGTGTCGGCAACATCTGCCCCGATATTCCGCCCTGCTGGACCGTTCGCTGCCTTCTTACGGCAACCACAGCCGATACGCCCGGAAGTGCGGACATCCGGGGTCTATAGCGCCCGGCTGCTGGTCTTGGAGGGTGCCCGACTTCCAAAGTTCGCTCCGAAACTTGCTGCACATCGGCAACATGATGACCGGCACCTGCCCTCTCATCCTTCCGTCGTTGCTCCATGTCGGCAGTCATCAGAACACACGGACGGCTGGCAATGGTCGTGGAGGGGCCGTCGCTCACGAAGTCGCCCGGTGCTGCGTGTGTGTGACGGCAGGGGTGGTGGCACATAGCCATGCCGTGGTCGGCAGGTGGTGGCAGCGTGGGCGTGGCACACAGCGTGGCCGGTGTGGCGTAGAGGCGGGAATGGTGGGTGGGGTGCTTTAAGTGTGAGAGTGGGATGTGGTGGTGAGGGTCACGGACCACAACGGGTGCAGGCGTAATAGTGAGAATGGCGGTGGGAAGGGTGGCGGTCTGGCGTGCTGCACTTCCTGCCGGGTGTGGGGTGGTCATGGCATCAGGCGGCTTGGGCTGTGCGTGCCCGGTGGATGCGGTGGGCTAGGTCACGGGCTACGGCCAGCCGATGGGCACAGACACCACACAGCCTGCGCCTGCTGGTCGGCAGCAGCGTCCGTGCCGGGAGGTAGCCGCAGGCATCGCAGGCACCGGCCCTCATGGCTGGGCTGCCTCGATGTGCCAGTCGGTGCCGCCGATGGGAACAGCGGTGCCGACAACGTCAACGATGCAGAGGTGGCCGTCGTGGTCCCTGACGTAGCCGATGATGGGGCCACGGACCTCGGCATCCTCGATGGTGCCAGCAGGCCAGACTTGCTCCCACCCCGGTGCAACGGGCAGGAAGTCCCGGTAGCACTCGCCATCGAGTACGACATGGTCGGAGTGCGGGGTGGCGAACTTCTCACAGGGGGTCATGGCTGGTTCTCCTTGGCGGTGCTGGTGACGACGACCCTGCTGCACGATGCGACTGTCTCTAGGTCGGGTCGGCAGAGGGAGACGAACCACGCCATGTACTCGACGACGAGGCAGTCAGTCGCCTTGACTTCCACGACCCGATGCCAGCCGATGCCTTCCGGCATCTGGACAAGGAACATGCGGGCGAGTCGCACCGCTTCGAACAGGCGGTCTGGGGTCATGTCGATGCTGGCGTTGACGACCTCGGTGGTGTTGTCGGTGTAGCCGTCGAACACCGGGCCGGTGACGCTGAACCGCTTGGGGTTGGTGATGGTGATGTCGGGGATGCTCATGGCTGGTTCTCCTTGATGTGACGGCACCGGAACGAACACCGGAAAAGCACCGGAATGGGGGGTGCAGGATGGGGTGGTGTCTGCACCGGAACAAACACCGGAACGTGGACCGGAACCACGCTCGGGAACGCCGGAATATCACCGGAATACGGGGCGGGCGATGAGACTGGACTGCCGTTCCGGTGTACGGCAGTACATAGGGAAACCGGAACACCGGATTGGGAGGGCATCAGATGCGCTTCCCGTCCACCGTCCAGCCCTGCCCTGACCCGCCGCCGTCTTGGTCTTGGACGACGGTGCTGCGGACGAACACGCTGTGCTTGTGGATAGCGTCATCGACGGTCGAGGATGGCTTCTTCGTCATCCTCACCAAGTCATGGACGGTGAACACCGGCCATTGCGTGACGGTGCTGCCGTCCGGTCGCTCGACCTCCTTGGCGTTGGCGACGAAGATGTCGTAGATGAGGGCAGCGGCACGGCCTTCCTTGATGCCCTGCGGATACCGGCTGACTGCGTCGGTGCCGGTCGCCCCCTCGATGAGCGTTCCCTCGTCGGTCCACCGCAGCCGGAACCAGACATCCTCGATGCTGTGGTAGTTGTCCCACGCCTTGGCTTCGCCCAGCCTGACCAGTCCGGTGCCCTCGTACTCCTCGTCGGGTTCGAACTTGCCGATGCGCCAGACCGCACGGGCAATCTGGTCCTTGCCACGGCTGCCGTAGGTCCGCAGTTCGCTGAAGGTGGCTTCGGTGTCGAACTGCCTAGCACGCTCACCACCGGCATGGTCGATGACCAGCGACGAGGTGTCGGGCAGGCCGCTGACCCTGCGGATGTCAGCGAAGGTGCGGTAGAGGCGTTGGGCTGAGTCGTTCCAGACATCGCCGCTACCACCAGCGTCAGCCGACCCGATGGCACGCTGTGCCGAGTCGAGGTCGATGTGGACGTAGGGTTCGTCTTCATCGAAGGTGGACATCATCTCCAGCACCTCGTCGGCCAGCGCCGTCAGGGGCGGCACGCCACCGGCAAGGAAGTGGATGCGCCCATCCAGCACGTCGGGGTCGATACCGGCACCAAGGCAGATGGCACGGGCGTGCCCGATGAGGGTTCCGGGGTCGGCTTCGTAGTTAATGCTGATGATGTGGTCGGCCTGCTGGTGGACATACGTGCCGGGGATGATGGACGTGCCCGTCAGCAGGCTGATGTCCATCGCCAGCGACACCTGCGTCTTGTACCGGCCAAGGTGCCCGAACAGGGCCACGTCCTTGCCCGGTGCGATGTAGGGATGCAGGCTGGGCCGGAAGCCGATGCGGTCATCGTCACGCAGGGACAAGCCATGCCGCCACAGCGTCGGCCTTGCAGCGTCAGCCGCCTTGCCCACGGCTTGGATGAGCCGCAGCCACGGCTGGTGGTCGGCCTTCGGGCCTTCGGCATCAGCGATGCTGCGTGCCAGCGACCGCTTGCCTGACACCGTGCCGATGTCGTGCGTCCCGCTGATGATGGGGTCGGTGTCACCGATGCGGGCTTCGACATGGATGCGGCTGCCGGTCGTGCTGCGGACACGCAGGGCCTTGTCACCCAGCCGTGCCACGGTCCACAGGCCATCCGCCTCGGTCACCACGTCGGCTTCCCGTTCCCGCCTGCGCCTGACCGCCTCGGCGTACATCCGGCGTGACTCCGGGTCACGTTCGTCGTCGTCCCAGATGCGGTCGAACTTCAGCCGCAGGGCTTCCTCGTTGCTGTGACCCTCCGTGCCGAAGTCGGTGCGGGTGGCCCAGTTCGTCAGGATGGACGGCCAGACACGGTGGACCTCGGCCCATGCTTCGTCCTTGGTCAGGCCACGGCTGCACCGCAGATGCCCGACGTGAGGCAGCACGGCTTCGTACCACGACCCTGACCACGACTCAGGCAGCGTGTAGTTCCCAGCGTTGGTGAAGATGGGTTCCTCGGCCTGCTGGCGCACGGGGAACACGGCTGCCAGCCAGTCGGCATCGACCTCCATGATGGGGCGGTCGTTCGGCGTGTAGACGCTGCCGCTGTGGTGACGACTCCACGGCCCGACGACATGCCTGCTGGCACCCTCGACCCTGACCTCTCCCCACGGCGTGACCGCAGGCAGGCTGGATGCGTCGAAGCCTTCGGGCAGGAGGGCGTAGACGTGGCGCTTCTGGTGGGTCTGGCCCTCATGCTCGACGGTCGATGTCTCGACGGTGAAGGTGTCTGGCACCTCGACCCCAGCAGGCCACGCCCACGGCTTGTCGATGTCACAGATAAGGCCACGGCGACCGGGCATCGGCACCACGCCGTACTGGCCGTGCCGCTTGACGATGCGGGCCTTGACGGTGTGCGGCGACTGCGTCAGCCGCTGCTGCCACTCATCACCGACCGGGTGCTTGCCGGGAGTCAGGCAGGCAGCGCCCTTCGGGCACGTACAGCCGACTCCGTTCGGCGGATACACCTCGGTGATGCCGAAGCCTTCCTTGGCAAGGTCGAGGGCTGCGGCGATGGCCCTCTCGACCCGTTCGTCGCCCTCACGCGGGGGCACGTTGATACGCATGGTGGGGTTGTCCTTGGGCAGGTCCGCTGACGCAGCGGGACGGGCGGTGGTGGTCTGCTCGTCGGGGTTCGGGGTGGTCATGCCGCACCGCCTGCGGGCAGAGCGGGCATGGAGTCGGCTTCGGGGTCGTCCTGCCCGCGCTGGGCGTTTCTCGGCTGAGAGGCTGCGTACTCGGCATCCCTGCGGGTGATGTCAGCAGCAGCGCCACGGGCGAAGTCGGGCCACCAGTCAGCGAAGGCCGGGTGGCGTTCACCATCGGCCCTGCCGTGGGCGTACCCGGCACGGAAGTCATGGACACGCTGGGGGTCACGGTAGTCACCGTTCGGGCGGATGCGGCGGATGCCTCGGTAGCGGTCATGCCAGCCGGTCAGGTA
>Ga0210085_1001273_pt1 | contig 10118 bp, 8 predicted proteins | sample China_Galinas_PW_5_FD_184866 | JGI IMG/M metagenome (GOLD analysis project Ga0210085, IMG submission 184866) | Wetland microbial communities from San Francisco Bay, California, USA, that impact long-term carbon sequestration - China_Galinas_PWC_D1... | ecosystem: Environmental > Aquatic > Marine... | reverse complement strand
TGACGGTCTATGAGAAGGCGGCCACCGTGGGCGGCCAGGTCAAGCTCATCGGCATGCGCCCGGGACGCGGCGCCATGCAGGGGGTGATCCGGTATCTCAGGCACATGCTCATCGAACACGGCGTAACGATTCAGAGGGACGTGACGGCCACACCGGAGCTGATCCTTGGGCAGGCCCCGGATGCGGTGGTGGTGGCCACGGGCTCTGTACCGGTTTCAAGGCCCTTTCCCGGCAATTATGGGCCGCCGGCTGTCCTGACCGGCTGGGATGTCATACAAGGCACCCACCCGGTGGGCGAAAAGGTGCTGTTCATCGATGAGGACGGCGGGCACCATGCCATGGCCACGGCGGAGCTGCTGGCCGAACAGGGAAAAAAAGTAGATATGGTGACCAGCGATCTGTTCATTGGCATCGAACTGGCCCCCCGCGGTGAGCTTTACCTGGGGCGTCAGCGTCTGCTGCAAAAGGGCGCCACCTTCAGAACCGATCTGGATATCCTGGAAATCGATTCAAGCGCCGACGGGTTGCGGGTCAAGGCGCGGGACATTTACACCAACGAAACCATCCTCTTAGACGGATACGATACGGTGGTCCTGGATGTGGGCAATACGGTCGATGACGACCTCTACCACCAGCTGAAGGGTCAGGTCAAAGAAGTCTACAGAACCGGAGATTGCGTTGCGCCAAGGGGAATTGATATGGCGATTATCGAGGGCAGACAGGTGGGAGAACTGTTGTGAGCGAATTCAAGTATCTTTTTTCACCACTCAAAATTGGCGCTACGGTGGTGCCCAACCGGATTCATTTCGCCGCGCATATGACCAACTATGCGGTGGACAATCTGATCAGCGACCGGCACATCTATTATTATCGGGAGCGGGCCAAAGGCGGCGTCGGTTTGATCACCACGGAGGAGATGGGGATCCATCCCACGGATCACCCTTATGACAAGCTGGTCGATGTTTACGAACCGGAAGTGATCCCGGGTTTCAAACGGTTGACCACTGCCATTCACGATTACGACACCAAAATCTTCGCTCAGCTCAACCACAATGGTATGCAGGGGGACGGTAAGATTTCCCGCTTGCCGGTGTGGGGACCGTCGACCGGTAAGGATCCCATTTTTCGAGAAACCTGCAAAGCCATGGAGTTCGAAGATATCCAGGAATGCATCGAATATTTCGCTCTCTGCGCCAAGAATGCAGTGGAAGGCGGGTTTGACGGCATCGAACTGCAATTGGGCCACAGCTCTCTGATGCGTCAATTTTTATCGCCCCTGACCAATCACCGGCAGGACGCCTACGGTGGAAGCATGGAGAACCGTTGCCGTTTCGTCCTCGAGGCCATCGATGCGGTCCGCAAGGCGATTGGACCCGATTTTACACTCGGGATTCGACTCAATGCCGATGAGATGCATCCCCGGGGCGGGCTCACCCATGAAGATGCCAAGCAGGTGGCCGTGCGGCTGGAGGCGTCAGGTCAACTCGACTTCCTGGACCTCAGCCTGGGCACCTTCTACAATCTGTTTCTGGTGGAAGGCTCGATGCACACCCCGTTGGCGTACACGGTACCTTTGTCTGCAGGCATGCGGTCGGTGGTCAAGCTGCCGGTATTCTGCACCAACCGGATTAATGACCCGCATTTGGCGGAAAAGATCCTGGAAGACGGCCAGGCCGATATGATCGGCATGGTGCGGGCCCTGATCTGTGATCCGGAGCTGCCCAACAAATCCATGGAAGGCCGGACGGACGACATCCGGAACTGCATCGCCTGCAACCAGGGGTGCATCGCCCGCATGGGACTCGGCTACCGTCTGGGATGCCTGCACAATCCGGCTGCCGGCGAAGAAGAAGCCCTTGGCATCGGTACCCTCAAGCCCGCCGAAATCCCCAAGAAGGTCGTGGTGGTTGGCGCGGGACCCGCCGGTCTTGAAGTGGCCCGGGCGGCCACCCTGCGAAAACATCACGTCGTCCTGCTCGAAAAGGCCGCTGAGGTCGGCGGCCAGAACATCATTGCCGGCAAAGCGGCCGGGCGCCAGGAGATTACCGGCGTCACCCGCTGGCTGGTGAGCCAGTTGAACAAGCTCGAACTGGACATCCGGTTGGGCGTCGAGGCCACCGCGGAGATGGTGCTCAAAGAACGGCCGGATGCAGTGGTGATCGCCACCGGCTCGACCCCTAAAACCGCGCCGTTTCCCGGCGAATACGGTCCGCCTCAGGTGGTGACCACCGTGCAGATCCTCACCAATGAGATCGAGGCCGGCGACAAGGTGCTGCTCATCGACCAGGACGGCCACCATCAAGCCACCGGCACGGCGGAGCTCCTGGCGGATCGTGGCAAACAGGTTCACATGCTTACCGCGGCGCTCTTTATCGGATCGGCCCTGGGCCCCCTTCAGGATCTCTACCTCACCCGCAGCCGGCTTGCCAAAAAAGGGGTGACCTTCACCCCCGACATCGCGGTGCTCGAGATCCAGGGCACCCTGGTCAAGGGGCTGAACGTCTATTCCAACGAATTGATCGATTTCGACGGTTACGATACGGTGGTGCTGGCAGCGGGGAACGTCGCCAACGACAGCCTTTATTTTGAGCTGAAGGGCAAAGTGGACGAACTATACCGGATCGGCGATTGCGTGGCGCCACGGAAAACGGACATGGCCATTATCGAAGGTCATCGCATCGGCAGAACCATATAGGAGGTGTTTGGACACTCAGCAGTGTCATAAATCTACCAAGGATGGGCACCAGGAGGGGCCATGTTTGATATCTGGGTATTCGTTCAACAAAGAGACGAGGAGATCGAGGACGCCACCTACGGCCTCGTCACCGAGGCCAAGCGGCTGATGGCACAACTGGGCGATGCGGGCCAGGTAACCGCCATTGCCCTGGGACCCGCGCCCGAATCGGTGCTGGCCGCGCTGGGTGCCTATGGCGTGCACCGGGTGCTGCATGTCGCCGAGGCCCGGATGGCTCGCTACCAGGGTGAAATCTTCGGCCGGGCATTATTTGACCTTGTTCAAAAAGAAAATCCGGCCTGTCTGCTCATGGCCCAGTCATCGGAAACGGAAGACCTGGCCCAGCGGGTGGCCGCCATGATGAAGACGGCCTTGGTCACCCGGGCCATGGATTTTTCCATGGCGGCCGACGGCACCGCCCGGGCCATTCGTCCGGTGGCCAATGGGTATCTCTTCGAAGACGTGGTGCTCGACAGCCGCCCGCCCCCCATTGTCCTGTTTCTGCCGTCCGTGCTCTTCGACACGGAACCCGACCGGGAGGAGGCGGCCGCGGTGATCAATGTCCCGTTAACAGATCCCTCGGACGACCTGAAAACCCGTACCGTGAAGGTGATCGAGGCCGCGCCCGAAGACCTGGACCTGGAAGAGGCCGATATCATCGTGGCCGGAGGCCGGGGCGTCGGCAAAGGAGCATCCTTTGATGTCATCCATGCAATAGCCCGGGCCATCGGCGGTTCGGTGGGCGGCACCCGGCCCATCATCGACTGGGGCGTTCTACCTTACGAACGTCAGATCGGCCAGACCGGCAAGTATGTCTCCCCCCGATTGATCATCAACTGCGGCATCTCGGGTGCCAATGAATACACGGCGGGCATGGAAAAATCTCAGCAGGTCATTGCCATCGATCTTAATCCGAGGGCCCGGATGTTTCGGTTTGCCGATCTGGGTGTGGTCGGTGATGTTCATGAAATCCTGCCCCTGCTGATCTCCCGAATCGAGGATCAGAAATGAATCGATATCTTTGTCAATCCGTCTTGGGCTGCGCCTTGGTCATCACCCTGCTGGTGGTTGGCCCCATTCGGGCATCCGACGTCGAGACCGCAACGGACTATACAGATGAGGCCTGCATCGAATGCCACCGCATGGGAAGCGAGGAAAGCGATCGGCATATCAACGTCGACGAATATCAAGCCTCCGTCCATAGTCAGGAACTTACCTGTCAGGACTGTCACACCGGTGTAGTTGATGATACGCATCAGAGCGAAGTGGGTGCCGGGGCCGTGGACTGCGGTGACTGCCACGAGCAGGAAAACCGGCATGGCCCGGAGGAGGCACGTATCCAATGCCACGATTGCCACACTCAGCACAACATCCGGTCCAAATCCGATCCGGTATCGACTGTCCATGTAGACCAATTACCGGCCACCTGCGTCGGGTGTCATCCGGTCGCATCCGGTGAAAGCGACTATTTTTCCTGGTTTCCCTCTTTCCAGATCGCTTCCCACAAGAAAGGCGATTTCGCTCAGACCTATGAAAAAACCAGTTGTCTGGGATGTCATCAGGGCGCCGGCGCCCATGGCGAATCGGAACCGATCAACGATCAGAACTGTTATAAATGCCATTACTCGCAGACATCGGCCGGCGCTATCTGGGGGGAGATGCACTCCCAGGCGGACAGGCAGTCCCAACCGGCCATCTTCGCCGCCGCATCGATCTATCAGGTCTTTATCGCCATCGGCCTGATCGTACTTCTGGGCAAATTTCTGGACCTCGTTTTCGATAGATTTTCCGGAAAATCGAAATAGACGGTTAAAACTGTAAGATCAAATCGGTAAAACTAAACTGTAATTCAGTTATTGAGGAGATAAGCGTTGAAGGCATTGTTAACCTCATTCGATTTGTTATTAATCGCAGCGGCGTTCATCATCATGGCGGTCGGTTTGGCCCGGCGATGGTTGTTGTGGCGGACAAAGAAACCTGCCGGCATCTCCGGCGACTGGCAAGGTCTGAAGACTTCCTTGATAGCGCATCGCGACATCCTGCGAAGGCCATCGGTGGGCGGGGCGCATCTGGCGGCATTCTGGGGTGTCGTCATTCCCCTGATCGTGATCATACTCGCTCAATTCGGGTTCGTCATTCCGCAGGCGCCGGCCAAACTGCTCCACCTGATTCAAGATCTGGCGGGCATCGCGCTGTTGATCGGCACCCTGTTCCTGCTGTTTCGACGCTTGGGAAGCACGGATGCCGAAGGGCCCACGCGCACCATGGTGCCTATAGTTCTGCTGCTGGTTATCCTTTTCTCCGGGTTTATGGCCGAAGGCACGCGGCTGAGCATCCTCCGGGCCGACAGTTTTCCATGGTCGTCGCCTTTGGGATGGTTCTTTTCCCTGATATCCCCGGCCTCGCCGGTCTTTATGCAGATGATGATCCGCCTGCATTTCTTTGGCGTGCTCGTTCTCATCGCGGCCATTCCGTTTACCTTCATGCGTCATGCCGCGGCCTCGCCTCTGAACGTATTTTACAGGAAGCAGGGCGCCAAGGCCGCGTTGACGCTCCCATCGCTCGAAAGCGGCGAGATCGGTGCAAAAACGGTGAAAGATCTTTCCTGGAAACAGATGCTGGATGCCGAAGCCTGTGTCGCCTGCGGCAGGTGCGACGAAAACTGCCCGGCCGCCATCTCCGGCAAACCCCTGTCCCCGCGGAAGATCATCCGAAATATCCGGGAACAGATAGAGAGGGTCACCGCCGATCAAAAGCGATCATCTAACCAACTAGGGGACGTGGCCGAACCGCCGCTCCTGGAAAACGCCGTCACCACGGATGAAATGTGGGCGTGCACTTCCTGCATGGCCTGTGTGGAACATTGCCCGGTCTTTATCGAACCTCTGGACAAAATCATCGACATGCGGCGGTATCAGGTCATGGGCGAGGCTCGGCTGCCTGCCGAAGCCCGACCGATGATCCGGGATCTGGACCTTTACGGCGATGTTCAGGGAAAGGGTGTGGCCCATCGGACGGACTGGGCCATAAACCGGGAGGTTCCCCAGATGTTCCAGACCCCGACTCAAAGCGGATCCGATGTGGACACCCTTTTGTGGGTCGGTTGTTCCGGGGCATTTCATCCGAGGAACCAGGAGACCAGCCGGGCCATGGTAAAGATTCTCAAAGCCGCTGGCATCCGATTCGCCATATTGGGAAAAGAGGAGGTGTGCTGCGGTGATCCGGCGCGACGGTTGGGCGACGAGATCCTCTTCCGAAAGTTGGCCCGGGCGAACATCGACCGATTAAACCATTATCAGATTAAAAAAATTGTTACGCTGTGCCCTCACTGCCTGAATACTCTGAAAAATGAATATCCGGAACTGGGATGCAAACTGGAAGTGATTCATGCTACGGAACTGGTTATGAACCTGATCCGCGAGAAACGCATCGCCCTGAAGTATCCCGTGGCGGATAGAGTGGCCATACACGATGCCTGTTATCTGGGTCGATATAACCAGGTGTATCAGCCGCCTCGGGATATCTGCCGTGCCGTGCCGGGCACCCAGCTCAAGGAAACGGCGCGGAACCGAGACAGCGGCTTCTGCTGCGGTGGTGGCGGCGGACGGATGTGGCTGCACGAGAAAATCGGCCAAAACATCAATGTGGTCCGGGCCGAAGAGATGGCGAATACCGATGTCGATTTGATCGGCACTGCCTGCCCCTATTGCTTAGTCATGCTGGACGACGGCGTGAAATCACTCGAACTGGAAAAAACGCCGAAAGTGGCCGACCTTATCGACATCGTCGCCGACTCCTTGGGTTAGCCGTTTTTGATTCTATCACCAAACGAGGATGAAATGAAAATCATCGTCTGCGCCAAGCAAATTCGACACACCTATGCGAGAACAGGAACATCGCCCGGGTCACATTATATCAGCCCTGAAGACGGTGTCTACCGCGTCAACCCTCACGATGAAGCAGCCCTGGAACTGGCCCTGCGCCTGAAAGACGACTACGAGAACATCACCGTCGTGTTGCTCACCCTGGGGCCGATGATCGCCGAAGACGAGATGCGACGGTGCATGGCCACCGGCGCCGACGACCTGTACCAGATCCACGTCAACGGGCACCCGCCTTATTCGGAAGACCCCCTCGATCAACCCGATCCGTGGGTCAAATCGGATCTCATGGCCCGAGCCGTGAAAGACCTCAGAGGGGATCTGGTGCTTTGCGGTAAAGCGTCTCTCGATAAAGGCAGTGGCCAAGTAGGAGCGCTTCTGGCACATCGCCTCGACCTGCCCTTTGTATCGGCCATCACAGATCTTTCCATGGATAAATCCGGCAGCACCCTTCAGGTGCAGCGCAGCGCCGGCCGCGGGGTTCGGGAAATCATCGAATGCGGGCTGCGGGCCGTCTTCAGCGTGGATCTGGGGCCGGATCTCCGGCTCCCCAAGTTTGCCGGGCGACAATGGGCCAAGTCCTATGTCCCCAAGCAACTGGATTTCGGCGCCGACGTCGATCCTCCGAAGATGGTTTGCGCCCATCGGTTTCAGCCGCGCCCCCGACCGAAAATCGTTCCCGCGCCGGACAGCCGTCTGCAGGCTTATGAACGCATCATGCAGCTACTCTCCGGCAGCAAAGTGGAGAAAAAAGGCGAGATGCTGACCGGGAGTCCTGAATCTCAAGTCGATGGCATTATCGCTTTTCTGAAAGCCAATGGCTTTCTCGAACCGACCAGTGCAGACTCATAATCGCCCATTGACCTTTCGGCTGAGACCTTCAGCCCGATATCGCTGCCTTCCGGACGGGAAGGCGGCGCTGGTGCTGCTTTTCCCGCTGCGGGCGGTGTTTGTTCATGCGTTCTGGAACCCGTTGCTGGCCTGCCTGGGCTACGATGGGTGGGTGCCGCTGGAACGAATCGCCGAAGCGGTTCCCCAAATTCCTCCTGAAAAGATCGAGCTCTTCCTGAACACCCTGATTCAAAAGGGGTACGTCGCTCAGGAAGGCTTTCCTCTGCTCGAAGAAGCCGATTATCCGGCGCTGTCCGTTATCATACCGGTCAGAAACCGGCCAGCGGAGATCACCGCCTGCCTTCGCTCATTGACCCGCCTCGATTATCCGGCCGAAAAGCTGGAGATCATCGTGGTGGACGATGCCTCCGAAGATGCCACTCCCGAGGCGGTAAACCGATTCCCCGGGGCGCGCCTGCTCCGGATGCAGCAGCACCGTCAGGCATCTTTTTGCCGCAACCGGGCCGCCGAAACTGCCCGGGGCGACATCCTGGCATTCATCGATTCAGATTGCCTGGCCGATCCCACCTGGCTCAAGGAATTGGTGCCCGCGTTTCGAGACACGTCACTCGGTGCATTGGGCGGCTGGGTGGATGCCGCCTTCGAAGAAAACGGGCTGGACCGGTATGAAAAGGTCAAGTCATCCCTTAAAATAGGGGCCTGGTTTAAACGATCCGAACAGGTAGAACGTTTTTTTTATGTGCCCACCTGTAATTTCCTGGTGAGAAGAGAAGCTTTTTTAAGCCTGGATGGATTCCGGGAATCCCTGCATGTGGGCGAAGATGTCGATTTCTGCTGGCGGCTGCAAGATGCGGGACATATATTGGAATATCGACCCATGGGAAGGGTGTCCCACAAGCACCGGAACCGCTTGGCCGCTTTTTGCGCCAGACGCTTCGATTACGGAACCTCCGAACCCATGCTCCAGCAGTTGCACACCGGCCGGGTGAAAACCCTTTATCTGCCCTGGCCCGAATCCCTTTTCTGGCTGACCGTCATCCTGTCGATGACCCTGAAAACTGCGCTGCCTCTTTTCCTGGGCGCGGGGTTGCTCCTGGTGGACGGACTAAAAAAACACCGCAAGCTGAAGACCCGGCAGATCCCGATCACACGATGCCAGGTTTTCACCGCCATCATCCGTGGCTATCTATCCTTCGTCTACCATTGTTGCAGCTTTATATCCCGTTATTATCTGGTCGTCGTGCCGCTGGTCGTGCTCTTATCTCCGCTGACCGCCGCTGTTCTTTTCGGGATGCATCTGACAGCCGGCAGTGTAGAATATATGGTCAAGAAACCGCGCCTTAATCCGTTGTCGTTTTTGCTTTTTTTCACTTTGGAACAGGTATCCTATCAATCCGGCGTATGGTGGGAGTGCATTCATCGGGTCAACTTCAACCCGGTGCTGCCGCGGATTATTCACAAGCGGATTTGATGCCTGATAATGCATCACTACCCAAGTCCGTTACACGAGCCGCGACCGGGCGGAAGATCTGCTTTAAAACCAGAGCAGAGTTAAGAAAGGAACCGATTTTTCCAAAAACGAGCATACCGGTGGATATTTTACGATGATTGCCTGGATAAATACTTCAGGTAGACAGCCATGTTTATAACGTGATACTCGGATACAGTGTCATAATAATTGTTCTTTAAACCTTCTTTAAGGGAGACATCACATGCCAAAGTACATAATCGAACGCGAATTGCCGGGCGCCGGGGATCTTGGAGACGATCAGATTCAGGGCATTTCACAAAAATCATGCCAGGTGCTGGGTGAATTGGGACCCCAGATTCAATGGGTGGAGAGCTTTGTCACCGATGATAAAATCTATTGTGTTTATATTGCCCCCAGCAAGGAATTGATCGAAAAGCACGCGCAGCAAGGCGGATTTCCGGCAAACAAAATCTCGAAAGTCAGGCGCATGATCGATCCAACGAGCGCCGAGGGATAAACCCCTATCTACCAAAGGAGGTCACTCATGGCGGATGGCAAAGTCACCGTGATCGCACGGTTCAAGGCCAAACCAGGGTTGGAAGAGACAGTCAAAAAAGAAGTGATGAACCTGGTATCTCCGACCCGTGCGGAAGCCGGGTGCATCAATTACGACCTTCATCAATCAGCCGAGGATCCGGCACTCTTGATGCTTTACGAAAACTGGGTCAGCAAAAAGGCTCTGGACGAGCACTTGGCGATGCCCTATTTGGAAGCGTTTAAAGCCAAGGCCGGTGAGATTCTGGCAGAACCGCTGGATATCAACCTATGGGAGATGATCAGCGAGCCGTCGAGGAAATAACCGCAAGGATTTACTTGTTGCCCAATCGATTTCGACGCCATGGATTACAACCACCCCGATCGCTGACGCTCATGATCACGAGCGGCTGTAACCTGCAGTGCCACCACTGTCTGCTCGATTGCGGACCACCGCGAACCGACTCGGCAGTGTCTTCGGAGACCCTCATCAAAATTATCAGGGATTTTATCAACTCCGGCGTCAATAAGATCAATATCGCCGGCGGCGAGCCGCTTGCCCACCCGGAATGGATGAGAATAGTTGATTATGCCTGCCGCCGATCCGAACTCGAGCAAGTCACATTGCAGACCAACGGCGTCCTGC
>Ga0210085_1001272_pt1 | contig 10120 bp, 6 predicted proteins | sample China_Galinas_PW_5_FD_184866 | JGI IMG/M metagenome (GOLD analysis project Ga0210085, IMG submission 184866) | Wetland microbial communities from San Francisco Bay, California, USA, that impact long-term carbon sequestration - China_Galinas_PWC_D1... | ecosystem: Environmental > Aquatic > Marine... | reverse complement strand
CGCGGGAGAATGGCCCCACCTTGACGGTTGCCTTGGTATCCAGGGAGATCCGTAACACCCCCTCGTCCCGATCCGCCGCCTGGTTGACCCGGTGGACTGCTTCGAAGATGGCATCCGTTTCCGGAATCTTCTTCAGTGGCTGGCACTTGCTGACCTTGCGCAACCGATAGCCGAGCGCGTTGAGCTTGTTGCGCAACGTGCGGGTACCAGGCAACCGGGCGTCTTGATAACCCCGTTGTGAGATCAGCCTCAGACGCACCTCTTCGGCGCTCAGCGGTGAATAGATGCGGGTGCTGCGAAAGCTCGGATCGATTTGTCCCGACGGCTCCACAATGCTCCGGATATCTTCGAGCAGATGGGGCAGGCGTGCTTCGACTCGTCGTCTGCCGCGTGCGTGAAAACGGTCTTTGATGGCTTGGCCGTTTCGGCACTCCGCCTGGCCTTTACGAATCGTGCCACGGTTCCATACCAACACGTGTTCAGCAAAGCTTTGGCCGCCGCGTCCAAGCAGGTCGACCACCCTGCCCATGAACTGACGCCGCTCACTGCCCTTGAGGAGTGACGCAGTATTTTTTTTCTATGAGTGTTTTGTAGCGCTTTCTTTCGGGCCGCTGTCGAGCGCGGCCAGCGCGGTCTCGACCCAGCCGAAGCCAATGCGCTCCTGCTCCAGACGCAAATTCGAGCGCAGGCGGTTGTCTCTCAGATCGTCGTATAACGCGCGCTCCTCCACGTTCAAACGCGTCAAATCACGGCGTGTCGGTTTCTCCTCCACACCCCACTGGGCCTTGAACGCCAGCAGGGTGACGCGGTCCATCAACAGGGAACACGCATGGGGAAGATGGGCACGCAATTGATCCAGGATGGCGAAGCCGTGGGTATCGATATCACCCCAGTAAAACACCTGACAACGGGTCAGCCATTCGACTTGCGCCAGCACCTCGAAGCCGTACCCGGCGCCGAAGATCAGCAGGCTATCCGGCAGTCGCGGAAAGGCCAGAAAATTGATCTCGTTTTCGGTAATGAAGACCCGCGAGACCCCGGGCGCAAGGCGCACGAGGCTTGCGGCGTCCAGGGTCAGATCGGCATCCCCGAGCGCCGGCAACAGGACCTGTAAGGGATCGAGCAGGCGCAGGCGGATACGCAGGGGTTTGTCGCGAAGACCATAACGCCGGGCGAATCCGGACACGCCGGTAGCGGCGGTATCGACCGCCGCGGGCGGCAGGATCCGGTCCAGCCACTGGCTCAGCACGTCCCTGTGCGTCTCGATGAATTTGCTGTGCACGCCGGGAATGTCGATCTGGCGCAGGTAAACGCCGGGTCGGGGATGCCGTTCGAACCAGTCGACCACCTCCAGCAGCGGGTCCCAGACATCCGCCAGTTCCAGAACCTTGAGGGGCTTACGCGCAACCCATTCGAGCAGCAGAGGCTCACGCTCCCGGGTGTGCTCGACCAGGGTGGCGAAACGTCTGGCCTCGCGGTATTTGCCCAGTATGGCCAGGGCATCATCGAGGGTATCCACCCAGACCGCCGCGGGCACCTGGTTCGCGCCGAGCACCCGATGGCGCACCTCGCGCATCTCGACCCGGTAATGAGGCAAAGCGCGCAATTCGGCGATCCAGACGCGCACGCGGTCAAAGTGTTGCGACAGTTGCGCCGACGTGGGCCCCTTGAGCGTCAACCGCCGGGGAAAGGACGCCTCGCCCGTGACAACCCCGGCCAGCAGTTCACCGCGATCCCAGCAGCGTTGCAGTTGCGCACGCAGCTCGCGGGACCCGGTCCAGTTCACGGCGCGGCCCTCGCCTTTTCCTCCCGGTACTCTTCGATGGAGAGGTTGCGCAGCATGGAGGCGTGGCCGTCCTCGTTGTGGACAAAGCCCACGCTGTTGACGAAGGGCTCGATGATGTGGATCTTCTGCAGGGGCGTGACGATCAGCAGTTGCAGATTGAGCTGCGAGAACAGCCGCAGACCGTATTGCGCGGACTCGTCCGAGCCGCGCCCGAAGGCCTCGTCGATGACCACGAAGCGAAACGATCGCGAGCGCACCGCGCCCCACTCCAGTCCGAACTGGTAGGCCAGACTGGCGGCCAGGATGGTGTAGGCAAGCTTTTCTTTCTGACCGCCGGATTTTCCGCCCGAGTCGGAATAATGCTCGTGTTCGGCTCCGTCCTCGCGCCAGCGCTCGCTGGCGGCGAACGTGAAGCCGTTACGCACGTCGGTCACTTTGGCGGTCCAGCGGCGATCCAGCTCGGTCTGCCCCTCGCGCCCGCGAAAACGCTCGATCATGTGCTTGACCTGCAGAAACTTGGCTTCCGAATACTGGGCGTCCTCGGAGCCGGTGAGCGCGCCCTCGGTGCAGGCGCGCAGCTCGTTGTGGAAGTCGCGGATTTCGGCATCCGGGCTCGGCTGCGCCTCGAGCCGGATATAGCGTCCGGGGTTGTAGTCGATCACGGCCAGCGACTCGTTGATGCGCGCGATGCGTTCCTTGATTTGCTCGCGCTCGCGGGCCAGCTGCGACTGGAAGTTGGCCACCTCGCGGATGGTGTTCTCGTTGAGCAGTTCCTTGAAGCGCGCCTCGAACCGCGGCAGATCATCGGCCCGCAGCGCCTCGAGCATGGCGCGGTATTCAAAGGCTGCCTCGAGACTGGCATCCACTTCCGCGGTTTCCAGCCGGTAGGCTTCCTTGTATTCGGTCATCGCGCGAATGATCTTCTCACCCATGCCCTTGAGGCGCTTGTCTTCGGCGTCGATGCGCGCCTGCAACCACTCGCGCAGCTCACGCTCGCGGTTGTCGCAGGACTCGACGCTCAGATGATGTTCGCCCAGCGCCTCGGCACGCAATGTCTCCAGGGTCGTGAAGCGCCCCGCCTGCGCCTGAGCCGCGGGGTCGTCGAGCACCGCCCGGGTCTGCACGCGCAGGGCCTCGGCGTCCTCCTGTTTCTGCTCTGTTCTGGCGCGTCCGGCCAGGCGATCCTCCAGCTGTTTCTCGGTTGCCGCCAGCACGAGTTGCAGCGCGTTCAGTTGGCCAGTCAGTTCCCTGAGCAGGTCAGAGGCGCTCTCCAGCAGCCGCTTCTCCTCCTCCAGCCGTGCCACCTCGGCGGCCAACGCACGCCAGTCCAGTTCCCGGAAATCGCGGTATTCATCGAGCTTGAGCCACCGCTCACGCTGCCGGGTCAGCGCACCCTGTTCGGCCTGCACCCGGGCGATGCGATCTCCCAGCTCACCCAGGTGCGTTTCCAGCTGCCGCCGTTCGGCCTCCAGCGCGGCGATCTTCCCGGCGTTGATCCAGCCCAGCACATAGCGGCGACGGTCATCGATGCGGTGCCGGTCGTCCTTTTCGTGGCGCTCGCCGGGCGACTTGATCTGGCCCGCGCGGGTCATGGCCCGGGTCTCGCGCCGGAACTGCTCGCCGGTCATACAACAGGCGACGTTGAAGCGGTGCGCCAGTTCACGCTCCAGCCAGTCATAAAAGGGCGAATCGGGCTTGATCGAGAGTTTGCGCACCAGGGAATCCGGATGCAGCGCCGGCAATTCACCACGAACGGCCGTGCGCACCCGGAAGTAGACCAGGCGGCCGCGCAGGTGGGTGCGATCCACCCAGTCCGAGACGCGTGGGTAATGGGCATCCGGCACCAGCAGCGACAGGCCGAAGTTCCGCAACAGCCGCTCGGCGGCGCCTTCCCAGTCGCGCTCGTCTTCGCGCACCTGCAGCAGTTCGCCGGCAAACGGCATCTCGTCCTCGGGCAGGTTCATGGCCTCGCATAACGCGTTGCGCATGTGAATCTGCTCGGCGGGGATATTGCTGCGCCGGGTCTTCAGACTGTCTATCTCATCGCTGAGCGTGTGGTGTTGTTCCTTGCCCTGATGCAGCTCTACCGCCTGTTCGGTTAACGTATTCTGAAGCTCCACCTCGCGCGCGCCGCTCAACTCCAGCTGACGCAGGAATTCCGTGTGTTGCGCCAGAAAGGCAACCTCATCCCCCGCGGGCTGACCACCGGCGGCACGCACCAGCTCCGCATAACGTTCGGCCTTTTTCTCGCGCGCGTCGCGCTCGGCGCCCTTGACACGCAGCTCCTCCGCGAGACGCTCCAGCCGGTCGCCGCCGTTGGCCGCGATACTGTGTTTCAGTTCGGCCGCTCGGGCGCGCTCTGCGTCCCGGCGTTCGGTGAGTTCCCGGATGTGCGCGTTCTGACGCGTCCACTCTTCGCCCAGTCCGGCGATCCGTTTCTCCAGCAAATCGAGCTTGAGTCCCGCGAAATAGGCGCGCAAGGCCTCGCGGCAGGCGCGCAGCTCCTCCGTGGCGCTGGCCAGTTGCGCATGGCGATCACAATCGGCGATCAATGGTGTCAGCCGCTCGATCTGACGCTTGGCCTTGAGGACCGCTTCGTGGGCGCGGTTGAGATCATCGAAATGGGCGATCAGGGCGGCGATGCGCGGCGCCACCTCGAAGGGCTCGAGCATGTGGTTGCGGACAAACCCGGTCAGATTGCCCACGGACTTCATGGACACGGTCTGGTGAAACAACTCCAGCGCCTGGTCGTTGTTGATGCCGAAGCGCCGCCGGAACCAGGCACCGTAGGGCGGAAAGCTGTCGAACACCTCGGCGCCGCCGGCGCGCAAACGCTTGCGCAGCGCCGTGATCTCGGCGCCGAAGCCGGCGAAATCGCCCGCGATGCTCAAATCCCGCGCGGCGCCAACATAGAAACGCGCCGGCTGCCCCTGCGCGTCCTTGATCCAGAACACCTGCGCCAGCGTCACCGTCTGGTCGTAACCGTCGTTGTGAAACACCCCGAGGACCACCGAATAGCTGTTGTGGTCGCGCAGGGCGACCGGTTTGGTGGCGCCGCTGACTTCATTGCGTTCCGTCTTGTAATAGCCCAGCACATAGGATTTGAGCGTACGCTCCTTGCTGTCCGCGCCGGCGGCCTTGTTGTAAGCGACGCGCTGAGCCGGCACCAGCAAGGTGGTAACGGCATCGACCAGAGTCGATTTGCCCGAGCCGATATCGCCGGTCAGCAGCGAATTCCTGCCGTCGGCCTGCAGCGTCCAGACGCGGCCATCGAAGGTGCCCCAGTTGTATACCTCCAGACGCTGCAGTCGGAAGCCCGCCAGCGTATCGTCGGCGACGAAATCCAGACCGAGTGTTTGCGGTGCGTCACTCATCCGGTTTACCCGTGTCCGGTTCTTCAAGCTGCGCCCGATAGGTCGCCAGCCGCACATCGAAGTCGGCCAGCCACTGTGCATCGACGAAGGCCTTGAGGATACGGCGCACCTCGAAGGTCGTCGACTGCCCCGCCACCGGTTTCATCCGGCGCAGAAAACCCAGCTCGATGACCTTGTTGATATCGGTATCCACCCGGTCCATCAGGCGCGCCTCGTTACTCGCCTCGGGCAGGAAGACGCGTATCAGCTCGACGATGTCCTCACGAGACAGCACCAGCCTGACCCCTGCCTCGTCCTGACCGCCACCGGCGTCGAATTCGGCCAGTTTCTTGCGCAACAGCGCCAGCAGCAGACTGACCGGGAAGGATAGCGGCCGCCGGGCCACCAGGCGCGGCAATGGCATCGTCGTCTCGCCCTCCTCACGGTCGCGTGCGCGCAGGAAGGCGTAGCCCTCGGCCTCATCCAGCACCAGCTCCAGCCCCAGCACGGCCACGTAGTCGCGCACCCGGGCCTGCAGTTCGAGCAGAGCGTTCCACACGCCGGCGTTACGCGCCCCCGTCTCGTCACGATAGATCACCCCTCTGAGCAGTGGAATAACCAGTGACGACAGGTCCGGCATCGCGGCCGTTGTTTCGTGTTGCGGTTCACTGTTCATCGAACGAATATCACCCGCGGCAGGCGCGCCCGTCTGGACTGTTCCAGTCCATCACGGCCCACGCCCCACCAGACGATGATGTCCTCTGCCGCCTCGTCAATCGTGCTCTTGAAACCCGCATCCGCCAGTTCCAGATAGGCCACCAGTTCGGCCAGGCCCTGTTGCAGCGGCTGTCGCTCACACAGTTCGCGCAGGGTAACCTGCGGGGCGCCTTGCAGGGCGCGGCGGATATGCCGCGATAACGCCGCCTTGTCGATGACGACCTGCGAATACAGCACCGCGGTGTCCAGCTCCACCTCGCCGGCATCCAGCACCCGATCGTCGATAGACGGCTTCAGGGCTGGCGCGTACAGCGGTCGCTCCATCGGCAGTTCGATGTCCGCGCCGATCGCGGCGATGGCGGTGAATTCTCCCCCGGGAGGCGCTGCGCGCACGCCCAGCGCCTTGCTTTCGATACCCCGCAGGATGTCCATGATACGGCGATTCTCCAGCCAGGCCTGATCGTCGAGAAAACGCCGCAGCTGTTGTGATAGCTGAGCCACGGTGCGCTGGGTGTGCTCGCCGGCCTCGAGCCAGTCATAATGCACCCGACCGGTGCGGGCATCCGGTTTGAGTTCGGCCACCGCCGGCAGAGTCAGTACCCGCTCCAGCAGCTCGCTGAATTCTTCCTGCCGCGCACTGGACATCAGGAAGTCCCAGAAGGCGCGAAAGCTGCGGCCCTGGTCCGAGCCGGCGATGGCATCGCGCTCGCCCATGATGTCTTCCAGCAACTCGCCCTTGCTCCCTTCCCAGAGGGCAATGCGCTCGCGCACGCCCCGATCCAGAGCCCGGAAATTATGCTCGACCTCGCGAAAGTCGGACAGCAGGTCCCGTGACATCGCCATGAACTGCTGGAAGCGGTCCCTCATCGCGGTATCGTCGAGCAGCGGCGCGTCACCGTCGAGCACGCGGGCGATTTCGGCATCGATCTCATCACGGCGCCGGTGCAGTTCGGCAATGCGCGCCTGCGGATCGGCCTCACTGCCGGCGTTGATCTGCCGCAGCAATTCAAACAGCGTCAGCAGGCGCGACTCGGTGCCGACAAAGGCGCGCTCGGTCAGGGCGCCGAGCCAGGCGATGGCCTTTTCCGTGGCCGGCGTCAGGTCGAAGTACGGCTCGTCCGAGCCCTGGCGATAGAACTTGCGCAGCCAGCCCTTGTCGTTGCCAGCCCAGTCGTTCAGATAGTCCAGCGCAGCCCTGGGAAAGGCATCCGCGCCGAGCTGCTCGCGCAGCGCAAACAACTCGTCATCTAGCGCCTCGACCAGATCGGCCTGCGCAATCACCCGCTCATTGGGCTGAATGAAAACCCGATGCAGAAAACTCGCGACCAACGGCGCGTGGGGTGAGCTCAACAGCCGCCACGCCGGATGATTCTGGCGCAGCACCTCGAGTGTAGCGAAGTCCAGGTTCATGGAGTCATGGCTTCAAACTGACCATCCAGGTTTTGGGCAACAGTGTCTTGCACCTCTTGAATCCCGCATGCGCGCCCTGCGAGATGAAACCTGCGCGGATTCAGGCGAAGCCTAGGAACACCGCCAGGACACGATTAACTACCACCAGGTTCTCATCATTCAGTCGACCAATCACCCTCCCGATATTTTCGCGGGAAATCGTCTGCGCCTTGTCTACCACAGGGCCCAACAATAAGGAAACAAACTCACCGCAGAGACGCCGAGAACGCAAAGTCGTTGTGTGTTTTCGTTAAATATTTTCTCGGCGTCCTTCGCGTCTCTGCGGTGAATACGGTGCTTATGGATGAACACTACCATAAGATCTGACCCGGTAATCCGCAGGACACCGAACAACCGCAACCGCCTCAGCGATACAGCAGCATCGCCTCCCGCTCCTCGATCCATTCCACCTCATCCGTCGCGGCCAGGAGTTCCAGGTCGTCCGGCGTGGCCTCGGAGTCGTCCACCCACTGGCGCAGCAGCTCGCTGCCATTGATCAGGTCGATGGGCAGGCGCCCGGTTTCGTATTCGTAGGGGAAATCCCGCCACAGCGGGTAGTCCGGCCGCAGACGGCGCAGGGCCTTGAAGACGAGCGCCATCAGCCGCCAGGGACGGAAAGCGCCGTGATCATAGGCGCCGTCCTCCACGTGGATCTGCACGCCGGCGCACAGCGTGCCCGCGTGCTTGTGAAACACGGGTTCGAACCAGCACGCCCGCAGCCGGCAGCCCTTGAGCCAGTGGGGCGCGAGGCGCTGCATCTCCGAGAGCAGCTTGCGAGGTTCCAGGTCCGGCGCTCCGAACAGCTCCAGCGGCCGGGTGGTGCCGCGCCCCTCGGACAGGGTGGAGCCCTCCAGCATGACCGTGCCGGGATAGCAGCGCGCCATCGAGAGACCGGGCGCGTTGGGGCTGGAGTTGACCCAGCAGCGATCGCCCAGGGGCCAGCCGTAACCCGGCCCGGTCCCGGGCTTCCAGCCTTCCATGCTCACCACCGCGTAGTCCACATTCAGATTCAGGGTGCGCACGAACCATGCGGCCAGTTCGCCCAGGGTGAGCCCGTGGCGCATGGGCAGCGGGCCCACGCCCACGAAGCTCTCCCAGCCCGGACGCAGGGTCAACCCCTCCACCGGGCGGCCGACCGGGTTGGGCCGGTCCAGCACCACCACCTGCTTCCCGAACTGCGCCGCCGCCTCCAGCACATAGCCCAGCGTGGTTATGAAGGTGTAGATGCGGCAGCCCAGATCCTGCAGGTCGACCAGCAGCACGTCGAAGCTGTCCATCATCGCCGGCGTCGGTCGGCGCACCGTGCCGTACAGGCTGAAGACCGGGATGTCGAGCAGCGGGTCGGTGAAGTCGGGCGATTCCGCCATGTTGTCCTGCTTGTCTCCGCGCAGGCCGTGCTGGGGACCGAAGGCGGCGCTGAGTTGAATGTCCGGCAGCCGCGCCAGGGCGTCGAGGGAATGGGTGAGGTCGGCGGTCACCGAGGCGGGATGGGCCAGCAGCGCCACGCGCTGCCCCTTCAGGGACTCCCGCAGCACGGACTGTTGCAGCAGCCGGTCGATGCCGAACTTCATCGCATCATCCCGCCGGTGAGCGTGTCAACCTCAGGCAGCGAGGCCGGCTCCAGTGACAGCACGAAGGCGTCCCTGTGATGGAAATCGGGCTGGCCCGGCGGATGTCGCAACGCCCAGTACGTCAGTTCGCCGTGCATGTCCTCCACCACCGCGCACAAGCCGAGGCGCAGCGAACGACCTGGCGGCAGGCATTCCGCACGGATCTCCGCATCCAGTTCCAACCGCTCCCCACGGCGGCGCACCTCGATTTCCGGTCCGGGCACTGCTACCGGCTCCCCGCCGTCGCGATAACCGCAAAAGTCCATGAGCGCCCATTCCCCCGAAGGCGAGAAGTTGAACTCCCGATACCCGGGCCCCTCCCCCGCCATCACGAAAGCCTCGAAGCAGGTGTGCCGCCACAGGCCGTCTACCCGGCGGGACGGGCGGGGTTCGGGGATGCGCACGGCCGGGGGATCACCCTCGATAGCAAAGTTGAGGGCAAGACCGCCATCCGGTGTTGCGCACGCCGCCACCTCGACAGCACGAATGGCCCGGGCCGGTGTCCGGGGGTGGCAGGCCAGGGTACGGCGTACCGGGCCGGTCGGAGAATTCATGTCGACGCGCCCGGCGTCTCTGCGAGGAGGCGTTGCAGATCGCCGGTGATGACCGCAGCACTGTCGGTGGATCCGATCAGCAGGCGGATCTCGCCCTCGCGGTCGAACACGTACACGGCGCTGCTGTGCGACACCTCATAGGCGCCGCTGGCATCAGGCTTTCCGTAACCGTAGCTGACCCGGTAGCGCCTGGTGAGCGCCTTCAGTTCGGCCTCGCTGCCGCGCAGGCCGACGAACTCCGGCCCGAATGCCGCTGCATAGGTTTTCAGCTGCTCCAGGGTATCGCGCGCCGGGTCGACACTCACGAACAGGACCCGCACCTGATCCGCGCTCGTTCCCAGGGCTTTTACAGCGTGACTCAGCAGTGCCAGGGTGGTCGGACACACGTCCGGGCAGTGGGTATAGCCGAAATAAAGCAGCACCACCTTGCCGCGAAAGTCCTCGCCGTGCACCGTGGCACCGTCGCTCGCCTCGGTGAGGGTGAAGTCCAGCGTCGGCATGAGTCCGGAGATGTCCCGCAGCCCCCAGGGCGGCTCGTTCTGCCCGCAGGCGGCGAGCAGACCCGCCAGCAGCAGGACCACGAGACGCAGGCCCGAAGCGCGGACAACCGTGACGCCAGCGTCCGTCACTCGCCCTCCACACCCGTCACCC
>Ga0210085_1001271_pt1 | contig 10121 bp, 3 predicted proteins | sample China_Galinas_PW_5_FD_184866 | JGI IMG/M metagenome (GOLD analysis project Ga0210085, IMG submission 184866) | Wetland microbial communities from San Francisco Bay, California, USA, that impact long-term carbon sequestration - China_Galinas_PWC_D1... | ecosystem: Environmental > Aquatic > Marine... | reverse complement strand
AGGCGGCGATGTAGTAGGCGGTCCAGACGGCGAGCGGGGCGCCGATCGCGGCGAACGAGGAGCGCGCAGCCAGGAACGCCTCGCGCGCCGGCTCGATGTCCTGAGCGTTGTACCGCTCGAGCGCAGTGCCGAAGGCCTCGAGACCCGTGACCGCTCCGGAGACGGCGGCGGGGCCCGAGGAGGCGGCCTGCTCCGTGATCTCCACCTGGGTCAGGGCGAGGTCGTCGTCCGAGATCACGGCGACCGCGGCGGCCAGCAGGTGGGCGGCGCGGAGCAGCTCGCTCGCTTCTTCCGGGCGGCCGTCGGCGATCGACCGGGCCCAGGAGGGGAGCGTCTCCTCGAGCACGAGGTCACGGACCCGGGCGGGGAAGTCCCGGGTCAGGGTCTGGACGGTCTCGAGGTCACCGGCCCGCGCCGCCGTGAGCAATCGCTGCTTCTCGGTCAGCCACCGTTCGCTGTCGGTCGGCTGCGCGAGGATCGCGAGCCGTCGCCTCGCCTCGTCCGCCCAGGGGGAGCTCGGGTCGACCTCGAGGAACGCCTCCCAGGCGGCGGTCGCCTGGTGGGAGAGGTGCAGGTTGTCCAGGGCGAACGCGCGGGCGTACCGGGTCTCGGACGCGTCCGGAGCGAGGGCGACCGCCCGGTCCGCGGCCTGTAGGGCCAGGACCAGGTCGTGGTCGCGGCCGTCGAGACGGGCGCGCTCGGCATACGCCGTGGTGAGGTCGGCGAGGACCTCGGGCGTCGGGTTCGGGGCGGCGGCGAGCATTTCGAGCGCCGGGACGGCGCGCTCGGGGTGGCCCTCCATCAGGAGGTAGGTCGCCAGGGCTTGAACGGCCAGAGGGCCCTTTTCGGTTCGCAAGGCCCGCTGGATCTCTTCTCCGGCCTCGAGCAGGAGGGCCTGCTCGTCCGGGTCCGGGTCCGGGGCGGGGCCACGAAAGCGAGCCGCCGGTTCGCGGCGGCCCGAGCCGGGTGTCCAGGGAAGGGTCGAGAGCCGTCCTTCGACCCGATGGCGGTGAGAGGCTGCCGCGGCGAGCTTGCGGAGTGCCTCCCGGGCGGGGCTGGAGCCCACCGGAGAGGCTGGGGGTGACGCTTCGCGCCCCAAGACGCCAAATCCGAGAACCAGGCCGGCAAGGGCCAGCACGACCACTGCGGCCACGGCGGAACCTGTACGAAGGCTCGGCATTGCGATCGTCCACCGATGGTCGCCGACCCGCCGCGGACGTCGCGGCGCCGGCGACACGCTTGGATTGAATCTTGATGATTCTAGTCGACTTTCTGGATACGCGAGACGTGGTGTCGAGGTTCTGTGCCCCTGGTCGTCGAGGTCGGGGTTCTCGGCGGACGGTCCTGGCGTCGGGGTCGCGTGGGTCGAAGAGTGGACGAGAGCCATCGCCCGTCAGAGACGGACAGGACAGAGAGCTTTCCCCGGGCGGATGGGCTGGTCGCGGACTGCGACGGCCAGGACGACTGCTCCCAGATCTGCTCGGCGGCGGTGCCGGCGCTCGTCCGCGATGAGCTGTCCATTCAACCGATGAGCTGTACTTTTTATGATCCATGTTGATCATCCGGCCCATGGCGTGGCGGTGTGGCTCCCACCCGCTCGGGGGGTCTCGGCCGGCTGCGCGTCCGTTAGAGTGGGCGTGCGGCCGGCACCGACCCCGGCCGGAGGAGCGATCGCCATGAAGACACTCCCGTCCGTCTCCCTCGCACTGCGCTGGACCGCGCTCGGTCTGGTCGCGCTCGCGGCCCTGGGCGCCCTCGCCTGTGGCAACGATCCACCCCCCGGAGCCCGCCCGATCGGCGCGGAGTCCGGCACCGGCGCGCCTTCGTCCGCCCCGGCTCCATCCGCCATTCCGGGGCCGCAGGTTCCGAGCCCGAACGCTCCCCGGGTCGTCTCTCTCGACCCGCCCGACGGCGCCACCGGGGTCGATCCGTCGCGGACCACGCTCTCGGTGACGTTCGACCAGCCGATGGACCCCCAGGGCTGGGCCTGGGTGATCGAGGATCCGACGACCGCCCCGGACGTCGGCGAGGCCCACTTCGACGCGTCCGGCCGGACCAACACGGTCGGCGTCAAGCTCGAGCCGAACCGGGACTACGTCGTCTGGATCAACTCCCAGACCTATACCTACTTCAAAGGTGTCGACGGCACGCCGGCCGCGCCCTACCGCTGGACCTTCAGCACGGCGGGAAGCGCCGCGGCGAGCGACCTTCCGTTGGTCTCCTCTCGGGGCGGCGGCGGCTCCTAGGAGCCGGCGTTTCCCCGGCGCCGCGGCCCGGCGGCGCGAGGCGGCGGCGACCGAGGTCGCGGCCTGTGTCCTCTCTCGGGCGAATCTTGCGTTGTATGAGGTGAGGGGAAGGCACGGACCCGGCGCGACAGCGGGCGGGCCGGTCCCCGCAACCCGCGCCGTCGTGGCGCGTGCCCAGGAGACACGTTCGAGAGAGGAGGCGCCGATCCGAGTGCCGATTCAAGTGTAGGTCCCGTGGAGTGTTCGACACCCTGGACGCCCGGAGAGCGCTCCGGGCCGAGCAAGAAGCTTTTCGGCGGGAGCGGGTCGTCCGGCCACCCGACAACATTCATTCCGGCCGCGGCCCGCTCGCCCCGGCGCCTGGAGGGCGCCGGTGAGGACAGGAGTCCTCCGTCATTCACCCAAGGAGACGAGACATGAAGCTGTTTCGAGTCATTCAGTCCGTGATCGTTCTTTCGCTGTTGGTCCCGACCATCGCGTTCGCCGGTGCCGGCGCGAACGTCAATGCTTGCATCTACCTGCCGGTCAAGCCGGTGCAGCCGCTCTCGGTCACGTTCAGCCCCGGGGGCCCGGGAACCCACTGCATGGACAAGACGGGCAAGACGGGCACGGTGTCGGTCACCAACGCCGGGGTCACCTGCGCGTCCGTCGGCTACGTCGAGTCCAAGGGGAGCAGCACCGGGGGCGACACGTGCGCCACCGACACCTCGTACTGGCAGCTCGGCTACGCGGCCAAGGGGACCAGCATGACCGGTTCCCTGAACAGCTCGTGGTCCTTGCCGCTCTTCGGCGACAACCACGCGAAGATCGAGAGCGCGAGCAAGGGGACGGTGGTGTGCAACACCCAGAACCTCTGCACGACGCAGTCGGTGCAGTGGGACAGCGGCACCTCGGGCCCGATCTACTTCATCTTCAGCCCGGAAGCTCCCTAGGCCTCCGCGCGCGGCCCCAGTGAGCCGACTCCGGCGCGGGGGCGGTCCGCCGATGCGGTCGCCCCCGCGCCGAGCCGGGGCCGGCGCGAGCTCACAACTCATTTCCCCGCCGTCGGACGTCCCGTGGCCGGAGTCCGGTCTCCGGGCGGAGTGCGTCCGGGCGTGACCCCCACCGAGGGAGAGATCATGAGCACGACCACGCAGTACCAGCAGTCCCAGGCGTTCAACCAGACGTTGGGTGGGCACGAAGAGGTGACCACGAACACCGGCTCCCTGGTCTTGAGGAAGAGGCTGGTCGAGCTGAAGGGAATCGCCGCGACCGTCCCGCTCATCCTGAGCTTGGAGTACTCGGCCGGGGTCACGGGAATCCTCGGCCTGCCGGACGGATGGGGCTTCGGCCTCTCCTACGTCATCCCGGGCGCGTCGTTGACCTGCCAGGGCAAGACCAGTGTCATCGACACCGAGTGGAGCGACAGCGAGGGCTACCGCTCCGGCCTGCGCTACGTCAACGACCACGGGGTGAGCTTCCGGGAGGTGGTCCCGCCCCAGGACCTTCCGTCCGGCGCTCCCGGACAGTACAGCTACGTCTTCCAGTACTCCGGCGGATCGCGCGACTACTTCGACGCCACGGGCAAGCTCGTCGAGCACGACGACCTGTTCGGCAATCACGTCAACTACGCCTACACCGACCAGTTCCAGGGTGTGTTCGGAAACCGGCTGAAGACGGTGACCGACAGCTTCGGGCAGACGGTCGAGCTGGGGTACGCCGCGGACGAGATCACGCTCGGCCTGCCCGGCGACCGGAGCGCGCGGATCGAATTCTCCGCGGAGGGGGTCCAGGCCGTGGTCGACGCGGTCGGCAACCGCACGAGCTTCACCTATGTGACGGGGGCCGCTCACCCGCTCGTCGTCCAGATCGACTACCCGACCGGTCTCCGGACGACGATCGAGCCGACGGAGATCCCGTACCTCGACGCGTCGGGGGGCCAGGGCGCCTTCCCGGCGGTGCGCACCCTGACCCACACGGGCGTGGGGGGAGCGTTCCTGGACCAGACCACCTACGCCTACGGCGCCGGGACCGGAGGCGCGACCTTCACCGGCTTCGTCGCCGGCTACCGCCTCGGCGACCGCAACGACGCTCTGATGGACAGCAACAACACCTCGTATCTCTACGACGTGTCGATCGAGCGGCTCGACCACCAGGGCCGGCTCGTGGCGGCATCCACCATCGACTACAACTACCTTCACCTGCCGGTGCGCGAAGAGCATTCGCTGATCGACGGCTCCCACCAGGCGGTCAACGGCTTCCAGGCCCTCTACAGCTACGACATCGATCCCGACCTGCACGCGAGGACGACGAACTACAGCAAGCCGACCACGGTCGAGCAGCTCGCCTACTCGGAGGCCGCGGGGGACTACGTGCCCCTGCGCACCGCGACCGCCGCCTACGATCCGTTCGGACGGATGCTGAGCGCCACCGAGGCGATGTACGACCTGGGCTCGAAGCAGCTCGTCGGCCAGACGTCGGTCGCCCACAGCTACACCGTGACCGCGTGGGGCGGCGAGATGCCCGAGACGTCGACGTTCATCGACGAGGTCACCGGGGCCGCCCGCAAGATCCTCTTCACCCTGACCCCCGACCAGAAGCGCGTCGCCGCCGCGGCCGTCGTCTACAAGAAGACGCTCGACGACCCGGAGTGGACACCGTGGAAGACCAAGGGCCAGGGCTACGACGAGCGGGGGCGGTTGACCTCCTGGACCCTGGCGTGGTCGCCCGGGGCCGGGGGCCCCGGCGTCCAGTCCACCCACGGATCGATCGACTACGCGTATGACAAATCCGATCACCTGCTCACCGTCACCCGCGAGGACGCCCTCGGCAACGCCAGCAGGTCGACCGTCGACGTCGCGCTTCCCGGCGGGCCGCTGGTGCGGCAGACGAGCCCGACCGGGGCGAGCAGCACGGCCGAGTACGATGCCCTTTCCCGACGGATCAAGGAGACCGACCTGGTCGGCAATGTCAGCACCTATGCCTACCAGGTGGCGTCGGTGAGCGGGATGAATGTCGTCACGTCCACGGAGCCGACGGGCTATGTCGTCGAGCGGGTCTTCGACGCCCTGGGACGGATCGTCGAGATGAGGGACAACGGCGATCCGACCGCGGAGGGAACGGCGATCGACCGCACGCTCCGACAGATGGCCTACAACGCCCAGGGCAAGGTCTCCTCCCGGACCGACGAGCTCGGGCTGACCACGACCTTCGCCTACGACGGGCTCGGCCGCCCGGTCGAGTCCACCGATCCCCGAGGCAACGTGACCTCGATCGTGCGCGACGACGCGGCGCGGACCACCACCTCGGCCGTGAACGGCGTCGAGCAAGGGGTGGTCGAGCACGACGGCTTGGGTCGGACCGTCCGCGTGACCCACCGTCCGGACCCCGACGACCCTGACGCGAAGCAGGTCCGGATCGTGGAGGAGACCTTCGACGGGTTCGGCCAGAGGACCTTCTCGACCGTCGCGTCGGCGCCGGTCGGCGGCGGAGCGGCCGTCGTCCATCGAACCTCCTCCTGGAGCCACGACCCGGATTCCCGCGTCGTGGAGCTCGCGACGACCGGCTTCGACCCGCCGGAGGTCACCGTCGTGCGCACCGTCGAGCGCGACCTGATGGGCAACACCGTGGGCTACGTCAAGACCACCCGGGACGCGGACGGCACGAGCTACCGGGTCGACGGTCCCACCCTGGCCTTCGACGCCATCAGCCAGCTCACCTCGGTGACGACGCCGCTCGACCAGGTGGAGTCCTACCGCTACGACGCCGACAGCCGGCTGACCAGGCGCACCCGGTTCGACGGGACGACGTTCTCCTACGCCTACGACGACGGGGGCAACCTGCTCGAGATGGAGTGGGACGGGGGCAGCCGCGCGTACACCTACCTGGCCAACGGCCGGACCCGGACCGTCAGCGGCGGCGGCGAGACCATCACCTACTCCTACACCCTCGACGGCAGCGCCGAGGCCATCGAGTACTCCGGCGGGCAGAAGATCTCGTTCACGCTCGACCGCGTGGACCGTGTGGTCGCCATGGCCGATCCGTCGGGTGCGACGACCGAAACCACCTTCGACGAGCTCGGGCGGTTGAAGACCCGGACCCACGGCGGCGACACGCTGAGCGCGCTCTACGGCACGGCGAACCATGTCCACGGAGCGCTGGTCGGGCTCGCGCTCGGCGGCGGGGCAGCCGCCGCGACCGGCTACGACTACGACGGGTTCGGCAACCTCAAGAGCGTCGTCTCGAAGGACGGGAGCGGCCGGGTCCTGCTGGCGAGCGGCTACCGGCGTGACGTCCTGGGCCGGCTCGAGGGCCTCGAGCTGGTCTCGGCCGTGTCGACGGGCGACGCGGTCAACCTCACCCACGCGTTCGACTACGACGGTGCCAACCGCCTGGTCAGCCGCCGGACGACCGCTCCAGGGGGTGGCGTCCTCCAGACCCTGGCCTACCGCTTCGACGGCAACGACAACGTCCTCAGCCGCACGGAGAACGGCTCGACCGAGAGCTTCGAGTACAACGCCATCGATCAGCTCGAGGGCGGCGGCGTGGTCTACGACGCCAACGGCCGGCTGGTCGCCGACGGCGCCGGAAACCGCTATGCCTACGACGCGCTCGACCAGCTCGTGGCGGTCGAGAAGGCCGACGGTGCAACGGTCCGGTATGCCTACCATCCCGACGGCGCCCTGGCGGCCGTGACCTCACAGGCCGGTGGGCTCAGGTTCTTCCATGCGACCGGGGCCATCGACGCGGTGGAGTCGGTCTCGCCGGGGCAAGAGGCCGACTGGACGTCCTTCCTTTCGGTCGCGGGAGCGCGGCACGCTGCGTATCCGGACGGCGAGGCCCCGGTCTACTTCACGAGCGCGAACCGGTCGACCGTGCTCGCGCGGACGGCAGACGGCGGCGCCGACGCGCTCGCCTACGACCCGTTCGGTCGCACGACGAGCGATTCGAGCCTGGGCGGCTCGACCAGCTTCACCTGGAACCAGGAGTACAACGATCCGCAGTCCCACCTGGTCTACCTGCGCTCGCGCTACTACAACCCGGAGCTGCTGAGCTTCATGACCATGGACGGCTCGCTCCAGGAGAACCGGTACGCCTACTGCCAGGGGAACCCGATCGACCTGCTGGATCCGACGGGGCAGGCGTCGGCACTCGAGATCGCGGGCCTTGCCGTCAGCGCTGTGGTCGGCGTCGTCGCGACGCTGGTGACCGGCTTCCTCGCGGGGGCCGCCGCGGCGGCGGTGTTCGGTACCGAGTGCGAGGCCGCGAGTGTCGCGGCGACGGCGTTCGCCAACGCCGTGGGAGCCGTCGCGGCCGACGGGACGGACGCCGGCATCACCGGCCAGCGGTTCACCGGCGAACGGGCGGCGATCGACGCGGCGACCGGCGCCGCCGCCGGCGCTGCCGGCGCGGTGGTCGGTGGCGCCGTGGGGCGTGCCGCCTCGGCGCTGGCGCTGTCGCGCGGGCTGAGTCGCGGCACGATCACCGCCATCGGAACCGTCACCTCGGGGCTCGCGGGCGGAACCGCCGGAGCCGCCACTGCCGCGGGAGTGACCTCGCTGGTCTACGACCAACCGTTCTTCAGCGCGGCCACCGCGTTGAGCCTGGCCACCGGCGCCGCGGGCGGCTTCGGTGGCGGGCTCCTGGCCTCCGGGTCCTATCTCGGGCTCTTGAGCTCGAAGATCCTCCCGGTTCCGATTTCAGACGAGGAGCTCGGCCTGATCAGGCCGGCGCGCAACCAGTCCGGGGCTCGGTTGAGCAACGCGCTGTTGGTGATGGCGCCCCAGGAGGACGCGGACAGTACCGCCGCCGAGTTCAGGAGGTTGGCAGAGGGCTGGGACGACCCGCGACGATGGGCCGACTCCGCCCTGACCCTGGACTACCAGGAAACCTCCGAAACCTACGACACGATCGCGGCGCACGGAGCGGGCAACACCCTGTACGTCAGCGTCGCTTCCGACGACAGCGGTGTGCCTCGACTGATCCGGCCGATCACGGGGAGGAGGTTCGCCTCCTATCTTCGCCGGCTGCGGCCGAGCTGGCGGGACAGCGACAGACCGATCAAGCTGATGTCCTGCTTTGGCGCCTTCTCGAATGCACAGACGATCGCCGACGCCCTCGGCAGGGACGTGTATGCGGGCTATTCCCAGATCGGCCGATACACCTTCACCAACTGGAAGCTGTTCAGGGCGAGACCCTGATCCGGACGGTCCCGGCAGGCGCACCCGCCACCGAGCCTCGGTCGGCCCGGGGGCGGGCGCCCTGGCGTCCGCGAGCCGTTGGCGTCAGTTGCCGGCGGGCACCGGCGCGAACACTTCGTAGACGACGCTCGCCTGGACCACGTCGCTCGGCCGGTACGGGTACGGGTGGTAGCGGTCGGTGAGCCAGAGGCCGAGCTGGCTGCCGAAGAACGGGTGGCCGGGGACGCCGCTCTCGCCGCCCGGGATGACCTCCATCGGCATCGGGCCGGACGGGCTCATCTCGCCGACGAACCGGCGTGCCGGGCCGGAGCCGAACATGAGCTCGTTCAGCCCGTCGGCGCGGGCGCTGTGGGACGCCGCGTCGACGCTGCCGAAGCCGCCCGCCTTGGCGACGCCCGGCAGGTCGGCGGCGACCGGCGAGAAGCCGCCGCCCGGAGGCAGGCTGAACGGTCCGCCCAGCGGGTGGTCGAAGACGATCCGGTGGAGCTTGCCCCAGCGGTAGTCGTCCTGGTCCGTCGAGTGGTCGAAGGCCGGGGCGAAGTCGTCCGAGGCCAGCAGGTCGAGCGCCGAGCGCAGGCTCTCGAGCAGGATCAGGTCGCGGGCGTCGGCCGGGTCCTGGGCGGCCGGGTGGACGAAGAACGAGAGCCCGGAAGCCCCCATGCCGCCGGTCTGGTCGAAGGTGTCGAGATGGTGGCGGAGCGCCGCCATGGCGACCGAGCTCCCCGGGGCCAGGTCGGCCAGGCCGACCCGGCCGAGGGTGCCGTCGATCACCCGCTGGACCACCTGGCCACGCCAGGCGGAGTAGAGGGTCGCCGCGACGCTGTCGGCGATCTCGGTCGCGCTCGGGGCCTGGAGGTCGGCCGGGTCGTCGCCCGGATCGTAGCCCTCGGTGATGCCGGTCGGGGTGCTGAAGTCCCAGGCCGCCAGGCGGGCGACCGCCTCGGCCACCTCCGGGTCGTCGTGGAGGGCGGCGAGCGTCGGCAGGGCGCCGGCCTCACCGGCCCGCTCGAACGACCGGGCGATGTACGGCACCAGGACCTCGGCGTCGAGGAGCTGGTTGTTGGCCTGGAAGGAGGCGATCTGGTCGCGGCTCAGCTTGCCGCCGCCGGCGAGAGCGGTCTCGATCAGGCGGCGGATGCGCCCGGCGCGGAAGCCGCCGGCGTACCCGACGTTCAGGTAGTACAGGCCGCCGCCGGGACGGAGCTGGTTGAGCGGGTTGTTGTCGAGGGTAGTGCCCACCGGGTCGTTGTTGGCGTTGAGCACGAAGCCCTGCACCGGATTCACCGTCTGGGGCATCTCGTCGAACGGCAGGATCCGGTACGGCAGGCTCTGGTCCGGACCCGGGTCGTCGTCGGGGAGCCACTCGTGGCGGAGCTGGTGGGTGCCGTCGCGGATCAACCAGGGCGGCACGCCGCCGTCCGGCTGCTGGAGGAGCTGGAGGTCTTCGCGCAGCGGCATCTCGGCGCTGGTGAAGTAGGCGATGTTGCCGGCGACGTCGGCATAGCCGAAGTTCTGCGAGCCGACGTCGAAGAACTGGAGGCCGGCGCGGAACTGGTCCAGGTTCCTGGCGCGGTTGAACATCTGGAAGGCGTCGAGCTCCCGGGTGGCGCCCCAGCCGGTGTACTGGACCGACAGGGCGACCGGATCGTCCGGGTTGGTCAGGTCGACCTGGACGATGGGGCCGTGGTTGCGGCGG
>Ga0210085_1001270_pt1 | contig 10123 bp, 10 predicted proteins | sample China_Galinas_PW_5_FD_184866 | JGI IMG/M metagenome (GOLD analysis project Ga0210085, IMG submission 184866) | Wetland microbial communities from San Francisco Bay, California, USA, that impact long-term carbon sequestration - China_Galinas_PWC_D1... | ecosystem: Environmental > Aquatic > Marine... | reverse complement strand
ACCGCAAGGACTGGGGAAAGGGAGTCTTCCTGACGCCGACCCAGATCGACTCCATGCGTCTGAGGGCGCCCGCCGAGGTCTTCCGGAAGATGAAGGACGTGAACCTCACCTGGGGCTGGGGTGAGCTCGCGGACGGAGGCCACGGGCCTCTGCCGTCCGTGCGGTCACAGCAGGGGACGGGATGCCTCCTCTATATGGTGAACCGGGTCTGGGTGAGGCCGGTCCCCTGGGCGAGAGGCGACTGGTCGAGCTACCAGCTCGGTGACATGCTCCCGGAGGACATCGCCGCGGTGGAGGTCTACCGCTCCGTGTCCGAGGTGCCCAAGGAGCTGCGGCGCTACACGAACCAGTATCGCACGCGCGTGCTCGACGGCGGGCGTCTCGCCCACCAGAGTCTGTTCAACTGCGGGCTGGTGGTGTTCTGGACGAAGTCGGCCTGGTAGGAGCCGCGCGGGGGTGTGCCGGCCGGGGCCGCTGCCCGCGTCGATGTCGGCGCGGTAGGCCGCGCGAGGCCATCCCGGTCGGCCGACGCAGGGATCCCTCAGTCCGGCAGATAACCCGCCGCGAGCTCCTGGAACTCTCGCACCTGGGTGTCGACCCAGCCCGCGTCGCGGCCGACCTCCGAGGCGAGGATCTCCGCCACCACCGGAGCCGCCTCCCGGGCCGCCCGGGCATCGAGAAGGAGGGACCGCGACCTGCGCGCGAGCACGTCGTCGACGGTGCGGGCCATCTCCTCACGGGCGAACCACGCCACCTCCCCGCGTCGCAGAGAAAGCCGTGGATGCACGGGGGCGTCCATGCCTGGCTCCGATGCGATGAGCTTCTCGATCTCCGAGGCGTCGGACCCGTACTCCGCCCACGTCCCGAACTTTTCGGCATGGCGATGAAATCCGTGGATGTTCAACTCCTTGGTCACGCACTCCCGCTGTTCGAGATCGCCCAGGGTCTGAGCCATGTCCACCGTGTCCTCGGCCATCTTCCGGTAGGTCGTCCACTTGCCTCCGGCGATGGTGAGGAGGCCCGAGTCCGAGATGCGAACGGCGTGCTCCCGACTGATCTGTGACGTTTCAGCCTTGTCGTCGGCGGCCACCAGGGGCCGCAGCCCGGCGAATACGCTGAGCACGTCTTCGCGGCCGGGGTCCTTGGCCAGATAGCGGCGGGCGTGCTTGAGGATGAACTCCACCTCTTCCGCGAGGGGGCGGGGCTCGAGGACGGGGCGATCCACCGGGGTGTCGGTGGTTCCGATGAGGACGCGGTCGAGCCAGGGGATCGCGAAAAGCACCCGCCCGTCGTCGGTGTGCGGCACCATGATGGCCGCCTCCCCCGGGAGGAAGGAGCGGTCCAGAACCACGTGGACACCCTGGGAAGGCTGGATGATCGGTGCGGCCCCGGGGTTGTCGAGGCGTCGCACGTCGTCGCTGAACACTCCCGTGGCGTTCACGACGACGCGGCCCTTGGCCTCCATCTCCTCCCCGGTCTCCTCGTCCCGGAAGCGGACGCCGGCGACGAAGCCGTCGTCGTGCTTGAGGAGGGCGGTGACCCACGCGTAGTTGACCAGGGCCGCGCCCTGCTCCACCGCCGTCATGGCTAGATGAATGAGCAGGCGAGCGTCGTCGAATTGTCCGTCGTGGTAGATGACACCACCGAGGAGGCCGTCGGTCTCGATGGTGGGGATCCGCTTGACGGTCTGATCGAAGGAGAGGTTCCTCGACTTGCCGAATCCGTACTTCCCGGCGAGGACGTCATAGACGCGCATGCCGATGCCGTAGAACGGCGCCTCCCACCACTTGTAGTTCGGCACTACGAACGGGAGGTCATGCACGAGGTGGGGAGCGTTGGCCCGCAGGATACCTCGCTCCTTCAGGGCCTCCATGACCAACGGCACGTTGCCCTGCTGCAGGTAGCGGACGCCTCCGTGGATGAGCTTGGTCGAGCGGCTGGAGGTGCCTTTCCCGAAATCGCTCTGCTCCAGGAGCAGGACGTCATGACCCCGGGAGGCGGCATCCACCGCGACGCCGACGCCCGTGGCGCCGCCGCCGATGATGATGATGTCCCAGCCTTCTGGAGACTGCCGAAGCCGTTCGAGGGCGTCTACGCGGTCCATCGCTCACTCCTGCGGGGGAGGAGACGGAGCTGCTTCACGCCAAAAGATACGGCGAGCCGACGTGCTCACGAACCGCCGGAGGCCGGACGATGCCCCGCGACTACGGGCGATACGCTATGGCGTCGATCTCCACGCGAAGCCCCGGGTGGGGTAGAGAGGCGACCTGTACGGTGGTGCGGGCCGGCCTGTGGTCGCCGAAGACCTTCGCGTAGACGGCATTCATCGCGGCGAAGTCCCGCATGTCGACGATGAAGACCCCGCACCGCAGCACGTGGCGGAGGTCGGTGCCCGCCGCTTCCAGGATCGCCTGGATGTTCCTGAAGACCTGTTCAGTCTGGGTCTCGACGTCGAGGCCGGCGAGTCGGCCGGTCGCGGGGTCCGTCGCCCCCTGACCCGACACGAAGACGAGGCGGTCGAACATCATGGCCGGCGAGTACGGCCCCACGGGCTGGGGGAGTCCGGTGGCGACGACGGGCCGGTGGGCATCGGACGAAGCGGTCACGTCGGGCTTTGCTCCAAGAGTGTGGTGGAAGTGCCTGGACGCAGCGTCAGGTGAGGGCCATGCGCAGGCGGACCGCGATGAGATCGGTGGGGATGGGGTCATCGTCCTTCTTGAAGATGCCGTCCGCGGTGAATCCGAGGGATGCGTAGAAGAGACGGGCTCCCTGGTTGGCTTCCAACGTCCACAGGGTGAGCTCCCGAAACCCGAGGCCCGCCGCGCGCGAGACCACCTCGTCGCACAGTCGTCGCCCGATGCCCATGCGCCAACTGGACGGATGCACGTACAGCGTGGGCATCTCGGCCACCCTCTCCGGGTCGGCGTCGGCGTCACGGGAGGGTCCGAGGGTCCCGAACCCGACGATCCGACCTCCCACCTCGGCCACGATGGTGACCCAGCGGGGGTCGGCCAACCATTCCTCCCAGCGGGCGCGCCGCTCGTCGAGCGTCATGATTCCGAGAAGATCCTCGGGCACGATGTCCCGCAGCGCCGCGGCCCGGCTCTCGTGATGCACGTCCGCGATGTCGGGGGCGTCGGGTAGGCTGGCATTCCGCATCGTCATCAGGCTACTAACCTGCTGAACGGATGACGAATTGGGAATATCTGGATGGGACGTCATGGATCTCTCGCCATCCACTCACGTCGCGGCGCGATACATGACCACCCGCGCCTTCTCCAGTGTGATCAAACCACCCCCCATGATTCCTTCGAGCTGTGGCAACATCCGCTGCAGGGTCTCTTCGTCGTCTACGACCTCCACGATGACCGGAAGGTCCGAGGACAATCGTAGCACCCTGCCGGTATGCAGCGTAGCACTGGGCCCGAAGCCCGCGATGGCACGCACCACCGTCGCTCCGGCGCAGCCTTCCTCGCGAAGGGTGAGGAGAATGGCCTCGTAGAGTGCCTTTCCCTTGTGGGGGCCGGAGGGACACCGGTCACTCTCCCCCAGGAAGATGCGCATCAGGGTGCGCTCGCCCTCGAACCAGTGGGGCATGGTCGCTACCTCCTGAGCAGGGCGTTGGCCACGTTCATGCCTATCCACACCGCGACGAGCCCGAAGGCGACGCTGCCGGTCATGTACCCACCGGCCCGCCACCACTCGCCGTCGCGGAGCATGGCGACGGTCTCGTAGCTGAACGTGCTGAACGTGGTGAACGATCCCAGGAACCCGATGGTGATGAGCTGCCTCAGCTCCGGTGACGCGACGGTGCCCTGCAGCCACGTCATCAGGAAACCCAGGGCTGCGCAGCCCGCAAGATTCACGGCTACCGTCCCCCAGGGGAAGAAGTCCCCCGTGAGACTCTGGACCCATCCCGCTGTGAGGTATCGTGCCAGGGCGCCGAGGGCGCCGCCGGAAGCAACGGCGAGGAACGTCATACCGCCGCCGTAGTGAGGAACTCCTCGATGGCCTCGGCGATCTCGCCGGGGGCGTCCTCCTGAATGAAGTGCCTCGCGTCGAGACGGTGGATGCTGGTCAGCCTGAAATCCTCGCGGAAGCGCTGCATGAAGCTCATTGGATAGAGATGATCCCCGATGCCCCACAAGAGAAGGAGGGGGACGTTGGCCAGCCTCTCGCGCACCTGATCCGCGAGGTCCCCGAGCCAGAGGCCGGCTTCCAGCACCTGCCCCGGAAGCTCCGCGGCACCGATTCGGCTCTTGGGTGTCGGCAGGGCCTCACGGTAATGGTGCATCACCTCGTCGGCCAGCGGGAACTTGACGGCATACGGCATCAGCTTCTCGACGAGGATGTTCCGACGAAGGATCTGGGTCTGCACGGGGGCGCTGGCCATGACGTACGCCCAGGCTTTCAGCTGCCAGGCGTCCGCAGGCCAGTACCACGTGTTGCCCATGACCAGGGCGCGCAGTCGGGACGTCTCGTCCAGAGCCACGCGCATTCCGATGGGCCCGCCCCAATCGTGGCCCATGATCGTGAGGCGCTTGAGGTCGAGGTGGCGGACCAGGGTCGTCACCACGTCGGCGTGCTCCGCGGGTGTGTACCCATAGTTCTCCGGGCGGGCGGAGAGCCCGAACCCGGGATAGTCGAGGGCGACGCAGCGGTACTTCTTCCGCAGGCGGATGACGATCCCGCGGTACAGGAAGCTCCACGTGGGATTGCCGTGCAGGAAGAGGATCGGATCCCCCTCACCCTCGTCGATATAGTGCACGGGACCCACCCCCGACTCGAGCCATCTGGACTCGAACGGAAAGAGGCGCCGATCGGGCTGGAATGGAGGGATGTGGGGCACGGTTTGGAAGTGAGAACCTCGCCCGCGGCGCGAGCGCCACCGGGGCTGTGATCCTGTTCGGTACGGTCGATGAAGCCGTTTCTCGAAAGGGTACTGATAGGCCGCCTGCCGCCCGACAGCAAGGAGAACCGAACGCTACGGCACGGCCCGGTCCGACCGACCGCCGCGTGCCGTCCATCGGATGGGCGCTTTTCGCCTCCCGGCTGTACACCTGCCCCATGAATTCGGTCAAAGCTCGACCCAATCGCGCCGGAGCCTCGGTGGGCCTGGTCCTCGGGGGGCTCCTGGGCCTCGTTCTGTCCGGATGCGCCACCGGCGGGGCCACGCCGCCTGCGGGCATGGCGGTGTCGGAGCAGACGTCCCTCGCCCCGGTTCCCGCCCCCATCGACCGGGCCATGTCCTCCGGGGAGACCGCCACCATCCGGGCCTTCGAGGCCCTGCGTGGCGACTCGGCGCGCCTGGAGGTGTTCCTGCGCGCGATGCCCAAGGGCGGCGATCTCCACACCCACCTTTCCGGCGCCGTCTACGCCGAGGGCTTCCTGTCGTGGGCGAGCGCGGACGGCGCATGCCTGCACGTGACGACGCTCGCCCTGGCTCCCGCCCCGAAACCGAGAACGGCCACGACCGGTTCTTCGCGACGTTCGGGAGGTTCGGCGCCGCCACCCACGGTCGGACCGGGGACATGCTCGCCGAGGTGGCCATCCGAGCCGCGGAGGGTGGGGAGCGCTATCTGGAGATCATGTTCACTCCCGACGGGGGGAGCCTGGCACGGTTGGGGCTGGCCACCGGGTGGGACGACGACTGGGGCCGTCTGCGACAGAAGCTCCTGGACAGCGGCCTGCGGGACACCGTGAAGGCGGCGTCCCGGCCCGCGGTGTTCGCGCAGATCCTCAGGGGCTTCGAGATGGCGCACTCCGATCCGAGGGTCGTGGGGCTCAATCTGGTCCAGCCCGAGGGGGACGGCATCCCCTGCGTACGTATCTCGCCTACGGCGTTCCGGTGACGCTGTCCACGGACGATGAGGGCGTGTCGCGATCGAAGATCATCGTGGAGGATCGGAAGGCCGTGGAGGACCAGGGCGTGGGCTATACGACCCTGAAGGCCATGGCGCGGAACTCGCTGGACCGGAACTTCCGGGCCTTCGAGAAGCGCGTGGCCGGCGGCGACTGGCCCGTCAGGAGTCCCCACCCTGCATCAGCCGCCCAGGGGTAGCTTCCGCTGCTGCTCCGGTGGATTGACCAACGCGTGGCCCACGATGAGGGACGCGGTGTGGGTGTCGGAGGCGAAGCTTTCTTCCCGGAAGGGTACGAGGAGACCCGACACCGTCCGGAAGTCGCCGTAGTCCGTGGCGAACTCCATCCGCATGCCTCCGACCGTCATGTCCGACTCCGTGCGCAGGACGTGGTGCGAGTGGCCATCCACATAGAAGCGAAGCGCCAGACCCGGCTTCAGGGGTCCGGACAGCACCACCACAGCGCTGTCGGCACGCTCGACCTTCAGGCTGTCCCGCATCTCGTCCAGGATCCACGGTACCCAGGAGCGCGACGCCTGCAGCTGCATGGCGGCCAGCATGGGACCGGAAGCGGCCGCCAGGGTCTGGGGGGACCCTCCGTTCCAGCCCTCGTCTCCCTCCACGATCCGGATCTCGACGCGCTGCGGGTAGTGGAGCAGGACCTTCAGGTGATCCGGTCCCGCCACGATGCGGATGAAGCTGCCGTGCTCGCCCTGCGTGGAGGTGACGATGGTCCCCTCCAGCCGCACCGCCTCCACGCCCGCGAGAACGTTGCGCCCGCCGTACGCTTCGATCACCGCATCTACGACGTTTCCGGGATCCCGGGCCTGCGCACACGCCGGCGCGACCAGGAGGGTCACCGCGGCGAGGAGTGCCCAGGCGAGTCGAAGGGGGTGTGTGGCCATGCGTGCTCGGGGGATGAGCGTGAGCGGAAGCGGTTCCAGACTCCAGACTATTGTACGGAAGCTCGGGGTGCTGGCAACGAGAGGAGACGCGCATTCCCGGGACCCGCTCAGCGCACGACCTCGATGCGGGTCGTCAGGACGTCCGTGGTAGGGGCGTCTCCCAGGCCATGCTGGCGCGGCTGCTTGCCGCCCACCGACACCTCGAAGGTGCCTGGATCCACGACACGGCGGCCGGCCGGGTCGATCACCGAAAACGCGTCCGGAGCGATCTCGAAGGTCACCTGGCGACGCTCCCCCGGAGCCAGGGAAACCCGCTCGAATCCCACCAGGGAGCGTACGGGCACGGGGACGTCCGCGCTGGTATCGCTGAGGTAGGCCTCGACCACCTCGTCCGCGGCCATGGCGCCGGTGTTCTCGACCTGTACGGAGACGCGCACCGGTTCCCCGGCGTGAACCCGGGGGACGACGTCGAGATCTTCGTAATGGAACGTGGAGTAGCTCAGCCCGTGGCCGAAGGGGAAGAGCGGATCTCCCCGGAAGTACCGGTAGGTGCGTCCCTCCATGTCGTAGTCCGAGAAAGGCGGCAGCTGATCCACCGAGCGATAGACCGTGACCGGAAGGCGACCCGATGGGCTGACGTCGCCGAAGAGCACGTCCGCGATGGCGTCGCCCGCAGCCTGTCCGCCGTACCACGCCTCGATGATGGCGGGGACGTGATCCCCGGCCCACGGTAGAGCCACCGCACTGCCGCTGAGGAGAACCAACACGACGGGCTTCCCGGTGCGGGCCACCGCCTGGAGGAGCCCCCGTTGGGGTGCCGGCAGGTCGAGGGTCACCCGATCGCCTCCCGAGAAGCCCGGGACCTCCACCGGCATCTCCTCTCCCTCCAAGCGGGGTGACAGCCCCAGGAACAGGACGGCGGCGTCGGCGCTCCGGGCTGCCGCCACGGCGTCGTCCAGGAGGTGTGGGGCCGGCGGTGCCCACACCAGGTGTGCCTGTGCGTCGATGCGCCGGTCGTGGTACTCCACCTCGAGCTTGTGACGGGAGCCGGCCTGGAGGTCCACCCACCCCGTATGGGTGGCCACCACGTAGCGGTCGGAGAATTCCACGACGAGGGAGTCGTCGAGGAAGACCTTCACAGCGCCGTTCACCCGGGCGCCCAGGGCATACCGTCCGGTTGCGGGCGCCACCAACGTCCCGGTCCAGCGTACGCTGAAGGAGTCGGCGGGCACGCCGGGCAGAGGCGCCTGCCGCCACCAGGTGTGGTCCAGGGTGACTTCTTTGCGGACGACCACCTCCTTTCCCGAAAGATCATGCGTGGCGAAGTAGTGGCCCCGAAGGTCCTCGAGGGCCGAGGCCGGTACCAGCTCCGTCGAGGGTATCCCCTCGGCGACATCGGAGCCACGGGTGTACGTCACCTGGACGCTCCGGGCCTGTGCGGCCCTTCGCACCCCCTCCAGGGGGGTCAGGGGCGCCGCCGGCCACCCGTTGTAGTTGCCCAGGAGGAGCTCCACATCGTTCGCGTTGGGCCCGATGACGGCCAGTCGCCGGACACCGTTCAGCGGCAGGAGTCGGCCCTCGTTCTTGAGGAGCACGATGGACTCCCGCGCCGCCTGGCGGGCCAGCGCCTGGTGTGCACGGGAGTCTACGATGGCGGTGTCTACGTGAGCCCACGGCACGAGCTCCGGCGGGTCGAACATGCCCAGGAGGAACCTCGCGCGGAGAAGTCGCGCGGACGCCGTGTCGACCTGAGCCTCGGTGACGAGGCCGAGGCGCACGGCTTCAGGAAGGCGCCGGTACTCCGGTCCACAGGTGAGGTCCGTCCCAGCCTGGAGGGCGCGAGCAGCGGCGTGGGTCTCGTCGAGGACGATGTCGTGGCCGTGGAAGAAGTCCGTGAGAGCCCAGCAGTCGGAGACCACGTATCCCCGGAAGCCCCACTGCCGGCGGAGCATGTCGGTGAGGAGGAAATCGCTGGCGCACGCCGGGTCCCCGTACACGCGGTTGTAGGAGCACATGATGGAGTACGCGCCGCCTCGGGTCATGGCCGCCTCGAAGGCCGGTAGGTAGGTCTGCTGGAGATCGCGGGCGGACACGACCGCGTCGAAGGAATGGCGATCAGGCTCCGGCCCCGAGTGCACGGCGAAGTGCTTGGCGGTAGCCACGGTGCGGAAGTAGCGCGGGTCGTCGCCCTGCATCCCCTGGATATACGCCACCGCCAGACGCCCCGTGAGGTACGGGTCCTCGCCGTACGTTTCCTGCCCCCGCCCCCAGCGGGGGTCGCGGAAGATGTTGATGTTGGGGGAGAAGAAGGTGAGCCCTTCGTTCATCTCCCGAGAGCCTTCGGCCACCGAGGCCTCGTACTTCGCTCGAGCCTCCAGGGAGACGACATCTGCCACGTGGCGCATGAGGTTGGTGTCCCACGTGGCGGCCAGGCCGATGGCCTGGGGAAAGACGGTGGCCCTCCCCGCGCGGGCGACTCCGTGGAGGGCCTCGCTCCACCAGTTGTACGCGGGAATGCCCAGGCGGGGGATGGCCGGCGCCTGGTGCTGCATCTGGCCGGCCTTCTCCTCTAGGGTCATGCGACTCAGGAGATCCCGGACGCGCGCCTCCAGGGGGAGAGACGGGTCGAGGTACGGTAGGGTATCTGCTCCGGGGACGCGCTGGGCCGCAGCGGGGTGTGCGACGACGGCGTCGACGCCTGGGGCGAGGACGAGCGAGACCGCGACCAGGAGCGCGGGGCCGACCTTCGCCCGGACCTTCGGTACCGGGGTCAGCGTCCTGGTCGACACGAGGACGCCCTCCCCCTGGCCACCGCCGAATCGCCGGAGCCCTCGCATGTCCCCCAACCCTCGTCTCAGTGCCGCCAGCTCGCGTTGATGAAGCCGTCCACGTCCGTGTGCAGCTTGTCGTCGGACTTCTGGTCGATGTAGACCATGTGCCCCGACTCGTAGTACGCGAAGCTGATGTTCTTGCGCACGCTGGGCTCGAGCATCATGTGCGTCACCGTCTGCTCGATTCCGTTGAAGGGCGTGGCCAGGTCGTAGTAGCCGCACACCACCAGGACCTTGAGGTTGGTCTGCTCGGTCATGGCGGAGCGCAGGACCTCGGCAGCCTGGTCGCCTCCGCTCCGGTCCCACGGCCGCACATTGCCGCTGACCTGATAGTACGCCTCGGTATCCCACTTGAGCTCCCGGCGCACGTAGTCCTGGAACGTGGCCACGAAGGCGCCTTCATACGATGCCTCGCTGGGATCGTATTCGTAGCGCTCGCCGGCGGCGTCACGGTCCATTCCCGTGAAGCGCGAGTCCAGGCGTCCCACGGTGAGGCGCTTGTCCCGCATGAGCTCCTTGAACCACC
>Ga0210085_1001269_pt1 | contig 10124 bp, 7 predicted proteins | sample China_Galinas_PW_5_FD_184866 | JGI IMG/M metagenome (GOLD analysis project Ga0210085, IMG submission 184866) | Wetland microbial communities from San Francisco Bay, California, USA, that impact long-term carbon sequestration - China_Galinas_PWC_D1... | ecosystem: Environmental > Aquatic > Marine... | reverse complement strand
CGATGCGGGTGCCGTAGAGGACGATCTGCCCCATCTCGCAGTCGAACCGGTCGGACGGATCGACCAAGTTGGCGTCGAGGGCCGCCGCCGCCGTCACCACCTTGAACGTGGATCCGGGCTCGTAGACGTCGCTCACCGGCCGGATGCGCTCGAGCTCCGGGTGCTCGAGCGCCCGATTGGCGTCATAGGAGGGATAGGAGGCCATCGCCAGGACCGCGCCGGTCGCCGGGTCGAGCAGGATCGCCCAGCCGCCCTTGGCCCGGTTCTTCTCCACCGCCGCGAACAGCTCCGACTCGACCACGTGCTGGATCGTGGCGTCGATGGTGAGATGAAGGTCCTTGCCGGGGATCGGCTCGGCGAAGGAGAGATCCGGGAAGAGCAGCGAGCCGGCCCGGTTGTCGCGGATCACCGCCCGTTCGGCCGCCCTTCCGGAGATCACGTCGTCGTAGGTGTACTCGAGCCCGCGCAGGCCCTCGTCGTCGGTGCCGACGTAGCCGAGCAGGGCCGCCGCGAGCTGGCGCATCGGGTAGTAGCGCTTCGACTCTTCGACGAAGCCCAGGCCGGGCAGGTCGAGGGCGCGCACGGCCGCCGCGGCCGGCGGATCGAGCTTGCGCTCCAGCCAGACCCAGCGGCGGTCTCCCGAGAGCCGCTGCTCGAGCTCGGCCCTGGAGACGCTCAAGATCGGCGCCAGCGCCGTGGCGGTGGCCTTCGGGTCCTCGACCTCCCGGGGCAGGGCGTAGAGCGAGTCGACCGGCACCGAGACCGCCAGCTCGCGGCCGCGGGCGTCGTAGATCGTGCCGCGGGGCGGATCGAGCTCGACCACCCGGAGCTGCTGGTCCGAGGCCCGCTCTGCGTAGATCTCGTGGTCGCGCACCTGGAGGACGCCCAGCCGCGCGCCGACCACGGCGAACCAGACCGAGACGGCGATCAGCGCCACGACGAGGCGTGACTTCATCGGCTCCCCTCCGACGCAGAGCCCGTCGGAACGATCGGAGCCTGCCCCGGAGCGGCCGGAGCCGGTGGCGTCCGGACCGGTGCCGGGACGAACACGAGCTGGTCGACCGCCGGCGGACGCATGTCCAGCTCCTCGCGCGCCCGGCGCTCGATCAGGTCGGGGTTCGAGAGGTAGGAGGATTCGAGCCGCAGCCGGCTCTCCTGGCGCTCGAGCTCGTGGAGGTGCCGCTCCAGGGCGTCGATGTGGTACCCGGCGTCCAGCACCTGGAGGTGGATCCAGGTGAACCCGGTCAGGGCCAGGGCGATCGGCGCCAGGACCAGGACGACCTTGGCCAGGTCGCGCAGCCGGCGGCGATCGCGCTCGCGCACCAGGTACTCGTTGGCGACCGGCCGGTGGACGGCGTAGCTGGAGCGGGCGGCCTTCACGAGTCGATCGCCCTCCGCCGCGCCGCGCGGAGCTTGGCCGAGCGCGACCGCGGGTTCGCCTCGATCTCCTCCTCCCGGGGCGTGACCGGCTTCTTGGTCAGCACCTCGAGCACCCGGGTCTCGGCCCGCGGCCGCCCGGTGATCTGGTCGATCTCGCCGCGCGCCAGGTCGCGCAGGGTGTTCTTGACGATCCGGTCCTCCAGGCTGTGGTAGGAGATCACCACCAGCCGGCCGTCGGTCTCGAGCAGGCGGACCGCCTCCTCGACGAAGCGCTCGAGCTCCGCCAGCTCCCGGTTGACCTCGATGCGCAGCGCCTGGAACACCCGGGTGGCCGGATCGACCCGGCCCTCTCGGCGGCCCGAGCCGCCCTTGGCGTCGACGATGATCCGCCGCAGCTCCCCGGTCGTCTCGACCGGCGACTCTTCCCGTGCTCGGACCAGGGCGCGGGCGATGCGCCGGGCCTGGCGCTCCTCTCCATACTCCCTGAAGATCCGCATCAAGTCAGCCTCCGCATAGCTGTTGACAACGTCCGCGGCGGTGGCGCCGGCGCGCCCCATGCGCATGTCGAGCGGGGCGTCGAACCGGAAGCTGAACCCCCGCTCGGCGGTGTCGAGCTGCAACGACGAAACGCCGAGGTCGGCGAAGACCCCGGCGACACGACCCTCCTCCTGCTCCGGCCACCCCGCGCTCGCCCGGCCGGTGAGCGCCACGACGTCCGAGAAGCTGCCCTCGACCAGGCGCACCCGATCGCCGAACCGCTCCAGACGGCCGCAAGCGCGCTCGAGCGCCGCCGGGTCCCGGTCGATGCCGAGCAGGCGGGCGGCCGGCGCCCGCTCCAGCAGCGCCTCGGCGTGCCCGCCCAGGCCAAGCGTGCAGTCGACGAAGAGCACCGGCTCGCCGTCCGGACGCTCGGACACCCGATCCGGCAGCAGGTACCGGAGGGTCTCGTCGACGAGGACGGGGACATGGTCGACATCAGGGCTCATTCGCCTCTTCATCGCGGTCGCCGGGCCGGACTCGGTCCGACAGGGCCCGGGCTCCGCTAGATCTGCAGATCGCTCAAGGCACGGAAGTCGTCCTCCGTGAACGGTTCCTGGACGAGACGCTCCTCGAAGCGCTCGCGGTTCCAGACCACCAGGTGGTCCAGGTGGGCGCTGACCACCACCTCGCCGAGGATCTGAGCGCTCTCGCGCAGGATCTGCGGCACGACGATCCGCCCCTGGGAGTCCAGCCTGGCCTGCTGGCCGAAGTAATTGACCCGCTCCAGGAAGCGCATCTTCGACCGGTGGGTCGACGGCATGGTGGAGAGCCGCTCCTCGATCTCCTCCCACACGGGCAAGGGGTAGATCAGGGCCGAGTCGCCGAGGATCGACGTGGCGAACAGGTCCGCCCCCCACCGCTCTTCGATGGTGGTCCGGAAGGGGGTCGGGATCTTCAACCGCCCCTTGTCGTCGATCTTTGTCGGTGCACTGCCCCTGAACATGAACCCCACCCGTACGGAAGGTTTGACGCCCAGACTAGCAAGTGGACCCACTTTTGTCCACTCTAGTCCACTTTCGTCCACCATCCGCCCCGTGCGGGCGTCCGGCTGACCAGACGGTCAGAGCCCAAAGACACTTCCCCTACACGATCCCGAAGCTCCGGGTGGGGGCGTCCCTTTCCCCCCGGAGGGTGGGAAAGGGATCGAGGGATTGGGGGGAGATCCAGTCGATTGCGTCCCTTTCCCCCCGGAGGGCGGGAAAGGGATCGAGGGATTGGGGGGAGATCCAGCGGATCATCCGGGTCGATCGCAGGGGCATGATCGACGGATCAGGAAACCTGGGGTCCCTCGTCACGGAGGAGGTTCCTGAAATGCTCTGTCCAACGAAGAAGGCCGGGCGTGGGCGCCCGGCCTCGGAAGGAAGGATCGTACGGGAGGGATCATCGCCTCATCGCGGCGGCGGCTCCGGCTTCGCCGCGTCCGGCTCGACCACCGGCGCCTCGGGCACCGGCGCCTCCTCCTTCTGATCGGCCGCGGCGTCGGACTCCGACTCGAAGCCGGCGTAGGGGTCGACGTCCTCCCGGTCGCCGGCGACGGTCCGGAACCCGGCCGCGTCGGCCGGCGGGTCGGCGACCACGTAGGCCTGTTTCTCCAGGTCGCGCATGTAGTCCTGGAACTTCTCGGCGAACAGGCGCCGGCGCTCGCGGGCCTCGATCTGGTCGGAGACCTCGGAGAAGGCCAGAGCGCGCGCGTCCTCGAGCTCCTCGAGCTCCAGGATGTGGTACCCGCCGCGGGCCTCGATCGGCTCGGAGACGCCCCCGGGGGACAGGGTTCCGAGCGAGCTCTCGAGCTGGGGGTCGAGCTCGCCCTCGCCGATCCAGCCCAGGTCGACCAGGTCGCTGGTCTTGCCCTGCTTCGAGTACTCGGCGGCGACCTCGTCGATCGCCCGGCCGCCGAGGATCTCGGCGCGGATGTCCTCGGCGAGCTTGCGGGTCGCCGCCGGATCGGTGGTCTCGTCCTCGAGCACGATCAGCTCGTGGACCCGCCAGCGCTTCGGCGTCACGAAGCGGTCCTGCTCGGCGCGGTAGACCCGGCGCAGGTCGTCCTCCTCGAGGTCGATCTTGGCCGAGACCTCCTTGCCGACCACCTGCCGGATGCGGATCTGGTCGCGCACCTGCTCGCGGAACTCGGCCAGGCTCAGACCCTCCTGGGAGAGGGCGGCCGCGAACTCGTCGTCGCTCTCGATGCCGAAGCCCTGGCGGATCTGCCGGACCCCGGCGTCGACCTCGCTCCCCTCCGGGTGGATGGAGAGCTGGTCGGCGCGGGAGAGCAAGAGAAGATCCTCGAACATCTTGCGGAAGACCCGGTTGCCCATGTCCTCGAGCATCTCTTCGCGCTGGTCGGGATCGACGTCCTGGCGCGACTGCAGCTCCGAGACCGCGCCCGCGCGGCGCTTCTCGTAGTCGAGCAGGGTGGCGATGCGGTCGTTGACCCGCAGCACCACCCGGTCGACGACCTCGGCATGGGCGACGGTGGCGAGGACGGGCCCCGCCAGCACGACGCAGGCCGCGATCAGGATCGCCAGGCGCGGAGCGCGCGGCACGTCAGGAGTCCACCGGGCCGTCGTCTGACGGCGCCGTCGGGTAGGAACCACGGTAGTCGAAGGGGAGGTGGTCGTCATAAACCCGCACAGTGTATCGGTTCCGGGCGTCCGTCACCACTTGGGAAACGTGGTCGGCGGCCCGCTCTTCGCGGAGCCGGGCGCGCAACGACGGCGCCGCCTCCTCGAAGGGGACGGTGCGCGCCGGCAGGCGCTCGGTGACCTGGAAGATGTGGTAGCCGTAGTCGGCCTCGACGATGTCGCTGACCTCCCCCGGCTGGAGACGGAAGATGATCGCGGCGAACTCCTCCGGCAAATCGGCCCGGGAGAGCTCTCCCTGACTGCCACCGTACGGCGCGCTCGGGTCGATCGAGTAGCGCTTGGCGACCGCAGAGAACTCGGCGCCCGCAGCCAGCTCGGCGGCCGCCTTCTCGGCGGTGGAGCGGTCGTCGACCAGGATCTGGGAGAGGCGCACCCGCTCGGGCAGAATGAAGCGCGAGCGCTCGGCGCGATAGCGCTCCCGCAGCTCGTCCTGCGTCGGCTCGGGCGCGGGCGCCGCGTCCAGCAAGGCCTTGAGCGCCTGGCGGTGGTCGATGTGCTCGTCGGAGTCGTCCCCCATCGCGTCCGGCGAGAGCAGGCCCTGGTCGATCGCCGTGCGCACCAGCAGCCGCTCGTCCAGGAACTGATCCAGCAGGCTGGAGAGAACCGGCGGCTCGAGCGACGCCGGGGAGGTATCGGTCTGGGCCTCGACGAAGCCAGCGAAGGCGCTGTAGGGGATCTGGTGGTCGCCCAGGGTGGCGACCGTGTCCGGCGACGGGCCGCCGCCGCAGGCGGTGAGCCAGAGGCCGAGGCCGGCGACGGCCCCGACCGCGAACGCGACCGCGAGCCCCGCCTCGAGTCCGGGCGCCCGCCTCATGCCGCCAGCTCCCCCAGGGTCTTGCGGGCGACGGTGAGCATCTCCTCGCCGCCCGCGGCCACGGTCAGGACCCCTGTCGGGCTGAAGCTCGCCCCGGGGCGATCCGACACCAGCTCGATCAGCCGCTCGACGTCGATCCGCGAGTCCCGGCGCAGCCGGATGGTGAGGCTCTTGCCGCGGCCCGAGATCGACTGGATGCGCAGCTCCTCGGCGACCCGCTTGAGCGCCGCCACCTCGAGCAGCTTGTGGACCGACTCGGGCGGCGGTCCGAAGCGGTCGGTCAGCTCCTCGAGCAGGTCCCGCCCGTCCTCCTCGGCGCCGGCCAGCTTCTGGTAGACCTCCATGCGCAGGTTCTCGTCGGCGACGTAGTCGTGGGGGATCGCCATCGGCACCGGCAGGTCGATCGCCACCGACGGTCCCTCCTCCACCGCCTCGCCCTTGAGCTCGCGCACCGTGTCCTCGAGCATCTTGATGTAGGTCTCGATGCCGACCGCGGCGATGTGGCCGCTCTGCTCGGCGCCCAGCAGGTTCCCGGCGCCACGGATCTCCAAGTCCCGGGCGGCGATGCGGAAGCCGGAGCCCAGGTCGGTGAACTCGCGGATCGCCGCCAGGCGCTTTCTGGCCGGCTCGGAGAGCACCCGGTCGCCGGGGATCAGCAGGTAGCAGTACGCGAGCTGGTTGCTCCGGCCGACCCGGCCGCGGAGCTGGTAGAGCTGGGCCAGACCGAAGCGGTCCGCCCGGTGGACGATCATGGTGTTGACGTTCGGAATGTCGATGCCGTTCTCGATGATGGTCGTCGCCAAGAGGACATCGTACTCCCTGCGGGTGAACGCGTGCATGCGGCGGGAAAGCTCCTTCTCGTCGAGCTGCCCGTGGCCGACGGTGATCCGCAGGCCGGGGACCAGCTCGCGCAGGTAGCTCTGGATGCCCTCGATCGACTCCACCCGGTTGTAGACGTAGTAGACCTGGCCGCCCCGCTCGATCTCGTACTCGATCGCCTCGCGCACCACCTCGCCGTTGAACGGCACCAAGGCGGTCTCGACCGCCATCCGGTCCTTGGGCGGCGTCTCGATCACCGACAGGTCGCGCACCCCGGCGAGCGAGAGCTGGAGCGTCCGCGGCACCGGCGTGGCCGACATGGCGAGCACGTGAACGTCCTTCTTGACCTGCTTCAGGCGCTCCTTCTGGGCGACGCCGAAGCGCTGCTCCTCGTCGACGATGAGCAAGCCGATCTTCGGGATCTCGATGTCCTTCGACAGCAGGCGGTGGGTGCCGACCAGGATGTCGACCTCGCCCTTGGCCAGCCGTTCGCGCAGCGCCCGCACCTCGGCCGGCGAGCGGAAGCGCGAGATCATCTCCACCCTGACGGGGAAGTCCTCGAAGCGGTCCTGGAAGGTCTCCAGGTGCTGGTCGGCGAGGATCGTGGTCGGCGCCAGGACCGCCACCTGGTAGCCGCTGTCGACCGCCTTGAACGCGGCCCGCATTGCGACCTCGGTCTTGCCGTAGCCGACGTCCCCGCACAGCAGCCGGTCCATGGGCCGCTCCTGCCCCAGGTCCTGCTTGATCGCGGCGATCGCCTCGAGCTGGTCCGGCGTCTCCTCGTAGGGGAAGGCGGCCTCGAACTGGCGCATCATGTCGGTGTCGTCGACCATCACCGGCGCCTTCGCCACCTGGCGTTCGGCGTAGAGCTTGAGCAGCTCGCCGGCCATGTCGCGCATGCTCTTCTTGACCCGCGCCTTGGTCCGGTTCCACGAGGTGCCGCCGAGCTTGTCGAGCCGGGGCGAGACCCCCTCGATGCCGCTGTACTTCTGGAGCTGATCGAGCCGGGAGAGCGGCAGCAGCAGGCGCTGGCCACTGGAGTAGGCGATCTCCATCACCTCAGTGGCTTCCGGCTTCGCAGCGCCCGCGCCCGGCCTGGTCGAGCGGGGTGGCTCTGCCAGGCGGGTCGGCCCCGCCGCCCCGTCCCCTTCGACGCTCCGGAGCGCCACGAACTGGCCGATGCCGTGGTCGGCGTGGACCACGAAATCGCCCACCTTGAGGTCGCGGAGCCCCGAGATGAACGGGCCATAGCGAGAACGCCGGGTGGCCTTGGCCGGCCGCCGGCCGGGCAGGGCCCGGGGCAGGAGCTGGTGCTCGCCGTAGAGCGCCAGCCCCGCGACGGTGAGCCGGAAGCCGCGCTCGAGCTCGCCGGAGACCAGCAGCACGCCCCCGTCGGGGGCACCATCCCCCGATCCGGAATGGGCCAGGGGGACGTGGCGCCCTTCGAGCAGCTCCTCCATCCCCTGCCGGTGCTCCGGCGCCACGACCACGACGCAGCGCTCGCCGCGGGCCGTGGCCGCCGCCACCTCCTGAGGGAAGCGCGGAAGCTGGCCGTGGAAGACGTCGGTGGTGGTGCCGTGGAAGTCGGACGAGCCGCTGCCGTCACCCGAGGCGATCAAATCGCGCAGCCGGACCTGGGCGCGCTCGAGCAGCGCCTCGACCTGCTCGGCCGGGTGCTCGAGAGCCTCGGGCGGCACCGCCAGGCGGCCCGACTCGACCCGGGCGTCGAAGTCGGCGCTCAGCCGGGCGGCGTGGTGCTCGACCTCGGAGGTGAGAGCCGGCGGATCGACGGCGACGACCAGCGGTGGCGCGGCGCCCGACCCGTCGGGGGCCTGGGCGATCCACTGGTCGAGACTCACCGTGGTGCCGGCCAGGAGCGGCAGGTAGTTCTCCCACCCGGGAGCCTCGCCGCGCTCGCGCAGGTCGGCGAAGAACTGCCCCACCTCCGGGTCGCTCTCGGCATCGCTCGCCCGGCCGTCGGAGGCGTGCTCCGCCAGCAGCTCGGCCAGGAGCTCCGCGTCGTCGGCGCCGCCCGGATAGAGCAGCAGCGGCAGCAACCGCGCCCGCTCGATCCGCCCCTCGGAGCGCTGGGAGATCGGGTCGAAGCGGCGGATGGTGTCGACCGTGTCGCCGTAGAGCTCGATCCGGAGCGGCTCGTCCTCGCCCGGTGGGAAGACGTCGACGATGCCGCCGCGGACGGCGAAGTCACCGACCTCGGAGACCAGGTCGGTGCGGCGGTAGCCGTAGGTGGTCAGGTGCTCAGTGAGGGCGTCGAGAGGGTGCTCTTCATCCGGACCGATCTCCTTGACCGCGCGCCGGAAGGCCGCCCGGTCCGGCAGGCGCCGGAACAGGCCCCGGGGCGTGCAGACCACGGTGCCGGCGCGTCCGTCGAGGATGCGGTCGAGGGCGAGCGCCTCCTGGGCGCGGACGTTGAGCGACGCCGCCGCCTCCTGGTAGGGAGTGAGCGACGGCCCGGGAAAGAACACCGCCTCCCGGCCGCCGCCGTCACCTCCGTCGGCGCCGCCGGTGAACAGGGTCACCGCCTCGATCCACGCCAGGGCGTCCGCCTCCCGCGGCACCACGGCGAGCACCGGGCGGCCCAGATCCTCGCCGAGCAGCTCCGCGACCCAGGCGGCCCCCGGCACGGGCAGACGCACCACGTCGCCCAGCTCCTCGCGGAGCCGGCGATACGGCGCACTGGCGCGCAGCGTGCGGGAGGCTTCCTCCCAGACGCGGTCGGTCATACCGATCTGGTAACCGGAACGGCGGAGGGTTCGTTCCCACCGCCGCAAACCAGCAACAGGCTCACGGTCGGAAGTCGCTCGCAGTAGCAGACTGCGGACATACGGGTGGGGGCGTCCCCTTCCCCCCGCGCGGGGGGAAGGGGATCGAGGGGTTGGGGGGCGATCCAGTAGATTGTCCCCTTCCCCCGGCATAGGGGGGAAGGGGATCGAGGGGTTGGGGGGCGATCCAGTAGATTGTCCCCTTCCCCCGGCATAGGGGGGAAGGGGATCGAGGGGTTGGGGGGCGATCAGGCTAGGCGAGCCCCTCCGCCTCGAACTCCCGCAGGAAGCCCTCGAACAGGCGCAGGTGTCCCTCCTCGTCGCGCAGGATGGCGATCACCATGTCCTGGGTCACCAGGTCGACGTCGTCGCAGAAGTCGATGATCCGGTGGTAGTAGTCGATCGCACCGCGCTCGGCGTCGATGACGCCTTTGACCACGTGGACGATGTCGGTCTGCTTGGCCGGCGGCTGCAGGCTGACCTGCTCCGGCTTGAGCTCCATCGAGCCGGGCACGATGCCCCACAGCTCCTTGATGCGCGCGGCGAACTCCTGGGCGTGGCCGAGCTCTTCCTGGACGTCCTCCGCGAGCGCCTCCTTGATCTCCTGGGCGCGGACGCCGTCGGGATTGACCGAGTTGGCGAGGTAGCTCATCACGGTCTCGATCTCCATCCAGTAGGCCTTCTTCAGCATCTCGAGGAGCTTCTCGCGCTGGTTGGTCTTGGTCTCGGCGAGGATGCCGCGGTCGAGAGTGGAAACGGTCATGTGGGTTGCCTCCTTCGTGGGTCGTTCTCTTCGCTGTCGTGGGACCGTGGCGGGCGCCACGGCCTCGTGATGTCGAGGGGAAGAGAGGTGCATTCTTCATGCCGGGACGGGGGGTCGTCTTGGATGTTGAAGTGGTCCTTCGGCGAGGGGTTTGCCGGAGCGGTCCGTTGAGGAACGAGGGATTGACAGCGACCCGGCGAGCCGCGAGAGTGACTTCGTCATGACTGGAGTGAGCGAACGGTCTGCATTCGACTTCCGTGTCCGGGGGATGGACTGCGCCGAGGAGGTGGCGGCGCTGGAGCGGGCGGTGGGGCCGGTGGCCGGCGGCGCGGAGAATCTCCGCTTCGACGTGCTCCGCGGGCGGATGCAGGTGCTCGATCCGT
>Ga0210085_1001268_pt1 | contig 10124 bp, 9 predicted proteins | sample China_Galinas_PW_5_FD_184866 | JGI IMG/M metagenome (GOLD analysis project Ga0210085, IMG submission 184866) | Wetland microbial communities from San Francisco Bay, California, USA, that impact long-term carbon sequestration - China_Galinas_PWC_D1... | ecosystem: Environmental > Aquatic > Marine... | reverse complement strand
CGAAACATCTACATTTGCAAGCAAGTGAATTTCTCTTCCGTCAGTAGTTTTAGCAGGCTTATCTTTTAATTCTTCCAGTCCTTTTTGAAGAGCAATAAGCCTTTCAATTTTTTCATTAAAAAACTTAATATGCGCTTCTGATGGATTAACTAATACATAGCCATGAAATCCATCAATTATTAAAAGGTCGCCATCTTTAATTAATTGGGTAGCTTTATGAGTACCTACTACTGCGGGAATATTTAATGATCTTGAGATAATCGCTGCGTGTGAAGTAAGTCCGCCGTGATCAGTTATAAATCCTTTAGCATTTCTTCGTGAAAATAAAATTGTATCGGCAGGAGTAAGAGTTTCGCTGACAACAATCATATCGTTCGTAATCTTAGATTGCCACCTTTTCTTTTGCAGATTTCTTATTATCCTGTTCTTTATATCTTCAATATCGTGAGCCCTTTCATTCATATACGTTTCGTGAGAGCTTATCATCATATGCTGATATTTTGAAATTTCATCGTTTACAATATATTCAGGTTGTTTTTTCTCTGACTCAATACGCTTAACTATATTAGCAATCAAAATAGGATCATCCAGTATCATCATTTGTGCTTCAAATATAGCAGCACGTTCCGGTTCCATTTTTTCTTTTGCAAGTGAGAATATTTTGTTCAACTCTTTTTTTGATTTTTTAAGAGCTTCATCCAGATTATTTTTAGCTTCCTGCAAATCAGTTATTGGAGCATCACTGATCTCAAGTTTTTCTTTTGTAAACAAATATGCTTTTGCAATTACTAACCCCGGAGCAGCTGCGATGCCGTGAAATTTGTTATCAGCTTCCTGAAATATTTGTTTAAAATTTGTCACAATTCGTCAAAGCCTCTGTTAAAGTATTCTGATATTTCTTTTGCTGCTTCTTTTTCATCTTCCCCATCGAAACTAAGTGTTAATTCTGAACCCATTTCAGCAGCAAGTGTCATTACACCAATAATGCTTTTACCATTAATACTCACTCCATCCTTTGAAATATAAAATTCACATTTATATTTAGACGCAAGCTTAACTATCGTCGCAGCCGGACGAGTATGCAAACCAGCTTTATTGATAATTTTAATTTTTTCTTCAATCATTTATTATTTATTTCTGTTTATCAGGTAATCGGCCAGCCAGGTAAAATATTCCCGGTCATTTTGATTTTTTAATACCTTTAAAGAACTCAATGCTCTCCTAGTATATTTTTTCACCTCTTTGTGGGCATCATCAATTACCCCAAGCCGGTTGTACATATCTCTATAGAATGGAATTTCTGTTTTCTTAATTCCTTTATTTTTAATAATATTTTTCAGTAAACTCTTATCTTTGCCAGTTGATTTTTCAAGAGCTTTTAGAAATAAATAAGTTTTTTTCCCTTCAACAAGATCACCGCCAACAAATTTGCCAAATTCAGCTTCATTTGCAATTATATCGAGCAAATCATCCTGAATCTGAAAAGCAATGCCCAGGTTACGGCCATATTTTGAAAGAGCTGAAATTTCAATTTTACTTCCACCACCTAACTGAGCACCAATTGAACAACACATTTCCATCATAGCAGCAGTTTTCTTTCTAATCATAATCAGATATTCAGGTAATTTTACTTCCGCTCTTGTCTCAAATTCCTTGTCCAGACTCTGTCCCTCACAAACCTCAACTAGTCCCTTATTAAAATCTGAAATCACCGGCTTACATTTAGATGTAACATCTTTTAGTAATAATTCATAAGCGACAGATAGAAGACTGTCCCCTACTAATATTGCAGTACTGGTATCATATTTTTTGTGTAGTGTAGGCAATCCGCGTCTTTTATCCGCATTATCCATAATATCATCGTGTACCAGAGTAAAATTATGCAATAGTTCAACTGCTACAGAAGCATTATAAAAACCCGTTTTCTTTTGACCGACTGCCCGTGCTGAAAACAAAACGAGCAAAGGACGTAATCTTTTTCCTGAACTTTCTAATATATATGAACCCGGACTATAAAGTGAAGCTGGTTCTCTTGAAACAAGTAATTTTTTTATCTTTTCATTAATCTTTTTTCTTTCCTTTTCATACATAGAAAAGTAAGAACCTGATTTTTTGAGCATTAAAATAGTTCGTCCTTAATTATTAAATTATTTTTATTACGAAATTCGGCCATATTAGCTGAACCGGTTAAATACATAATCCGTTTTATAGTTTCAAACCAATCATTTACAAGAGTAACAACCCCTTCAATTCCGTTTTTCTCCAAGGTTAGCAATATCAATTTTGCTGATGCAACCACATCTGCTCCCAGGGCAAAGGCTTTTGCAGCATCAAATGGATTATTAATTCCGCCTGAACCAATTAGCATAAATTCGTGATAATCCTTTATAGAGACTAAAGTTTTGATACAATACGCAGTTGGTAATCCCCAATCCCAAAAATTAGCATCTTTAGTATTATTTGTACGCAACATTTCTACGCCTGCCCAGCTTGTCCCCCCTGCTCCTGCTACATCAATTCCTTTAACTCCCGTTTCAAGAATCTTTTGCGCAGATTTCCTGGAAATGCCGGAGCCAACCTCTTTAACTATTACCGGGACTTTTAATATTTTAACAATTTTTTCAAGTCGTGATAAAAGCCCACCAAAATTTGTATCTCCATCCTCCTGTAATATTTCCTGAAGCGGGTTAACGTGAATTACCATCGCATCTGCCTCTACCATATCCACAAGAGACTGAATTTTATCAATCGGTTTAATTTTTACAAGTTGAGCTGCTCCAAGATTGGCAAGAATAGGAATGCGGGGAGCATTTTTCCTGATGACCTTATAGGTATCCAAATGTTTATTGTTTTCCAGGGCTTGTCTCTGGCTTCCAACTCCCAACGGTATGTTAAGCTCGTTTGCTGCTATTGATAATCTTGAATTAATATCGCCGGCTTCTTTTACTCCCCCGGTCATGCACGAAATTAGGAATGGATAATTTATTTTTTTCTTAAAAAAAGAAGTGGAGAATTTTATCTTTGAAATATCAATTTCTGTTATTGCATAATGATCAAATTCATATTTTTCAAAGCCAGTGGTTTTCTGCTTAAAATCAACATCATCATTAAGGCATAATTCAAGATGCCATCGTTTTCTTTTTGAAGTATTGTCCTTTTTTGAGGACATATTTTATCTCTTTGTGTAATTGAAAAATTTATGTTATAAGATATTAAAATTTAATTTAAGAATCCTATTTAAGTTCTTCCATTGTAAGAAGTTATTTCATTGAGGTTATATTTATTTGAGGTAAAAATGTTCCCCTTTTTGTAATTAAATTTAATTAAAATTCTCTGAATTCCTTACTATTTAAGTAAACTTTATCAACTCGAATTCTCCCTCTAAGAGAGTTAGTAAGCACAATTTCATCGGCACTAAGAATATCATCAATGGTTAAAGTATTTTCAGTTACATTCATATCTTCGGACAACCATTTTTTTCTTTCAATTCCGGCCAATAATCCTGCATCAACAGTCGGTGTAAGCCAGTTGCTGTTTTTTCTGATAAATATATTTGTAATAGCGCCTTCTACAAGATGATTTTTCTCATTGAAAAATATCACATCAAAAAAACCTTTTTTATGGTAATCACTATGCTCTTTATTATAAACTTCTCTTTTAGTTGTCTTAAAATATTGGAATGGATTATTGCTATCTATCCTTTTTTCCGAAATAATAATTTTAACTTCTTCAATTTGTGAAGGGAAATTCTCAATTCTGATTTTAATTGTCCCTTCTTTATTTAATTCAAGTCTTATTCTCTTTTTTTCAAGAGTTGTAATATTTTTTAAACTTTGCGACACCTTGCTTAACAGTTTCTTTTCATTGTAATTAAATAAGAAATATCCTGCAGATTTTTGTAATCTTTCAAGATGAAGTTCCAAATCAACTAATTGCCCATTTTCAAATCTTAAAGTTTCAAAGATTGAAAATTCCTTCATAGGAAAAGTAAGAAATTTTGATTTCAGGAGTGCTTCTTGATATTCCAGTTCCGGATCACTATCCCAAACAATGCCACTTCCAATTCCAATTTTTCCATTTCCTTTTTTATCAAGTTCAATAGTCCTGATTGCAACGTTAAATATTGCTTCATTGTTTTTCAGGATACCTATTGATCCTGTATATATTCCCCGGTTTCTGTTCTCCAGATTCCTGATAATTTCCATCGTTCTGATTTTGGGAGCACCTGTTATTGATCCACATGGATAAATGTTTTTTAAAATCTCGGTTAAATCAATATTATCGTTTAACTTTCCTTCTATTCCGGAGGTCATTTGAAAAAGAGTTTCATATTTTTCTACTTTGAATAAATTTTTTACCTTCACCTCGCCATACTTGCAAATCCTGCCAAGGTCATTTCGTAAAAGATCAACAATCATTACATTTTCAGCTAAGTCCTTTTTGCTATTTTTTAATTCATATAGCTGTCTATCATCTTCAAATAAATTGATCCCACGACGAATTGTACCTTTCATCGGTTTGGAAAAAATCTTCTTTCCCTTTTTATGGAAAAATAGTTCAGGAGAAATGGAAATAATTATTTTTTCACCTGTATTTATCAGTGCCGTATATTCAGCTGACTGATTAAAAATCAGGGTACGAAATAGTGCCCCAATATTTCCGGTAAAATTGAAATTTCCTTCCAACGTGTAATTTACCTGATAGGTATTTCCGGCTGCTATTTCCTTCTTTATTTTTTTAATGTCAGAAATATATTTATTTTTTGCAGTGTTTGGTTTATATGAATTAATTATGTAGCTACTGTCACAATTACCAATTTCAATGCTCCCTGATCTTAAATTCTCTATATCCCGGGTGTCAAACAAGAGTCCTGTAAATAGCTTTTCAGAATTATGTTTTAAGTACTTTCTTATTTTTTTTTCATATGAATAGCCTGCTTCATAACTAAGAAGGCAATATCCCATGGTATCGGTAGAAATTTTATTTTCAAACTTTTTGATGGAATTATTTAAGGAGAAGGGACTTTTAGATGAAATTATTGTATTGGGATTCTTAAACCAATATGATCTTGCATTTTTAAATAACGGGGGTGTATAAAAAAAAGCAGATCCCTTTGTTTCCAGAACCTGGTTTAATATTTTTTCTATTTTCATACCTGAAATTAACTTATCATAATTATATAATCCATAAGAGTATATATATTTAATAAGTCCCTACAATCTGTGATAATCGGCTCTCCATTTTTTTATCATCTTTTTTATGTCCTCTTCAGAAATGTTTTCTGTTACAGCCCTCTGATCAAAGGATAGAAATTCCTCATCACTCGCAAAACGCAAACCAATAATTTGTCTTAAAGTAAGCTTTGAATCAAGAGGTTTTCCGGTAAGAATATAATGCCTGAAATTTTCTTCCGCTCGTATTGCTCTGTCCTGCGCTTTCAACGGAAATGAACGGACGTAATAGAATAGTAGTAAGAGACAAATAAAGATAACAGTAATCAATGAGGCACTGTATATTCCCTCACCAGTACCAAAACATTGTACGAGGTTTACAACTGAGCCTAAAAGAGACAATACCAGAATAGAAAAAAGGGCATAGTGAAATAATGGAACGAATTTACGATGATTCTCATAATTTTGTTCGATCATAGTATTCCTCTAGAATAGTTATTCAAATTTTATAATTAATGAAGTCTTTTTAGAAATATTTTCATTTTTATTGATTTGGATCAAAGCGTTTATGACTATAGCCAAATGTATTTGCCTCAAGAAAATCAGCAATGTCTTTTACCACAATTTCTGGTTTAACAAGCATATTATTATCCCTGAATGATTTAAATAAATTGTATGATGGAAATTTTTCGGGAGATTGATCTTTTAATTGCACCTGCATTTCTGTATCAACCGTCCCCGGTTCATAACTCATTATTGCCATATTTCTATCTTCCCTGTTTTCTTCTGCAAAAACCTTCCCCGACATACTTAATGCGGCTTTTGTTCCGCAGTAGGCCGCAAGCCCCGGTAATGCTGTGTGTGCAGCCCCTGATGAGATGTCTATAATGCGTAGCCGGCTGCTTTCTAATTTGTGTTTATAGAAAAACCCGGTAAGCCAAACAGGAGCAATAAGGTTTAAAGTATAAATATCTTGAAGTTTTCCCTGATCAAGTTCTTCTAATCTTAATAATTCACCGGCACTTGCTGCATTATTTATCAATGCAATCCTTTCATATTTTTCATCACTTATTTTAGATTTTAGTTTTTTAGTTATCTCTGGCACAAAGGATTCCAAATCTCTTAAATCAATTTTTAAATGGGTAAAATTGCTGTGAGAAATGTCCGATTCTCTTCTTGATGCGCCAGCAACCTCCCAACCTCTGGACAGCAATTCGTTTGCTGCGGCTTTTCCCATGCCGGAGCTGGTTCCTGTTATAAAGGCGAATTTCATTCTTTAATCTCCTTAATAAATCTCAATAATTAGAATATAATGATTCAATTGTTGAATAATCATAAATAAAAAACTAATCAAATAAAAGAAATTTTATTATGTGATATTTCTGTTACAATTAGTTTATATATTTAGATATCACAAGTGACAAATATTATGAAGACAGTACTTATAATAGAAGACGATCCGGAAATTTCCAACCTGCTGGAAATTCATTTAAGTGACCTCAATTGTGAGGTGGAAAAGGAATTTGACGGATTAAAAGGATTGAATGCGGCAAAAGCAGATTCATACGACATGATTGTACTGGATATTATGCTCCCCGGTATAGATGGATTTGAAATCTGCAGAGAAATTCGTAAAGCGGAAATCAATACACCTATTCTCATGCTTACATCAAAATCTGAAGAAACAGATAAAGTACTCGGACTTGAATTCGGTGCAGATGATTACCTGACAAAACCTTTCAGCATTAGAGAATTTATAGCGCGGGTAAAAGCTATTTTCAGGAGAATTGATGTACTTACCCAGGATAAAGAGGATAAAAAAGATTTGAAATTCGGAAATCTTTCAATTGATTACACGAATCATATAGTAATTCTCGATAATGAAAGAATTGAACTTACACAAAAAGAATTTGAGCTTTTATATTTAATGGCATCACATCCCGGGCGAACTTATACGAGGGAAAATTTACTTAATCTGATATGGGGCACGCAATATAGCGGGTATGAGCATACCGTAAATTCTCACATTAACAGGCTCAGAAATAAAATTGAGGGAAATATTTCTAAACCGGAATTTATTTTAACAACCTGGGGTGTCGGCTACCGTTTTAACGATAAACTTTAATATTAATAAATGAAAGACTTTTTTAACTCTTTGTTCTGGAAAATATCAGCAGTATTTCTGCTTATCCTACTTGTTATATCCGCCGTGTACATTTACATCTCTGTAAATACTGCAGAAATGTATTTTCAGGAAACCAGACAGAAACTTGACATAAAGATAGCATCACACATTTCAAATGAAGCTGAATTTTTCAGGAATGATTCTGTTAATTTCGATGCGATGAAAAATGTCTTCCACAATGTAATGGTGATAAACCCGAGTCTTGAAGTCTACCTGCTTGATACACACGGAAAAATACTTGCATTCGACGCTGACAGCAGCCTGGTCAAGCTAAAAAAACTTCCACTTGGACCTATTCAGAAATTTATTTCATCAGAAGAAGAACAATTCCTGCTTGCTCCCGATCCGAAAAACCCCGGAAAAGAAAAACCAATATCAGCTGCAAAGGTTTTAAGTAATGGAAAATTTAAGGGATATATTTATGTAATACTGGGTGGACAGGAATATGAAAACGCTTCACAATTATTATTCGGAAGTTATATTCTCCGTCTGGGCGTCCGATCAATGATTATTGCCCTTCTATTTGCAACTATTATCGGGTTTTTTGCAATAGGATTTATAATCCGTAACCTAAGAAAAATAGTTAAGGTGATAAGAGATTTCCAGGATGGAAACCTTAAAGCTCGCATAAGATTAAAGAGCAAAGGCGAGATTCAGGAATTTGCCCAATCGTTTAACGAAATGGCTGACACTATTGTGGATAACATAGATGAAATTAAAAGAATGGATAATATGCGCAGGGATCTGGTTGCAAACGTTTCTCACGATCTCCGTACTCCCCTTTCTGTAATTAGCGGATATGTAGAAACTATTCTAATTAAAGAAGAAAAACTTTCACCAGCAGAAAGAAAGAAATATCTGGAAACAATTCTAAGCAGTACCGGCAGACTGCAATCACTAGTTGAAGAATTATTTGAACTTTCAAAACTTGAAGCTAAAGAAACGAAACCGGAGAATGAATCTTTTTCACTCGCCGAACTTTTACAGGACGTTCACCAGAAAAATTTAATCATTGCTCAAAAGAAAAATATAAGCCTTGAGCTATCAATTGAGGAAAATATTCCATTCATTTTTGCTGACATTAGAATGATGGAAAAAATATTTCAAAATCTACTGGATAATTCTCTGAAATTCACTCCTTCCTCTGGCAAGGTTTTAATAATACTAAGCAAAAATAATTCTGCTGAAATTACCGCAGTAATTTCAGATAACGGCCCCGGTATTGAAGAGGAGCAAATACCATTTATATTTGACAGGTATCATCAGATTAAACGCGTCTCAACAGAAACTTCACAGGGTAGAGGTCTGGGGCTTACAATTGTAAAAAAACTTATTGACCTGCAGGGGCTTAAAATCAGCGTTGAAAGTACAGTACCAAAAGGAACATCTTTTATTATTACCATCCCTGTTAAAAAAGCCTAAATAGAACAATTTTCGCATTTTACTATCCTTAAAATTTAATCTCTTTTTACTCTTCTGTGATCAATTCGTGATAATTGAGATCTACTTTTCAAGTGTAAATATTGAATAGATAAAATTAATGGATAGGAAAAAAGATGCTAAAAAACATGATCATATTAGTATTCACATTCGTAATAATCGCTGGCTGTGGCAACCTGGATTCAAAACAAAAAGAACTTAAGGTAATCACTGCCTCCAGTAATGAGGACGGATATTCAATAGCAGTATTTGCCGGTGGATGTTACTGGTGCATGGATGCTTCCTTCGAAAAACTTGCAGGGCTGAAAGATGTAATCTCAGGCTACGCCAGTGGTAAACTAGTAGACGGAAGTTCTACCGGGAAAGTTGAGGCAATAAAAATAATTTACAATCCCGCAGCCATAAGTTATTCGGAATTGCTGGAATATTACTGGAAACAATTTGACCCGACAGATAAGGGTGGATCTTTTTATGACCGCGGGCCCGAATATGAATCCTATGTCTTTTACCAGGGAAACATGCAGAAAGAACTTGCTGAGAAATCAAAGCAATGGCTTGTAGGCTTAAACAAATTTGATAAGCCTATTGCGACAAAGATTGTGAAATTTACACAGTTCACACCTGTACAGGAATCTGAACAGCATTTTTACAAGAAGAGCCCTGAAAGATACTACCAGTACAGGAAAGCTTCCGGCAGAGATGCCTTTATAGAAAAATACTGGGGCGATATTTACGCAAAGCATTATGAAAAGCCCTCCGACAAGTTATTGAAGGCCAAATTAACAGACATTCAATATCGGGTTACCCAAAAAGACGCAACGGAACTCCCCTTTCAGAATCCTTACTGGGATAATCACAAGGAAGGCATTTACGTTGACATAGTAACTGGTGAACCACTCTACAGTTCAAACGATAAATTTGCATCTGGCACGGGATGGCCTAGTTTCACTAAACCGATCGATCCATATTTTCTCGACAAGAAGATAGACGGCTCGCTGGGAATGCAGAGAATTGAAGTCAGGAGCAAGCATGCTGATTCTCACCTTGGCCATGTCTTTAACGATGGACCGGCTCCTACTCATTTAAGATACTGTATGGATAGTGCCGCAATGCGTTTCATCCCTAAAGACGAAATGCAAAAAGATGGATACGGTAATTATCTTTATTTGTTCAAGTAATTGTCATCACAAACCTGCCTGCTGTGTATTACTTCAACATTTCGGTAACGGCAGTAAGACGGTCTAAAGGAGTTTGATAATCTAAAGCACCGTGTCGACGTTCATAATTATAATGATAAAGAAAACTGTTAAGTTCAGTAGTTAAACTAT
>Ga0210085_1001267_pt1 | contig 10128 bp, 9 predicted proteins | sample China_Galinas_PW_5_FD_184866 | JGI IMG/M metagenome (GOLD analysis project Ga0210085, IMG submission 184866) | Wetland microbial communities from San Francisco Bay, California, USA, that impact long-term carbon sequestration - China_Galinas_PWC_D1... | ecosystem: Environmental > Aquatic > Marine... | reverse complement strand
GGTGAAGCCGCCCGCAGGGTCCGCACGAGGACCTCCGTGGATTCGCTGAGCGGCCCCTCCGCCGGCAGCACCTGGAAGGCCAGGACCGTGCCGTCGGACGAGGCACCCACCGGTGCCACGGCCGTGACGTCGGCGAATCCGGCCAGGCGCGAGGCGATCGCGGCTTGTCGGACCGTGAGCTGATCCTCGGCCACGGCCGCGGGCAGGTCGGCCACCACCAGCAGCGGGCCGTTGCTGCCAGGACCGAAGTGCTCCTCCAGCCGGTCATACGCCCGGTGCTGCGTGGAGTCGGGCGAGTCGGCGGCGCCGAGCGGCAGACCCAGGCGCAGGCTCAGGACGGGCAGGGCGATGATCACCAGGGCCACGATGCCCACGCTGGCCCGCGCCAGCGCCTGACCCGTCGAGAGGGTTCGCACCGGCTTGCGCGGAGCGGGTCCGTCCCGGTCCGCGAGGTGCGCTCGCTCGCGCGTTCGCAGGATGCGCATGTCGACCAGGCTGAGCAGGGCCGGGGTGAGGGTGATGGCGATGAGCACGGCGATGGCCACCGCAGCTGCGCCGACCGTGCCCATCAGGCCCAGGAAGCCGATGCCGGTGAGGTTGAGGGCGAGCAGGGCGATGAAGACGGTGGAGCCCGCGAAGAGCACGGCATTACCGGAGGTGCCGTTGGCAAGGGCCACCGACTCGGCCACGGTGTAGCCGTCCATCAGCTGATGGCGATGGCGATTGATGATGAAGAGGGCGTAGTCGATGCCGACCGCGAGACCCAGCATCACGCCCAGGATCGGGGTCACCGAGATCATCTCGACGACGCCTGCAAGCGAGAGCGTGCCGAGCGCGGCGATCCCGACGCCGAGCAGGGCGGTCACGATGGGCATGCCGGCGCCGATGAGCGTCCCGAGCATGATGAAGAGCACGACCGCGGCGATGGCCACGCCGATGAGCTCGGCACCGCCGATGAGCCCAGGGATCTCCACCGTGAGGCTGGCCGAGAAGTCGACGTCGACGCCCTCGATGGACGGCGTCAGGAAGGCCGCCTTGACCGCCGCCGCGACCTCTTCGGGGATCTGCAGATCGGTCGTTGTGAAGACCACCGGCGCCACGGCTGCGGACCCGTCCTCGGAGACGAGGCGGATGCCCGACGAAAGCTCCAGCAGGGTCGCGCCGGCCTCGAGCTGCTGCTCGTTCGCCGCCATGGTGGCCGTGCCGGCATCGAGCTGGGCCTGTTGGGCGTCGAGCTTGGCCAGGCCGTCATCGACCGCTTGCTGTCGCGCCTGCAGGTCTGCCGCGGCGGCCTCGAGTCGCGCCCGCCCGGCAGCGAGTGCGTCGCTGGCCGCCGGCGAAGCACCGGGCGCCGGGGAAGCCGTCGCCAGCTCGGCCTGCTGGGCCTCGAGCTGGGCCCGGGCGGCGTCGATGTCCGACTGGGCCTGCTCCAGCTCGGCCCGGCCCTGATCGACCTGGGCCTGGCCGCCGGCCAGGAACTGCTTTCCAGCCTCGAGCTGGGTGCGCCCGTCGGCGAGCTCCTGCGCCTGGGCCTGGCCCGCGGCCTGCGTGGCGAAGGGATCCACCGCCTGCGCGACCCCATCCACGGCGTTGGCGCGGGCCACGGCGTCGGCGATGGCGGCCTGCTGGGCAGCGCTGAAGGGCGAGCCGTCACGCGTGGTGAAGACGACCTGGCCACTGGCGCCGGCAGCTGCGGGGATGGCCTCGGCGAGGTGCTCGGTGACCACGGCGGTGGGCGTGCCGGGGATGGAGATCTGGCCGGCGGGGGTCTTGCCGAAGGCGACGAAGGCGCCCGCGGCGAGGGCCAGGACCACGAGCCAGGCGACCACAACGGTGAGTCGCCGGGCCGCAGCGATCCGACCGATGCGATAGAGCAGTTCTGCCATGGGGGATCTCCGTTGTGCGAGGTGGTCGCCGAGTCAGGCTGGCGAGCCGGCGGTTGATGGGAAGGTGGGCCGCGGACGGAGGCCGTCACGCAAGAGTGCGAAAGCGTCACGCAAGAGAAGCTGACGCTCGGACCTCGGTGCGTCAGGGGGCGCCAGCTCGAAGGTGGTCACCACGGCCGAGATGGCGGCCACGGTGACGAGATGTGGGTAGAGATCCGTTGCGACGTCGGTGGCGGTTCGCTCGGCCACGACCGCGGTGACCAGACGGATAGCTTCATCGAGGAGCACCGACCGCTGGCGGGGCATGGCCACACTCGTGCGCAGCAGATCTGCCACCGTGGCGCCGTGGCGCGGGCGGGCGCTCATGCGGGCCACGATGGCGATCATCACAGCCTCGAGCGAATCGAGGATGGGCTCCCCGGCCGGCCGTTCCCGCAGCGCCTGGATGTGGACATCCAGCTCGGTCCGCCAGGCCTCCGTGAGGGCTTCCTCCTTGGAGCCGAAGTAGTTGTGGAACGTGCGCACGGAGACGTCGGCCTGGGCCGCGATCTGCTCGGTCGTCACGTCATCCAACCCGCGCTGCAGTGCCAGCAAGAGCACGGCCTGGCCGATGGCCGCGCGCGTCTCGGCCTTCTTGCGTTCTCGGAGCCCGCTGGTCTCGCTCATCGTGCAGAGGATAGCTTCTATTTTGCACAGGCGTGCAACCTTGCGGACGACGGCAACGTCCAGGCTGGGCCAGTCTGTGCGGAGCCGAGGCCTTGAACCGGCCGCCGCCGGACGCTACGGTCGCGCCATGCGCTCCCCCGCGTCCCTCCTCGCGATCATCCTGAGCACCTCCATCGCCGCCGCCCTGGCGCCGACAGCGAGCGTGGCCCAGGAACCGACAGGCCCCTCCCTATCCGGCCGACTCGAGGCGGCCATCACCCGGGTCGGCGAGCGCTTGTCGGACCCAATGACGCTGCGCCAGTACGTGTCCGAGCGGATCGCCTACGAGGCCTATGACGGTGTGCTCAAGGGCACAGCCGGGACCTACCGACTCGCGGCCGGAGACCCGGTTCGCGTGGTGCCGGCCGGACGAACAACTCGCGCGTGCGCTGGCCGACGAGGCCACCGCTGAGGGAGGCTCGCCGAGCCTGGCCCTGGACGAGGTCGCGGCCGCTCGCGACGAGATCGACGATCCAGAGCTGCTGGCGGCGATCGACGAGGTGCTCGCGATGCGTGCCCAGGCCCGGGCAGACAGCGCCGACGCGACCGCACGCCTGGAGGCCGCGCTGGAGGCGATCGGGTATGCACCGCCGCCGGACGTCCCCGCCAGCCTCGACCAGCACACCTGGCTGCAGGCCTTGATCGACGACACCTGGGTCGACCTGGACACCACCAGCGCCGACGGCTCGGCACGCTGTCCGGCCGAGGCCACCGCGGCCGCTCTGCCGGAGGCGATGCACCACCACGTCCGGTTCTCGCTGGTCGGGGAACGGCGTGGCCCTGATGGGTTGTCTGCGGCCGAGCTGCTCACCGCCGACCGGCCCTTCCACGAGCTGACGACGGCGCGCGTCTCGCTCGTCTTCGGTGAGCCGGCCGGCTTGCTGGAGGACCCGGACCCCTCCGCGGCCAGCGCTACGTTCACGCCGGTCCTGCGGATCGACGGCGAGTCGCTCACGGGCAGGCCGCTCTTGCTCCCGCGGGTCGCGTCCGGGGTGGGTGCGCTCGACGACGCGATGGGCGGGCTGACCGGTCTCTTCGACACCCTGCCGGACGGCTCCGCCACCGAGGAGGCGACCGACGATCCCGGAGGTGGTCTCTTCGGCGGGCTCAGGGACACGCTCGGCGGACCTGACAGCGGCGACGACACGGCGGCGGCCGAGACCGGGTCCGAGCTGACCGGACTCTGGCTCGACGTCTCGCTGCTCGCGCCGGATGGGACGACCACCACGGTGCGCCACGATCTGCTCGACCGGATCGGGGTCGCGGCCCGAGCCGAGGGCACGGCAGGTTCGGCCGAGCTGGCGCCGCTGGCAGAGGTGGATGGTGGGTATGCCCTGACATCATCGCTCTGGGAGATCGGCCTGCTGTCGGGCCCGGTGGCCGCGTCCGACGGGGTCGCGGTGGAGCCGCTCGCACCCGAGCGCATCGACAGCTACGCCGCCCAGCTGGATGCCTTGCTGCGCACCTTCCCGGCGATCCGCGCGGATCTCGGCGGGGCACCGGGAGCCCTGGCGGTGCTGGTGGCCCGGCTGACGCCCGGGTCGGGGATCGAGGACGAGGCCGGCTTGACCTTCGATGCGCTGCATGTGCCCACGTCGCGCCCCCTCGACGCGCAGACGGCTGCGAGCGACGCGGTGGCCGTGCTCGGGGCAGAGCGCTTCCTCGGTGCGCTCGCAGGCGACACGGAGGCCGGGCCCGATGACAGCTGGGCGGTGCTTGACGCGGCCTGGGAGGCCGGACCGGGGCTGCTCTTCCTGACCCCCGCAGACATGGCCGCCGGCGTGGTCGGGTCGCCCCAGGCCATCGCGCGCATGCAGGCGCGCCTCGCGCAGGGTTACTCATTGCTGGTGCCGCCCGCGCCCGTGACCGTCGGCGACGGCGCCGCGACCGCCTGGTGGCTCATCGATCCGGCGAGCGGGATCATCCGCGATGAGCACGAGAGTGGGCTGCATACCGAGTCCACCGAGTACACCATCCTCGAGGGCCGGACCCTCACCACCATGGAGCGGTTCCGGCGCTTTGGCTGCCGCGTGGCCCGTCCCGTCGCCACGGCCGCCATGCTCCTGTTCATGGCCACCGGCGCCAGCCCGGTCTCGCCGCTGTTCGAGCCCCTGTCGGAAGTGGCCGAGGCCGCCACCAAGGCAGCGGAGTCGGAGGCGGAGCGGAAGGCAGCAGAGGATGCAGCCTGCTCCCTTGGCTAATCGCGTACGATGAGCGCCCGAGCGGGAGTAGCTCAGCCGGTAGAGCGCTAGCCTTCCAAGCTGGATGTCGCGGGTTCGAATCCCGTCTCCCGCTCCAATCCTTTCTTTCACGCTTGAAACGACATCACAACTGCGTGGTGTCGTCATTCTGGTCGCTGCCGCAACACTCCCAGACACTACGATCGGCCCATGGTGACGAGGACCGTTGCCGACCCGACCATCGGCGACTACGAGGAACTGGTCGCGTCTTGGCGCCTCGCTCTGTGGGCTGAGAACAAGTCCCCGAGCACGCTCGTCACGTACCTCGCGGCAGCCGATGAACTCGGCCGCTACCTCGCGGAACATGGGATGCCGCGACGGCTCGCCGCGAGGTAGTCGCCGATGGAGCGGATGCGACCACCTATCGTGCCCGAGGAGCCTCCGCGCGTCCTCGCCGAGGGCGAGCTCGAGCGGCTGCTCGCGTTGACGAAGGGTCGGGGGTTCTCGGAGGTCCGTGACCGCGCCATCATCATGCTGCTCGCGGACGCCGGACTCCGGCGGGCCGAGTGCGCTGGCCTACGGGTCGCGGACATCGATCTCGATGAAGGCGTCGCCATCGTGTTGGGCAAGGGTCGCCGTCCTCGAGCGTGTCCCTTCGGGGCGGTCACCGCACGAGCCCTCGATCGATACCTTCGAGCACGTCGCCACCATCGCGACGCTTGGCGTGACACCCTGTGGCTCGGGACTGGGGGTCCGATGACCGCGTCCGGGATCTACCGGGTGGTTCGCGACCGGGCACGAGAAGCGGGACTCGACGAGACCAGCCCGCATCGCCTGCGCCACACCTGGGCGCACATGCTTTCGGCGAGCGGCATGAACGAGACCGACCTCATGCGCCTCGCCGGGTGGAAGTCCCGTTCGATGGTCGCCCGGTATGGGGCGTCGGCCGCCGACGAGCAGGCGAAGGCCGCCCATCGCCGACACTCGCCGATCGATCGAGTCAGTCGATAGATGCGCGGCTCGGCTGCGGTGCTAGTGCCTGGACTGGAGCGACCCCTCCGAGGTCGAGGCTTCGGGGGTTTGGCGGCTGCCAACGAGAACGAGATCGGCTGGAGTGCGAAGCGCGTCGGCGACGGGCTCGAGGTCTCGGTGGCCGGCTACGGGACCGTCGTGCTGACCGGGGAGTAGTCTTCGGGTCGCCACCCCAGGATGTGCGGACGGATCGCCACCAGCAGCCGGTCATGCGTCTGATCTCGGTGTCGGCCTTGGCGCTGCTGCCCAAGGCTGTCGCCCCCGTTGCCGTCTGGGCCGACGCAGGGGGCGACAGGTCGTTTCGCGCGCGACGCCTGGTCAGTACTCGACGAGCCCTTCGAACACGATCGAGACAGGGTGCGGGATGGTGGGCAGGCCTTCTTCGTCGTAGCCGGAGTTGGTGACGGTGCCGGTGAAGCTGATCTGCCCGCTGGCCCCTTCGAACTGCCCCGTGCCGCCGGTCACCTCAGCCATCGACACGCAGAGCCATTCGGCCCCGACCTCCTCGACCCAGCTCGGGATGCAGTCGCCGGGTCCGGCGACCGTGATGCTGTCCCCGGCGTCGTTGCTGAACGTGGTCGTCCCGCCGTGCATGTTCGCGAGGACGTCTTCCGGCGCGTAGCAGTTCTGGAAGACCACAGAGGTCGGGCCTAGAAGTGTCGACTCGCCCGTGGCGGTCATGATGCTCGTGAAGCCGATCTCACAGCCAGCCGGGTTCTCGAGGTCGGCAACCATCTCGCCCTCGGCACTGCCGACCATGAGCGGGTTCGCGACGGCATCGGTCTCTTCCTGCGGCGCCGCCGCCACCTCAGCGCCGGGCGCCTCCGGGAACGGGGGCAGCTCGCTCGGGTAGACCATGCCCTCGAGATCGAAGCCGCTGCCATTGTCCAGTTGGAACAGGATGGCCGAGAGCCCCTCGTAGGCACCCTCGCCGGCCAACTCGCTGAGCAGGTAGATCTGCGCGTCGCCTGCGGTGGTGTAGCCGCGGAACGTGCCGCGCCAGGAGCCGAGCTCGTTGTCGATGCCGATAAGGCCGGCGACCACGGACCCCTGGCTGTCGAGGTACCTGTCGTCGTTCCAGATGGCCCAGGCCTCTCCGCTGAGGCGTGGGTCACCCGTGTCGATGGTCCCGCCGAAGCCGTAGTCTCGAACGAGCACCCGATCCTCCTCGAAGATGTAGGGCGTCGGATCGGTCACGATCGGATACGGCATGGTGCCGCTCAGGAGCGCGCTCTCGGTCGTGACCGGAGCATCCGACTGGGCCACCGTCACGGCGGCGATGCCGCCAAACAGGCCAAGGATGAGCGCTCCCGCCATCGAGAGTCGTACGGTACGCATGGCGTCTTCCCCCTGTTCATCGGCGGGTCGGGTTCGCCAGTGGCTCGGCACGACCCAGGCGGCCAACGTACGCGAGTCGTGCCTCGCAGCCTCCCGCTACCTGTATGGGGCGCCGGACGGGCCCGGACTTTCCACATCGTACGGACGAACCGACGGATCGGGAAAGCCGGGCGCTTGAGCGCGACCCATAGGTGCTCAGCGACTTTGTCCATGCTCTACGGATGAAGGAGACGATCACGATGTCGAGCAAGGAGCAGCGGCGAACCTGGGTGACCTCGAGGCTCATGGCTGGAGAGCGCGGGACCCTCGAGGCAACGCACGCGCTGGGCCTGTCCGAGCGCTCCATCCGCCGGCTGCGGGCCAGGAAGGATGAGGCCGGAGCGCCCCAAAGCGGACCGGAGGTGGTGCGGGTCACCTGATCGGGACCCGCTCCCTCGCCTACGGGGACGAGCCCCGCGGGACCGGTGCGAGCATCACCTTTACGTAAACGGTAAGGTTTGCTAGCATGCCCGCGTGAGCTCTCCCCGACCCCGGTCTCCAGCGACGGAAGCACGAGCTGGCGCTCCCCTGGCGCGGATCCAGGAAGTGGCCGAACAGACCGGCCTGACCGCGCGGGCGATCCGCTACTACGAGGAGATCGGGCTGCTCGAGCCGGCCGCGCGCTCGGATGGTGCGTACCGTCTTTACGACCCGGAGGATCTGGAGCGGCTCAGCTTCATCAAGGGCCTGCGCGAGGACGCCGGGTTCTCCCTGGCCGAGATCCGTCAGTTGCTGGAGGACGAGGCGGCGCGCACGCAGCTCCGAGCCCGCTACGCAGCGTCGGCGGATCCAGCCGAACGACGCGAGATCCTGCTCGACGCCATCGCCCGCGTCGACCGACAGGTCGGCAGCTTGCGCAGCAAGATCGATCGACTGTCGTCGATGGTCGACGAGGCCCTCGCCCGCCGCGGTCGGCTGGAGGCGCGCCTGGCAGCACCGGCGGAATCGGCCGCCTCCGACGAACCAGCGCCGCTGCCGGAGCCGAATAACACGCGACGATGACGACCGAGCCGGAGAGCGACGTCCCCATCACGCGTTCGGGTCCTTCGCTCGCGAACGCCACACGCGTCTTCCGCCACCGCAACTATCGCCTCTTCTTCAGTGGCCAGCTGGTCTCGCTGATCGGGACATGGATGCAGTCGGTCGCGCAGGCATGGCTGATCCTCGACCTGACCCACGACCCCTTCATGCTGGGCCTCACGACCGCCGCGCAATTCCTACCGGTGCTCGTGTTCGGCCTCTTCGGTGGCCTCATCGCCGACGCGGTGCCCAAGCGACGCGCGCTCATCGTCACCCAGCTCATCCAGATGGTGCTCGCGTTCGCGCTGTTCGCGCTCACGGTCAGCGGCAGCGTGGAGATCTGGCAGATCCTGGTGCTGGCCCTTGTGCTCGGCCTCACCAACGCGGTGGACATGCCCACCCGACAGGCATTCGTGGTGGAGATGGTCGGTCGCGAGGACCTGCCCAACGCGGTGGCGCTCAACTCGGCCACCTTCAACATGGCCCGCATCGTGGGTCCGGCCGTGGCCGGGCTCCTCATCGGCGCGATCGGCATCGGCGTGGCGTTCCTCGTGAATGGCCTGAGCTTCCTCGCGGTCATCGTCGCCTACAGCTTCATGAACGAGGACGCACTCAAGCGCGCCGCCGTCATCGCCCGTCCCGACGGCATCCGGGCCGTCGGCAGGTCGCTCGCGGAAGGTCTCCGCTTCATCCGCTCGAGTGAGCTCGTCTTGCTCTCGATGATCGTGATCGGCCTGTCGTCGATGCTGGGCATGAACTTGCGGGTCGTCGTTCCCGCCCTCGCCGACGAGGTGCTCCACCTCGACGCGACGGGCTTCGGTTTCCTCATGACCGCGACCGGCGTCGGCTCCCTGCTGGCGGCGGCCTCGATCGCCGTGATGCCGCGCGAGCACGTGGGCCTGATCGCTGGCGGTGCGATGCTGCTGGGAGCCGCCCAGGTCGTGGCGGCGTTCGCCACCACCATGCCGCTGGCGCTGGCGGCCATGTTGGCGGTGGGCTTCGGGGCCATCGGCATGCTGGCCACAGGCAACACGGCGATCCAGCTGCGCTCGCCCGATCCCTTGCGCGGCCGAGTCATGAGCGTGTACACCGTCGTATTCGTGGGCTCCACGCCGGTCGGCGGGCTCATCGCCGGCAGCATCGCCTCCGCCTGGGGCGTCGCCACGGCACTCGCGCTCGGAGGCAGCGCGTGCGTGGTCGTTGGCGCAGCCGCCTACGTGTGGCTGCACCGGATCCGCGTGCGCGAGCGTCTCGTCCCGCCGACAGCGATCGCAGGCACGAGCCCGGCGGACATGGGCCCCGCCTGACCCGGCCTCGGTGTTCGATGGACCGATGAGCGGGTCTGAACTCCCTGCGGAGATCGCCCGCCGGCGTGGTCCCAGGATGGGTGGACGCGACCGACCGCCGCGGGTTGGGCGTGATCAGGACCGTGACGTCTCGAGTGATACGGTCGACCGATGAGCCATCACGAACAGGCTGTGGGCCTGAGCCCGGCCATGCAGGACCGACGGTCCCTCGTGCTCGTGTTGGCGCTGACCGTCGGGATCCTCGTGCTCGAGGTCATCGGCGGCATCCTCACCAACAGCCTCGCCCTCATCGCTGACGCCGGACACGTCTTCACCGATGTGGCCGGCATCGTCCTGGCGCTCGGTGCCATCTGGCTGGCCGGGCGGCCGCCGTCGTCAGAGCGCACGTTCGGGTGGTATCGAGCAGAGATCCTCGCCGCCGTGGTCAACGCGGTCGTCCTCCTCGCGATCTCCGCGTTCATCCTCTACGAAGCCTGGCAGCGGTTCGATCAGCCGGTCGACATCGTGAGTGGCCCGATGCTCCTCATCGCGCTCGTGGGCGGCCTCGTCAACCTCGTCTCGCTGTGGATCCTGCGCGGGCCACAGGCCCGGAGCCTGAACATGCGCGGCGCCTACCTCGAG
>Ga0210085_1001265_pt1 | contig 10130 bp, 9 predicted proteins | sample China_Galinas_PW_5_FD_184866 | JGI IMG/M metagenome (GOLD analysis project Ga0210085, IMG submission 184866) | Wetland microbial communities from San Francisco Bay, California, USA, that impact long-term carbon sequestration - China_Galinas_PWC_D1... | ecosystem: Environmental > Aquatic > Marine... | reverse complement strand
GTAAAGGATGTAGTTGAAAAAGTAAGAACGAGAAAGCTTGAATAAATATTAAATATAACTTTATGAAAAAAATTATAGTTCTCGGCGCAGGTTTAGTCGGTAGTACAATCGCAGCAGAACTCTCCGCGGACTACCAGGTTACATCTGTTGATTCCAATCAAGAAAGGCTCACATCACTTTCTGCCAAAAATGTAAACACACTTGTTACAGATCTTTCCTCACTCACTGAAATAAAAAAAATAATTTCTGATTTTGATTTGGTAATAGGAGCCCTTCCCGGATTTATGGGATTCAATACTTTAAAATCAATTATCGAAGCAGAAAAAAACGTTGTTGATATTTCTTTCTTCCCTGAAGATTCATTCCTGCTTGATGAGCTTGCAAAAGAAAAAAATATTACTGCAATAGTTGATTGCGGCGTTTCTCCCGGACTTAGTAATGTAATTCTTGGTTATCATAATCGAAGAATGAAAATTGAGAAATACATATGTATTGTCGGCGGACTTCCCTATAAACGTGATTGGCCGTTTGAATACAAAGCTTATTTTTCTCCAATCGATGTAATTGAAGAATATGTTCGTCCGGCGAGAATTGTAGTTGGTGGAAAGATAGTTGAGAAACCAGCTCTCTCTCAACCTGAAATCATCAACTATGAAAACGTTGGTGAACTCGAAGCCTTCAACACTGACGGGTTGCGTTCTTTGCTGAGGACTATGAAAATTCCAAATATGATTGAAAAAACACTTCGATATCCGGGGCACATTGAGTTGATGAAGGTGTTTCGAGAAGTTGGGTTTTTCAGTGAAAATGGAATTGATGTTAACGGAAAGAAAATCAAACCTGTTGAACTTACAGCAACATTACTTTTTCCTTTTTGGAAGCCTGAAAAAAGCGAGGAAGATTTTACAATTCTGGATGTTCTGATTGAAGGTGAGGAAAATGGTAAGAACATTTCTCACGGATATTTTATTCTTGACAGTTACGATGCCGCTGAACATAATTCATCAATGGCAAGAACAACAGGTTTTACATGCTGTGCTGCTGCAAGATATTTACTTGAATATGGATTTGATAAAAAAGGAATATGTCCACCAGAATTTCTTGGTGAGGATGAAAACTTTTACGATTATATTCTGTCGTACTTGAAGCAAAAGAAAATTAATATAGTTCACGATTAACTCATTTATTTTCAGGAGGAAGATGTGAGTAAAAAGAAAAAAAAGAAATCAAAGAAGGAAGAAAAATTAATTTATTCTGACGCTAAGCCTAATAAGAAAGCAAAGCTCAGTAAGTCTGAATATACAGAAAGCTTGCGTCTGCTTCAGGTTGAACTGGTAAAACTTCAGAAGTGGATAAGCAATAAAAAATTAAAAGTGGTCGTGCTTTTTGAGGGAAGAGATGCTGCAGGAAAAGGAGGTGTTATAAAAAGAATTACGCAACGACTTAATCCCAGAATTTGTAAAGTCGTTGCATTAACAACACCAACAGAAAGAGAAAAAACGCAATGGTATTTTCAAAGGTATGTTTCTCATCTGCCTGCTGCTGGAGAAATGATATTATTTGACAGAAGCTGGTATAATCGTGCAGGAGTTGAACACGTTATGGGTTTTTGTACTGAGGAAGAACATAAAGAGTTTTTAAGATCGTGCCCGGAGTTTGAACGAATGCTTGTCAGGTCAGGAATAAAATTAATTAAATACTGGTTTTCAATTAGTGATGAAGTGCAGGAAGAAAGATTTCAAAGCAGAATTAAGGATAGAACAAAAAGATGGAAACTAAGTGATATGGATCTGGAATCAAGAGCTAAGTGGGTCGATTACTCCAAAGCCAAAGATGTAATGTTTGCTCACACTGATATTAAGCAGGCTCCCTGGTATGTTGTTAATGCTGATGATAAAAGACGTGCAAGACTTAATTGCATCAATCATCTTCTTAGTATGATTCCTTATGAGGATATTCCACCCGAAAAAATCGAGCTGCCTCCGCGTCAGAGAAAAGTTGGTTACGTTAGACCACCAATTGAAGATCAGAATTTTATTCCGGAGGTTTTTTAATAAAATTATAATTCAGAATACTAAATGGATTTTATATCTAAAATTCTTTTGTATTTGATTTTTTTTGCATTAAGTATTCATTCACAGGAAGCTGAGAATAAATTGATTGAGCTTAGTGATTCATCATTTAGATTCCAGGGTATTGTCCTACCGATAGAATATCAATATGATATGAGTGAGTTTTATATTGCTCCTCTTTTCAGTCAGATTCCTGATGAAATTTTATTTGAAGATAACTCTTCAACAGTTTGGCTGAGGACAGAACTTCTTCTTTCAAACAGAAATATGCTAACAGAAAATGGTGAGATTAATACTCATTTTACTTCGCCGCTTTACCAACAGTATCTTAAAGATTCAGAATTCGATATGGTAAGATATGTTCTTGGCACCGTGCAGGCAGGTGCTGTTGCTTATATGGCTTACAGACATATTAAGAAATATGGATTTTGGAAATAAGAAACGTAGAATTAATTTCAAAGTAAAAAGATTCTGATTTAATCTTGCCTTTTTAACTCCTAATGTAACTTATCTGTCCTCAATAAGGCCATTCAATTTCCGTAAAAATAATATGTTGTATCCTACATTTAATTGCTTATATTCTTTTGAGTTTAACAATCGTTAATTCCTTAAACATTTTAAGGAAGGTTTTTTAGCAGCAACTACGCTACCCCCCCTCTGAAATATATTCCTTAACATTAATTAGGAGCCCATCAATGAAAATTAATATACTGTCAAGCACTCTGTTGACGTCCTTAATATTATTTACTACTTGTTTCTCCTCCTTTTCTCAAACTGCTGGTTATAAAGATCGGCTTAGCCAGGTCAGGGATCTAGTAAACTCTAATGAGCTTATTATGATTTGGAGTGAGGGACTAGATCAAAGCAATCAATTCTGCTATCAGAGAATTTTTGATCTGGATTTGACACATCCCGGAGGTGTTGATTCTACATTAACAAAAAAACCGCTTAACATTGATTCGTCAATTACAGGAAATAGAAAACTGGCAGTAGCAACCGGTAATTTTCTTGGTGGTAGCTTCAAACATTTTGTAGCAGCGTGGGAGGGAGAGGATACAACAGTAACTATTATAGTGCCTGAGATTGAATCAGGTAATCTTTCGTGGGCAAATAGCAATAGACTCTCATTAACCGGGCGGACACCATTTGCAGGAAAAATACAAGTTGAAACAGGCGATTTCTTTGGCAACCATCAAGATGAATTTTTAGTTGGTTTCCAGAGACCGGATTCTACCATTCAACTTCAGTTGTTTTCATTCAATGAGGGAAGCCTGATACCACAACAGCAAGGCAGCATACATGATGAGAAAATCCAGTTTCTTGGTGGTGATGAATGGGATATTGTAGTTGGTGATTTTGACAGTGATGGACTTGATGATATTGCATTATTATTTGTAAAACCACTGGGGATGGGGAATTGGTCGTTGTTTGTAAAAATATATACTGTTGATGAAAACGGTAATTTTATTCCGGGAGTCTCACACGAAGTCTTTCAAAAGCCGGCCTGGCAAGTCTCAAGCATAATTGTTGATGGTGCCGCAGGTGCATTTGACAACGATGCAGAGATGGAGATAGCATTTGCTTTTTGTTTCAATCAAGAAACACAAACAGAACCCGACACATATGTTTACCTTGTAGATGTAAAAAACAATCTCTCATCAATTATTTCAAATGATTCGAGAAAAATTACTCGCGAGGAATTAAACGAAAGCGATCTTGAACCTATGAATGTTGCAGCTGGTGATCTCAATAAAGATTACAGGGATGAACTGATTCTTATGGTAGGTCAGACTTTTTATGTTTACTCATCAAATGGGCTGCTTGAACCAGAATTCAGATCGCAAAAGAACGTATCCACTATCGGTGATTATCAAAACAGCAATGCGTTTCTCGCAGTTGAAGATATGGATCTCGATCGGAGTTCTGAAATCGTTGTCGCAAAAAGCTTCTATAATAATGAGGTTGGAGGTATGCAGCATTTTGAATTAAATGTTTTTAGTCTAGATACTTTGCTGACCACCTATACAGTGAAGGCAAGAAGAACAAATGAAAGACCGGTATTAACTAATAATGGTATAAGAAATTTCGCAATTGCATTGGGAGATTTTGATGGTGACAGAACTAGATTAGGAGATCCCGTGCACTACCGAAGAAGCGGGGTAATGCAACCCACTGTTGTTTTGTATACACCCCCAATTCATTATGATATTTTTGATAATACAACTTTCGATTTAAGTGGTTGTTATCCAGATCAGACGTGTGGATTTTCTTCTTCATATATTCAATCAACAACTTTTGATTCAACAATCACTACCGAGGTTCACGAAGATTGGGGAGGAGATATATCCCAAACATCCTATGGAGTAATTTTACATCAAAAAGTATCAGCTACTTATGGTGACAAGTTCAGTTATAAAGAAACTTCTGGAACCTCTCAGACAATTACAACAGGCAGAGTAGCTGCTGGTGATGATTGGATTTACGCAAATGTGTATGATATCGATTTTTATGAATACCCGGTTTATGACAGCCTTAATACACTTCCGATGGGCTACTTCCTTGTAACTGTTCCTAGCAATACACGCCCTCTTTGGATAGAACTTAAAGATGATGACCTACTTGGTAATCAATTTCGACCGGACCACGAAACAGGAAATATTCTTTCTTATAGAACCTCAAATACATTTGATACTGCCAGGGTGATTGTTGATTTCCCCGAACAAACTGTAGGAGCAACCGGGAATAGTTTTGTCTCTCTACAAATACAGTCTTTTAGGGAAAACAGTATAGATACAAGCTGGGATGCAGGAATAGGACTCGGATATACACTTGATTTGTCCGGTGATGTTGCTGGATTTCAAGGTGGATTAGATGTTGAGGTTAACGGCCACTATAATTATGGTGAAATTTATACTCAAACTGTAAAGATACAAGAATCAATGGAAGTAAAAGGGGAGCTTGGACATTTGGAATCCCAATTTGGAACAAGCGGTACCTACTACGTTCAACCTTATGCATATTGGACATCATATGGAGCTCTTGCCTTGGATTACAAAGTATCTACCTTACCAGTAGGTGGTAATTCATTCTGGCAGCAAAGGTATGGAAATAAAACAGACCTGGCATTCAGCTTACCATGGAGATATGATATTGAAAAAGGATTTCCAATGCCCGGAAACGACTCGACTTATCGACATCGATCAAGGGATATTGTTCTTTCAAAAATTGATCCGAAAGGTGGTGACTCAGTTATGATAGCAGCTAAGGTTAGAAACTTTGGCTTGCAAGATGTAACATCACCATTCACCGTCAGGTTTTATAACGGTGATCCAATTACTGGTGGGAATCTGATTGCCGAGACAACTGTAGATACGATTATTGCAGCAAGGGGATACAGAAATGTGGTAGTTCCTTGGGCAATTCCTCTTAATCAGGTTTTTGAAGGACTTAGAATATATGCTGTAATAGATCAGCAGAATGCCATAACAAATGAAGTTCACGAAAATAATAATGTTGGTTGGGCGCCAGCTATAGGGTATGGTTCAATAGTAGGTGTAGAATCTGAAATAACAATACCTGATGAGTATGTACTTTATCAATCTTACCCAAACCCGTTTAACCCATCAACGACAATAAAATATTCTGTTCCAAATAGTGAGGTAGTTAGTCTTAAAGTTTATGACATACTGGGGAGACAAGTTGCGGTGCTTTTAGATGAGTATCAAACTGCCGGAACATATTCAATAGATTTCAATGCAAGCAGGTTTGCGAGTGGAATCTATTTCTATCAACTTCATTCAGGCAGTTATGTTGAGACAAAGAAGATGATCTTAATGAAGTGATTTTTTTTGAATAATGATTTATATAGCTGTGCAAAGCTAAAACAAAAAAGGCGGGTCAAACCCGCCTTCTTTTTTAATAATGAATTATTAGTTAAACCAGTATCGTGCACCAATTCCACCGTTAAAATCAAAATCTGTTGAAGGTGCAAGATTAAGAATAGGGACAAGCTCCACAAAAATATCTACCGGTGCATTTGAAAACATATAATCTAAACCTAATGGAACTCTTACACCAATCGTTGCATCATCTGAAAAAACCACGCGACCACCAACACCAACATAAAATGGTAATTTACCTTCAGGAACAGGAATCAATCTGAAGATATGCCATACATAATCCGCTTGTAACAATAAATTACCATTACCCGAAAAAGACCATGCAGCAGCGAAATCAAATGCGTTGGTTCCACTTGTCCAAAGTTTTCCACTTACACCGGTTGGTTCACCGAGAATAATACCAAGTCCAAAACCTCTATCCTGTGCGTGAGAGTTAAATTGTATTAAAATAAAAAATAGAATTATTAATCCGAATATTTTTTTCATTATGTCCTCTACTTATTTTTTGTAAAATATTTTACAAATATAAACTGATATTGTGTAAATATCATCAAACCTGACTACCTTTAGAGTACTTAATCAGCATTGATGTCCAGTTCATTTGGTCCGTACAATTGAGCAACTCACCGAATATCACTGATATTTACTGTTTGATGGAATTTGGTCAAATCAGTGAAACTATACTTGTTTTACGGCGTCTTAATTTTCAGTTAGTCCTGTCTTCAAACAGGTGGATTAAAAAATTTTGAGGAGAATCCAATGAAAATTATTACATCATTTATAATTTTTCTACTTGTAGCTACCACAGTCGCTTGTGGCGACACCCCGTCAGATTCATTGAATAAAAATTCAGAAAAATATCTTTCATTCTATGAAACAGTTGATGGTGAACGAATACACTGGGAGGCAAATTTTTATGGTGATGAGATCACCTCAGTTTATAAAAACGGAAAGAGAATCCCGGACGACCTTGTTGATGATTATAAACACAAAGTTTATGAGGAGCTGGATGAAATGAGATACGGCGGAGATCATTTCAGCTTCAGAATGCCGGTAATATCAGGAAAAGATTTTGACTTTGATTTTGAGGAATTCAATAAAGAGATGGAAGAATTACAGAAGGAACTTCCAAAGCTGGATGAACAATTTGAAATGTATGAGTTTGATAGTGAAGAATTTAAGAAGGAAATGGAAGAGCTAAGAAAAGAGCTTAAAGAAAACAAAGCAAAAATATTTAAATACAAGTTCAATGATGAAGAATTCAAAGAGCAGATGAAAGAACTGGAAGAAGAACTTGAAAAAAACCAGGAGGAATTAAAGAACTTCAAATTTCATTTTGATTGGGAAGACGAAGAGGATGATGAAACCTGACAACTGCAAATAAATTATTTACTTCATATTGATGCCGTCCACGTTGACGGCTTTTTTATGTGACAATGGTCAACTATCAACAATGGACAAATTGTTAATTTTGTGTCAGGAGGTTTATGAATTATGAAAAAAGTTGTCATTGTCGGTGCCGGTTTCGGGGGATTAACCGTAGCAAAACATCTTGCGAAGTACGATTTTGATATTACGATAATTGATAAAACAAACCATCACGTTTTCCAGCCGCTTCTTTACCAGGTTGCTACTACTGCATTATCACCTGCAGATATTTCAACAACTATCCGGTCTGTTTTTAGTGATTATAAAAACGTGAAAGTTCTTCTTGGCGAAGTGAGTTCAATTGATAAAGAAAACAGCAAAGTAAATTTTAATAACTCTGAAATTGGGTTTGATTACCTGATAATCGCCACGGGTTCCAGCCATTCATACTTCGGCAAAGATGAATGGGAGAAGCACGCACCCGGTTTAAAAACTTTAAATGATGCATTAAAAATTCGTGAGAAAATTCTTCTCTCACTTGAAGCTGCGGAAAAGGAAACTGATCCTGTAAAAAGACAAAAATATTTAAACTTTGTTATCATTGGTGGCGGACCAACAGGTGTTGAACTCGCCGGAGCAATATCTGAAATAGTAAATAAAAATGTACTGCCCGATTTTAGAAATGTTGATGCTTCGATGACTAAAGTATATTTGATTGAAGCTCTCCCAAAAGTTCTTTCAACTTATCCAGATAAACTATCCGAGCACGCCGTTGAGGATTTGAAGGAACTTCTAGTTGAAGTGATTCTTGGTGAAAAAGTAACCGAAGTAAATGAAAACGGAGTAGGGGTCGGCGACAGGTTTATTGAATCCAGCAATGTTTTGTGGGCAGCAGGCAACGAAGTCTCACCGTTGATTAAATCACTTGAAACTGAAACGGATAAAACGGGAAGAGCAATAGTTAATGATGATTTAAGTCTGAAAGAAAATAAAAATATATTCATAGTTGGTGATGCTGCTGCTGTTAAAGATGGTGAGGGAAATTATTTAGCGGCAATTGCACCGGTTGCAATACAGCAGGGGAGATATGTTGCTAAAATAATTGCAAAGAACATAGCAGATGAGTCAAGAAAAAAATTCAGATACAACGACCGGGGAACGCTTGCAACTATTGGTAAAGCAAAAGCTGTTGGAGTTGTGAAAGGATTTAATCTATCTGGCTGGATAGCGTGGCTTGCGTGGTCATTTATTCATATTCTTTACCTGATTGGTTTCAGAAACAGGCTGAGAGTTATGGTTGAGTGGGTCTGGTATTACATCACAAATCGACCCGGAATACGGTTAATTGTTAAGTATACCGAAGATTCTCTAAATAAATAATTCGTTTGTAAAAGCGTATTATTTATTCTAATTTTGACCGTCCGCCTAAAATTAAGATATGGCACTTCTAATAATTTCAGCTTTATCTCTTTTTACAAAGACAGAAATCAGGATTTAATTTTAGTCACCTGATAATTTTTTCTATTTATTAAGGAGTTCAAAATGAACATTTACGTAGGCAACTTATCTCCCGAAGTTAAGGAAGAGGATTTAAACGAACTGTTTTCGCAGCACGGCAAAGTGAGCAGTGCAAAAGTGATTAAGGATATGTTTACGCAGGAATCGAGGGGATTTGGATTCATTGAAATGCCTGCGCAGGCAGAAGCAATGAAAGCAATTGAAACATTGAACACATTTGAGTTAAAAGGAAAAAAAATTATAGTTAACGAAGCCCGTCCGCAGCGAGATAGAAGAGGCGGCGGCGGTGGTCGTGGCAGAAGATAAAATAGATTTCAAGGCAGCCACAGTCATACTGTGGCAGACAACACGGCACAACCGTGTCTTCCAGTAAATGAATTAGCCGTACTTGTTGCGGCTTTTTTATTGATTATAAATTGATATCCATTTCTTATTATTTTTTCGTCAAGAAAATTAAAAATTATTTAAGCATTAAAATTTCAGGGAGAAAATATGATAAAGTTTATAATTGTTTCAGCAGCACTACTTCTACTTGGTACAGCGTGCTCAATGCTCACATTACAGCCCGCAGATTTTTCCTGGCCTGTAGAATCTTTGCTGAAAGTTGAAGAAGATGGAAATGTAACTGAAGACAGATATTCAACAAGCTTCAACACAGTCGGATTATTTTACGAAGAGTTCCAGGATTCAATGGCTTATAAAGGAAAGAGTATTCATTTGATAAGAAATAATTGGGGCGATTACTTTATCACCGGCAATAATTTCAAAAATGTTTATGTGTTCAAAGCAAGTGAAGGAACACTCACGCTTGAGAAAAAAATTTTCATTTCTGAATTTGGATTGAAAACACCAGCTTTCAATCAAAGAGCACCATACATTGAATTGCTTGACGGAGATAATAAAATATATTTGACAAGTGATGGAATTGATGCAAATAATTTCAATGAAAATGGAGATTCAAAATGATGAGGTATTCTATTGTAAAAACAATTCTTCTGCTATTAATCTTTGGATTTATAAATTTAATTGTAGCCCAATCAGATTTGGAAATAGTTGATAACTTTAAATCTGAAGTTGCTTCAATTGACAATCAAATAAAAAATGCCACATCGCTTGAGGGGCTTAAGGATGTCCCTACAAGGATTAATTCTTTAAAAGAGAATTATGCCGATCATAAAAAGCTGCTTGATAATAGTCTTTATCCTGATAATTACCAGACAACGCTCGACAAACTGAATAAAAATTATTTAATGCGACAGGGAGACTTTACAAC
>Ga0210085_1001264_pt1 | contig 10139 bp, 5 predicted proteins | sample China_Galinas_PW_5_FD_184866 | JGI IMG/M metagenome (GOLD analysis project Ga0210085, IMG submission 184866) | Wetland microbial communities from San Francisco Bay, California, USA, that impact long-term carbon sequestration - China_Galinas_PWC_D1... | ecosystem: Environmental > Aquatic > Marine... | reverse complement strand
GTTTGGCACCCAAGCAAAGAGGCATTCCCCAGGTAAAAAAATTTATCACGATCGATATCCGGTAAAAGACCGATGGCAATTGCCCTTTCAATGTCGATGTGGGCACCAAAGTTACCTGCGAGAATCAATCTGTCAATATCGAGAAAACTGATGCCAACTGAATCGAGTAATGTTTGGTAACCGGCAAACATCGCCCCTTTGGCCCGGATTAAATTATCTAGGTCAATCTCAGTGATGACGATATCCTGGCCGATCTGGGTGTCATCGGCCCAAGCGATTATATACTCCCAGCCGTCTTCACCCTCACGGATTCGTGGATGATGATGCCTTTGGGTAAATTTGCCGCGCTGGTCAATTATCCCGGCATCGAGTAGTTCCGGGACAATGGCGATAAGCCCGGAACCGCAAATGCCGGTGGGGTTCGTATTGTCAATGGTGACTACCATTGGTTCCAGGGTTTCGGTATGGATATAGATATTTTCAATGGCGCCGCTGCCTGCCCTCATGCCATGTTTGATGCCGCCACCTTCGAAGGCTGGGCCGGCAGAGCAGGCGGCGCAGACCATCCAGGAGCTGTTGCCAATGACAATCTCTCCGTTGGTGCCGATGTCTATAAAAAGGGTTATGTCTTCACTTTTATGCATTTGACATACATGAACCCCGGCAACAATATCCCCACCAACATAGGAGGCTATACAGGGATAAAGAAAGAGGCGGACCGAAGGATGGGCCAGGATTCCCAACCGGGACGCCTTGGTCAGCGGAAAGATTGAGAGGCTGGGCACATAGGGTGCCTGACGGATGTACTTGGGACTAATACCGAGCAGCAGATGGGTCATGACAGTGTTGCCGGCTGCCATGATGAAACTGATATCGCTAGGATTGATTATTACATTCCTACAGACTTCCTCAATAATTTCGTTGACGGTTTTGACAGCTTCTTTTTGTAAGGTTTTAAGGCCATCTGGACGGGCGGCATAGATCATTCTGGCGATAACATCGTCGCCATAACCGATCTGGCGGTTGTATCTTGATGCTTCTGCAATGACCTGTCCGCTGTTCAGGTCTATCAAAACCCCGCTCATGGTAGTGGTGCCGATATCAATTGCCAGACCATACAAATGAGCCCTGGTATCCCCTGGTTCCACGGCAATGATCCTTTCCTGATCATGTTCGTGCTTGCCTTCAAGAATAATTATCGTTACTTGCCAATCGGCTTCTCTCAAGGTATCAGCCAGTTCCAGCAGAAATTCTGGATGATCATATTCCGGTTCCAGCTTGCCTGGCTGCAGTCGAAGGTACTCTCTCATTAATCGCTGCATGTCGGGAACATTGTCATCCATATTAGGTGGAGGTAGTTGCATGAACAGTTTACGCACCGGCGGATCGATTTGCCAATTCCCGACGAGGCTTTTCAACGAGTTAGCCGAGATGGAACGGGTTGTCTTTGGTTTGGACCTGAGAGCTTTGCCATCGGTTTGAAGGATTTCGGGTATTCGGATTGTTGCATCGGCAATTATGGTGGAAATGCAGGCGAGATGAATTCCGGCCACCCTCTCATGTCCTTTGAGTGGTGAGTTGCCGGTCATTTTTAGTTCACCTGCCACAAGCTCAATTTTGCATTTACGGCAGACCCCGTCGCCTCCGCAGGAGGCACGAATGAAAATACCAGCGTTGGCAGCGACACTCAATAGATTGTCACCGGTTTCAGCTTTGGTTTTGATATCGTCAGGTAGAAAATGAATTGTGTGCTGTTTCATAAGTTGGTCTATGAAAGGGAAGTCAGAGGTGATTTAATGGTAGATTCCACAATTCAGATGGTGATGTCAATGTTCTTTCGATGGCAGGCCCAAAAGAGGTTATAGCTTGGCATAACCAATATGATCATGGGTTAGAACAGAAGGGCGAAATCCCTAGCTGAAACATAATGGGCAAACGAAGTGAATCTTGCGAGATCGTTTTGGAAAAGATATGATTAAAGCGGTTATGGGGAAGAAATTGTAGTTTTCATGGATACATTTCAGCAACTTGCAGATCGTTAACCTATGGTCTATATCTTCTTTTATCATAAAATGAGTGCGTGTCAGCAATGTCATTGTATTTCGCTCACATGGAATGTTTCGAGGGAAAATTTTGTCTGAAGAAAATGGAGTAGACACCAGGGAAAACTGAGCCTAGCCCTGCAACATCTCTCCGTTATTCAGCTCCTGGATCTGGAAAAAGGGGTAAGCAGTCTGGTTGATGCCTTCCACAGCACAGACCAGGACGAAGCTGGTGATGAGTATTGGCGAATTAGCACTAAGAAGTAGATTGTTACTCTGGTGCTTAGGTCTTAGGTATTTTGGGCAATCAGCCTATCAGCAAAAGGATGTGAACCTTTTGCGTTACTTCAGCGAGTGGTCCATAGTATGGGTTGACCCAAGCTCGCTGAATGCTTTACTCCCTTCTATTATTGTATTCACATGAGCTTTGCTAATTGCTCGGTCAAGCCGTTCAGCTCTTTGTTTTTAAAGCAGAATTGCATTTCAAGGAACTTTTGTCTGAAATCCTGAACTCCTTGTTTCACGGTTTTGTTATCGAATATTATATCTGCAAAGAATTGGGCAAGTTCTTGAAAATCTGTTTCTTTCATACCAAACCGAGTCATCTCGCTTACCCCTATGCGCAGGGCTCCGGAAGCTGTAAAACCCTCTTCCTCAGGAGTTGCCTGGTAATTTACGATGATGTTGTTGTTCTCCAGGCGTGTTGCGAATTCAGGACCTTTACCGTATCCAACATGCACGATAACCTGATGGGTGTGGGTAAACGAGTCTTCAGGGTCTCCGGCTACGCTGAAACCGGCGTCGTTGAGTGCCGTGGCAAAGGCTTTGGCGTTGTTGAGCACCTGTTTCTGATATGCATCCTTGAAATGATTCATTTCATAGGTGGCTGCCAAAAGGCCGAGCATTGTACCGAGATGATGATTGCTAACACTGCCCGGAAAAGCTCTTCTTTCAATAGCTTCCCAGAATTCATACCTGGAGTCATGCTCGTCATAGTTGCCGGCGACAATCCCACGTTGAGTGCCAAAGAAGGTCTTATGGGTTGATCCGGTAACAAGATCGGCACCTTCTTTAAAGGGTTGCTGAAAATATGGACCGACCAACCCGAGGACATGGGCCATGTCATACATAATTACGCAGTGTATTCCCAAGGAGTCGATCATCTCACGAACCTGTGCGACTGGTTCTGGATAGATGGTCATGCTTTTGCCGAAAATAATAAGTTCCGGTTTGTGGATTTCGATAATATTCTGCAACGCATTAATATCGATTTTGTAGGGATTGCTCTTTAAGACGGGAAAATTCACCACCGCAGGACGATCAGTTTGAGGGTCCCTGGCGACAAAATCCCTTAAAGCTCCCATCGGTTGCGCACTCAAATGCCCGCCGTTGAGTATATGGTTGTTGAAGATTTTACCTATTCTTCTCTGTTCACTTTTGCGGTCGGCTCGGTTGAGGTAATCAACCAAGGCGCTGAAAACGGCTGTATTGGCCATCTGGCCTGAAATGACCCTGGTCTCGACATTTCGGCACTGCAAATATTTTTTGAGCTCGCCGACCAGAAGAATTTCTACCTCCTGGATAAAGTCGGTACCCTGGTAATAAAAAACTTCTTCCTCATAAAATGCTTTTACTCTTTTATGTTCTGCATACCTTCCTGCCGGATCCATTATGGACAGCATAGACGCGATGTTGGAAACCGATTGTTCGGAAGGGATAAGGTTGATGCACTGTTGTTGTCGCCATTTAGTGTTGGCGATTGTTTTGTGGATTAACCCTGAAATTTTTGCAATGGATTGTTCTTCAGAAGCGGTATTTTTTTCAGGAAGTGACAGCTGGTTCCACAATATAGCACGGGAATAGGGTGGAGCGTCAGTTCGCATATGGTAAGGGACGACGACACTTTTTAATAACTTTGATCTCACTTTTACTTCTAGTGTGTCGCCTTCTACTGTGTCTGAGTCGATGAGAGCCAGACTGATGGATCTTCTATCGTTTTCATCACTGTAACCAGAGGCTATTCCTTTACCTTCTGTTTTCCAGAAAGGTATTGAAGTTCCGCTCGTGATATGTCCGATCAGTTTGTCGCCTCTGTAGACTTCATCACCTGCTCTTGAAATGCCCCGGTCTTGAATTGCTATAGGTAATATAATTCTTGGTAGAGCCGATTTTTCCGAATAATCAAGATCGACAATTTTCTTGAGAGCCGAAAACTGTCTTAGAAGAGAATCGCGTCCGATAAAGTTTTTTTTCTGTTCTGAAAAGCTGACTGCAAACTTTGCCAGAGGACAGGCAAAAATAGGGATCTCTTTATTTTCCGCATCAATACCGAATTCATGCCCATAGAGGGGGAGACAGGCCTCAAGCCGCAGTGTATCTCTTGCCCCGAGCCCAACGGGCTGAACACCTTTTTCCAAAAGTATATCCCATATGTCGAGCGCATAGACGTTTTCTATAAACAGTTCGAAACCAATCGGTTCTCCTGTATATCCTGTTCGGGCAAGGTTTACGGGTTTATCTTTCAATGCAACCTTGCTGAGATAGTTTCTCATCGGCGTGGGGAGATAGCCTGATGTGAGCAAATCTGAGACTATCTCTTTTGATTTCGGCCCTTGCAAACTAAGCATCGCAGTTTCAAAGGTGCGGTCGGTAAGGGAGAGGTCGGGAAATTTACCACTTTGCTCAATAAAATGGTTCCAGTCCTTTTCTCGGTTGGAAGCATTCACCACTAAAATATACCGATCCTCGTCAAACCTGTAGAGATACGCATCGTCTATCGCAAAACCTTGCTCGTCGGAGATGATGGTATATTGGCTCTCTTCAATGTCCAGTGCCGCAGCATTATTGGTAAGTACATATTGGAGGAAAGGCAGTGCATCCTCACCCGCTATGACAAATCTACCCATATGCGAAACGTCGAACAGTCCTGCATCCGTGCGAGTTGCAAGATGTTCCTGTAAAACTCCAGCCTTATAATTAACAGGCATTTCCCAGCCGCCGAAGTCGACCATTTTCGCACCGAGATCTTTATGCTTTTCATTGAAAACAGTTTTTAATAATTCCATTGTCTTTGCTCCTGTTATCTCCGGACATTGTTACCTTGGTTAATGTTGGGTGTCCTTTTTGTATACTTTTGCCAAACCGGCAGCGGAAGTTTCTCGATAGAGGGAAGGCAGAGCTTGTCCTGTTTCTTTCATTACTCTGGTTACATCATCAAAACTGATCTTATGCCTGCCATCTGTCAGCAAGGCAAAATGACAACAACTTAGAGCCCTTGTAGCCGCATGGGCGTTTCTCTCGATGCAAGGGATTTGTACTAGACCATCGACCGGGTCGCAGGTAAGACCCAGATGGTGCTCCAAGCCCATTTCTGCAGCGTACTCGATCTGCATGAGGGAGCCCCCCATAATCTGGGCTGCAGCCGCCGCGGCCATGGCACATGCAGTACCTACTTCTCCCTGACATCCCACTTCAGCACCGGAAATGGAGGCATTGTATTTCACCAGGTTTCCGATCAGTCCGGCAGTGGCAAGTGCTCTTGCTATATCAGTGGATGACAGCTGCATGGTTTGAGCTAAATAGTAGATAACTGCCGGGACGATGCCACAAGCACCGCAGGTGGGAGCAGTGACAATGGTTCCACCGGAGGCGTTTTCCTCAGCGACTGCATATGCATAGGCTGCTAGAAGACCATCCTGGCTGAACTCTTTTTTAAACATTTTCGCTTTGGTATAGAGAGACTTGGCCTTTCTGGCAATTCCGAGTCCACCCGGTAAAACTCCTTCTATGGTAAGTCCCTTTTCAAGCGAGGCTGTCATGGTTTGCCATATTTTCGAAAGAAAAATAAGCAGTTGTTCTCCTTCGCACGTTTCCACATAAGACCAGAATGCCTGCCCACTCTGATGGCAGTGTGTCAGGATACTGTCCATAGTTGTCAAGGGATAGATATCTGAAGGGACGTTTTCAGAGGTTTGGTCTCTTAGCGCGCCGCCTCCAACACTATAGACCTCCCACCTACCAACAAGTTCCTCTGTGGAACTTAGTGCCTCGAAGAGCATACCGTTAGGGTGTAATGGCAGGTTTTCTTCTTCTTTCCATATGATCTCAAAGGAATGGTGCGTAATCTCCTTTTCTATGGCCTTGTCGGTAAGGTGCCCTTTTCCTGTGGCGGCGAGGCTTGCAAAGAGCGTAATCCTGTAATGATGGGCGTTCGGGAATTTTGCCAAAAAGATCTTTGTCGCTCTCGACGGAGCCATTGTGTGGCTGCTTGATGGGCCGATGCCAACTCGATACAATTTTTTTAAGGATTCCATGAACGGAGTTACCTCGAGAGAACTTTTCTGCAGACTCACACTATTTGGTGCTGATACCAATAAAGCCTGCAGGGTTTATGGTTGGAGATCGTGTAAATGTGGCTGGTTTATAATATCTCTTTGTCCTCCTGTAAGGTATGTGTTCTCTGACTTCCTTTATTTCATAGAAACCTGTCCAATTTCCAGTGATTTTCTTCATCCAGTTTTTTCATTTCGGCTTTGATAATCGCCTGATGGGATTCTTCGAATTTTATTAAAGATTTTAACATATTGATATCATTGGTATCGTCGGCTGTCTCCAGGAGTCTCTGGTAAAAGTTGGCGGATTCTATCTCGCCACTAAGTGCAATTCTGAGGGCCTCGGCGGCTTGGGTAAACTCAAAAACACTCTCCTTTAGATAAGAAAGATCAGGGCCGGCAGCAAGGTTGGGATCATATTCGTACTCTTTGCCAGCAAGTGATCGATACCTTGCTGCCAAAGTTGTTCTATGCTTCTCTTCCGCCTTAGAGAGTTCATTCATAATATCTTTACCTTCTTTAACCACGATCTTTTCTGCCAACATTGAATAGAGATCTCTGGCAATAATTTCACTGTGAATAGCTTCCAGTAAATGTTGTTCACTAATCGATGCCATGGTATTTGCTCCTTGTTGTGTGATAAGAAATCAAAGAATATCTGTAAGGATAGAATGATAATGATTTCTCTTTCGGTGATACCTGCTAGCTTGTAATTCCTCTTTTTTGACTGTAATAGACCTCCGAATAACAAGTTGGTCGGTTTTCAGTCCTAAACCATCGAATCATTGTTTTGCTATACATGACATATTATTGTCATAATGAAGTGATTTCGTATGATCGAATCCAGCCTTCGCCTTGGCGTAGAGCTTTTCCGCCTGATAAGAACTGCGTACGAAGGGGCCGGAGGCGATCCCTGAAAAACCATAACGGGTTGCCTCCATTGCCAGTGCATCAAATTCTTCCGGAGGCAGGAAACGAGTAACGGGCAAATGGTTGTCGCTCGGTTGGAGATACTGCCCCATGGTGAGAATATCGCAGCTTGATTCCTGAAGGTCATGCCATAATTCATGTAACTCTGTGAGGGATTCACCAAGTCCGTTCATGATTCCGGACTTGGTGACCATTTCCGGGCATAGGTGTTTTACCCTTCGTAATAGCTCCAGAGATTGATGGTAGTCTGCCTGGGGGCGCACCATCGGGTAGAGACGTTCGACTGTCTCAAGATTGTGGTTGAGCACATCAGGTTGAGCGTTTACTACTATTTCAAGGGAGGTGCAGTTTCCTTGGAAATCGGGAATCAAGACCTCAATTAAGGTGTTGGGGCTCAGGCGACGAACAGCAGCTATGGTGCTCGCAAAACGCGATGCCCCACCATCTGGCAGATCATCTCGTGTGACCGATGTGATCACCGCATAGCGCAATTTGAGAGTCGCTACTGCCACGGCAACCCGATTGGGCTCATCGCTCTCCGGTGGGCCGATAGGGCCGTGACCTACAGCACAAAACCGGCAATTTCGGCTGCATTTTTCCCCGAGGATCATAAAAGTTGCAGTTCCCTTGCCAAAACACTCGAACTGGTTTGGGCATTGCGCCTCCTGGCAAACCGTTGCTAGTCTGTCTGTTTTGAGCAGACGTCGCATCTTTTCATATTCCGACCCAGTCGGCAGAGTGCGCCTAAGCCATTGCGGTTTTGGTTTTCTTGCTATTTTCATGATTCCGCCAGATTTTTGATTGTTTCTGTCTGTAATTGAAATTTCCGGTCAAATACATCAGGCAACACACCAGGCAGCTGTTCTTTGACGGCGGTAAGAGATATTTTCCGTCCCAACTCCAGGCTCAGTGAGGTCATTGATATCCCGGTAAGACCGCAAGGATTAACCCAGCCGAACGGTTCTGGATCAATCTCTACATTCATCGCCAGCCCGTGAAAGGTAACACCATGACGAACCGCAATGCCGATACTGCCGAGCTTGTTGTCGCCGACCCATATACCGTGATTGCGTTCATCGCGTTTTGCTCTAACGCCAAAGTGCTGTGCAAGCACAAGCATGACCTCTTCGAGCCGAAAAACATACTCACTTACGGACAACCCTGCCTGATGCAGATGGAAAAGAGGGTAGAGCACCAGTTGTCCCGGGCCGTGATACGTAATAAGTCCGCCACGCTCGATCTGGATCAGCCCGACGCCTCGTTTTGCCAGAAACTGCTCGGAAACCATGAGGTCTTTCCTGCCTCCCCGTTTGCCGAGGGTGAATACAGGTTGGTGCTCAGTGAGCAGGAAAATATCATCTGCGGGAGAACCTTGCCGCCGCCGGGCTACCAACCGCTGCTGCGCGGCATACGCAGCAGCATAATCGGTCAGACCGATATCAACGAGCCTTGCCGGAGGCAGAGACATTTTATCCACAAAGACGAGGCTTCCGGGCTGCGGCGGTCTCGTCGAGCCGTCTGACTTTGGTCCTGGTCGGCGCATCATGCAGTAACTGCGGAGTTTCTTTACACTCGGCAGCTATTGCCTCGAGGGTCGCCACGAACTCGTCAAGGGTCTCTTTAGTTTCTGTCTCGGTTGGCTCGATCATGATCGCCCCATGTACTACCAGTGGAAAATAGATTGTGGGTGGATGATATCCGTAATCGATCAATCGTTTGGCGATGTCGAGCGTCCCGACTTTATTCTCCTGCTGCAGGGCATCGGAAAAGACGCACTCGTGCATGCACGGCTGGTCATAGGCGAGCTGCAGGATATTTTTCAGGCGCGACTTAAGATAATTGGCATTGAGTACAGCCAGTTGGCTGGCCTTTTTAAGATCGGGGCCACCCATGGTACGGATATAACTGTAAGCCTTGACCAGTACTGCATAATTGCCGTGAAAACCATGCACCCGACCCACGGTAAGCGGATGGTCGTACTCACGTTCATATCGATCGTCACGTTTGATTACTCGAGGCACAGGCAGGAAGGGACGCAGATCCTCGGTAACGCAGATTGGTCCTGCTCCAGGTCCGCCTCCGCCGTGAGGTGTTGAAAAGGTCTTGTGCAAATTGAGATGGAGAATGTCGACCCCGCACCTGGCGGCATTCATGATACCCATCACCGCGTTCATGTTGGCCCCATCGCCGTAGACGAGTCCGCCTTTGGCGTGGACGATTTCAGCGATCTCACGGATATTGCTTTCGAACAACCCTAGGGTGTTGGGGTTGGTCACCATTATCCCGGCACATTCTTCATCCATTACAGCTGCGACATCCTCCGGCCGAATAATACCATCTGGACCGGAGGCCAGCGGTACCGGTTTGTAACCGCAGAGCGCGGCACTGGCCGGGTTGGTACCATGGGCTGTATCGGGGATAATAATCTTGGTCCGAACCGACTGGTGGTGCCGATGGTAGGCTGCAAAAATAAGCATCCCTGTCAGCTCACCATGTGCGCCCGCCGCCGGCTGCAATGATACAGCAGGCAGGCCGGTGATTGCAGCCAAATACTCCTGCAGTTCGTACATCAACTGCAAAGTGCCCTGCACCTGCTCGTCATCAAGCATAGGGTGGGCATTGGCCAGAGCTGGGGTGGCTGCTATCTTTTCGTTGATTTTAGGGTTGTATTTCATGGTACAGCTGCCGAGTGGATAGAGACCTGAGTCAACACCGAAGTTCCAGGTGGAAAGCCTTGTATAATGACGGGCAATTTCAACCTCACTCAGATCTGGGAAGCTTGGACCATCTCCTAGCAAACCGGGTGGTACATCAGCACTCGGTACATCACTTTCAG
>Ga0210085_1001263_pt1 | contig 10140 bp, 11 predicted proteins | sample China_Galinas_PW_5_FD_184866 | JGI IMG/M metagenome (GOLD analysis project Ga0210085, IMG submission 184866) | Wetland microbial communities from San Francisco Bay, California, USA, that impact long-term carbon sequestration - China_Galinas_PWC_D1... | ecosystem: Environmental > Aquatic > Marine... | reverse complement strand
CGCTCGGTTCGTCGATGGTGGATGGCAACGATTGGTCAACATCGAGGGGACCGAGCCGACGTGGCAGCCGGCCGAGGAGCCGTTCGAAGGTGCAGCGCTGGTCTTCCCCTTTGCCGTCGGGCCCGACGGCACGTTCTGGGGCGTCGCCCGCGGCGTCGAGGAGGGCGACCTGCTCGTCCGCCTCGACGGCAGCGGATGGAGCCGATGGCCCGTGGAGGGCACCGGGTTCTCTGGTGCTGCGGTGATGGAGGTGGCCACTGATGGCAGCGTCTGGTACGCCTCGGGTTCCTCGGCGGATACCTGCAGTGGTGTCGCCCGCTTCGATGGCGTGACCCCGGACCAGTACCTCTCGGGCGTCTGTGTGGACGCCATCGACCTCACCGCCGACGGTGCGGTCTGGCTGCTGGGGACCGAGGCTGACGACAACCTCCGTCATGTCTACGTCATCACCCCGAGGCCGTGACAGCCAGCACGTAGGTTCGCGGCCACTCTCAGGTGTATGGGGGGTTGTGCCGCCCACCCACTTCTTCGGCTACGGGTTAAGGCTACGGGTGTCCACATCTGTCCCCAGCCCTGCGCCACTTCTGAGCGTGACTGAGCGTGCAGCCGGGTGCAGGAGTCCACACCTGTCCACTCCTGACGCGCACTTGAAAACCGTCGACAGTGCAAGCTGTTCGTGGGTTCGAATCCCACCCTCTCCGCCACTCTCGAGCGTGAAATGGGGGCAGGCTCGCGGGATATCGAGGCCGGGGTATCGCCGCAGACGGCCGTGCGAGCCGCGCTGCGGGTCCTGGGCGAGCCGCACGCGAGTGAGATGATGGTGGGCGTGGGGCGCTGGACAGCGAAGTGACCCTGTCGCGCACCAAGCACGCTCCTGCGGGCAGCTCCAGGCTGGGAACGCCCGATCCCTCACGGGAAGGCGACCGCAGCCAGGATCACCTGAATCTTCCGTGGTGCTGAAACGTCTAGTACGCGTGAACCACGAGCGCAGCGCCTTGACTGGGGCGAGGACGATGGTGGCAGGGGGAACCATGTCGGAGACCGTCGCCGCCAAACGGGGAGTCGCATCGGCCACAGATGCGAAGCGAGCAGATGTGTTCCGTCGCCTCGTGGAAGGCCATCTGGACGACAGCTACCGATTGGCCAGCGCCATCCTCGGGAGTCCGACCGATGCTCGGGACGCCGTGCACGATGCCTTCATCACCGGCTGGCAGCGCTGGCCGAGCCTTCGCCGGACCGACCGCTTCGGCGCGTGGTTCAAGCGCATCGTCGTGAACAACTGCAAGGATCGGTTGCGCAAGGCGGCTCGGCGGCGGTCCGAGCCTGTCGGCGACCGGCAGGTTGCCATCCAGCCGGACCTTGCCAAGGCGGTCCAGGACCGTATCCAGATTGAGGAAGGGCTCAGGCGGTTGCGGCCCGACGACCGCATCATCCTCGCCCTGCGCTACTACCGCGACCTGAAGATCGACCAGATCGCTGAGCTCCTCGATATCCCGCCAGGGACCGTCACGTCACGCCTGCGCAACGCACACATCCGACTGCGCCGAGTCATCGAGCGCTCCACACCACAGGGGATGACCCGATGAACGAGCACGAGCTGATCCTCGGCCTGGGGGCCGTCCACCAGGAACGTGCGGACCTGACAGACGTCCAAGCCGTTCGGCAGCATGTCCTCGCGGCTCCCATCCTGGAAGTGCCCCAGCAGCGGTCCTGGCTGCGGCTGATCGACACAGGGGGCCTGGATATGTTCTCCGCACTCAAGTTCGTCGCCGCGAGCGTGATCGTGGCGCTCTTCGGCGGCCTCGTCCTCGCTGGCCTCTTCACGACGCAACAGAGCGAGGGGGTAGTCCCAGCGGCGGTGACGGCCTCACCGACCACCGAGGCCAAGGACGAGGCACGAACGAAGTCGGTCCGCACCGACATCCTGCCGGGCGTCGAACTGACCGTCGAGGAGATCGAGCCTGGGCTCTATCGCGTGTTGCACGACGGCAAACGCCGCCTCTTCAGAGGTTGGGCGCTCACCGCCGGCATGGACGGCAGCATCTGGGGCACGCGTGACTGGCAGTTCTTCGAGGTCGGTGGACGCTCGTACAAGCCACCCTCGGACCGAGAGTACGGACCGTCCATCGTGGCCCCCGACGGGACAGTCTGGGACTGGCATGAGGGCGAGATCGCGTCCTTCAACGGCAAGCGATGGAAGGTACGCAAGCGAGCCGAGGGCTCTGCCCTCGCGGTCGGTCTCGACGGCTCCGTGTGGGCGACCCTCGTCGACAAACAGGACCCGGACTGGGAGGATCTGGCACGTTTCACCGGCACTGGCTGGGATCGAACCGACGTGCGGGTCCCCAGGGGTTCATGGCCGCTGTTCGTGAACAGCGGAGACGACATCTGGGCCGTGATCGACGGCGGGCTGCACCGCCTCGTGGATGGCGAGTGGGATGCCCTGGGACCGCCACTCGATGGCGTGGACGTGGGGCCCGACGGCACGATCTGGGCCTTGCGGCAGCCCGAGGTGCAAGTCGTCGAGGGCGGGGACCCCGACGACTGGGCGGACTTCGTCACGGATGACGAAGGCAACTGGGTCTTCGACTACGAGGACATCCTCATGCGGTTCGACGGGAGCGAGTGGCAGGAGTGGGGACCCGCCGATGGTGTGCCTGCGGGGCTTGTGGGGCTGCGAGCCGCTCCTGACGGATCCCTGTGGGCGACAGCCGGGGCGGAGTCGCGCGATGGCGGCATGTTCCACTTCGACGGCACGACGTGGAACCACTACCTGGCGGGACGCTGTACCGACGTCTTCGAGGTCGCACCCGACGGCTCGCTCTGGGCGGTGGACGGCGCGGAGGATACCGACGGCGTTCGCCTGGCCGACCTCTACGTCATCACCCCCGAGGCCCTGGCGGCCACGGAGTAGTGGAAGGAGATCGTCATGGGCACGTTCCGGCAGGTTCTGGCGGGCGTCTTCACGTTGGCTTTGCTCGGCTCCGCGAGCACAACGTCCATCGCTCAAGATGACGTCGAAGCGGGATTCACTGCCATCAACGGGACGATGACCGTCCTCGGCGAGGTGGCCAGCCCGGAGATCGCGACCAGCCCGGACGTTCCGCAGGAGCGAGGCACGGGCTGGGTCTTCAGGGTCCGCCTGGACACGAACGACCCGAGACTCAGCGGCACGTTCGACCCTGACCACAACTACTTCACCGCCAGCCCTGGCCTGATGGACGGCACCGTCTGGTCGGTGACCGGACGCCTGACGAACGACGGCGGCTCCTGGCGTTTCGAGGGCCAAGGCTTCGCGCAGCCCGGCAAGAGCTTCGCTGCGAACAACCACTACGTGGGCATGTACACGGGCGAGGGCGGCTACGAAGGGCTATCCGCGATGACGTTCCAGCTGCCGAAAGGCTCAGGCCGGTGGGATATCACGGGCGTCCTGTTCCCGGGCCCGATGCCCGAGTTTCCGCCGCCAATGCCCCCCGCCAAGTAGCGAACTCGCCGACCTGTGCGTCATTCGCACCCGAGGCCGTGGCGGCCAGAACCGAGCAGGGGAGGACACACTCATGCGTGCCTTGATAGGGGGGCAGGCAGCCGAGGCGGCGCGACAAGGCTAGTCATCGGGCAGATCCGAGAGCGACGGCAGTTCGGGCAACGGCCCCTGAGCGATGACCCCATCGATATCCCATTCCCCGCTCCTGGTCGGGAGCATGAGCAGCATCGCAGAGAAGCCCTCGTAGCCGCCCTCACCGGTGAACCAAGCCATGTAGTGGTTGTTGCGATACGGCTCCTCACCCGGTTTGGTGTAGCCGCGAAGCTCCGACGTCCAGGTCCCACCATCGTTCGTCAGACGCCCGATCCCGTGCCGGAACATGCCGCCCACATCGTCGGCAGCGAAGTGGTTGTAGCTCTGGTTCACCACCCAGCTGCCGCTGAGCCGCGGTTCGTCTGTCTGGAGCTCCAGGGTCCAGACATAGTTGGTCACGACCTCCTCGGGCGGTGTCGGGCTCGTCACGATGTCCGGTCCACCGTGCTGCGATACGGCCTCGACATGACCCGTGACGGAGGCGTACGGCCCCGGAGTCTCGGCGCCCTGCGCCAATGCCGGAACGGTCAGCACGAGCAGCAGCGACAGGACGATCCCGGTGGAGGCATTCAACGGCGCCCGCATGACATCCTCCCTTCATGCGCGGGCCGGGTCCGCCAGTGGCTCGGCGCGGTCCAAGGCGGCCATGATCGGCAGGCCGTGCGTCATCGCCTCCCGCTACCGATGATTCTCTCGCTGCCGTCTACCGAGACGTGGTATCGCCGCGCGATCGCCATGCGAGCTGGCACACCCACCGCGCTACCGTCGGCGCCATGACCGACGAGGCACTCGCCGGTGCCTGGGACGCCGTCCACGCGAACTCGCCCGCGAGCTGGCAGGTCTGCCGGCCGGGCTACGTGGACCGCTACCGCGAGTGGAGGATGTCTGCCTTCGATTCGGCGGAGCGACTGGTCGTCGGGAAGCGGTCGCGCCAGTGGAACGCGGTCGGGCGCTCCGAGCTGGACTGGATCCGGGTCATGGCCCGCTGTCTGGCCGAGATCAAGGCGGGGCACTGGCCGAGGTGAGGGTGCCGTCCGACCCTTGACCGCGGGCAGACCATGGAGGTGGACGCAACGGGGGGCAGGACCATGGCGACCGACTCGATGCTCAGCTCGTGGAGCGGGACTCCGGGGTCGCGCCTGCTGGGTGTGTTCGCCGCCGGGCTCGCGCTGGCGCTGGCGCTGACCCTGACCATTCCCCCACCCACGGCCACGGCCGCCGCGGGCTGCTCGGTCAAGAACACGGCCACCGGCCGCACCTACGTCACGCTCCAGCGGGCGGTGAACGCGGCGAGACCCAGCCAGGCGTTGCTGGTGCGGGGGACCTGCCGCGGCAGGACCGTCATCGGCAAGGACCTGACCGTCGTCGGGCGCAAGACGAGGCGCTGGGGAGCTCCGCGGCTGGTGGCCTCTAACCTCAAGTATCCCGTGGTGACGATCGCACGGGGGGCACGGGTCACGATCCGTTCGCTGGCCATCCTGCACGGCAAGGGCGTGCACAACCGCGGTGTGGCCAGGTTGGCGGACGTGCACGTGTGGGGTTGGAGCGACTATGACGAACGCCAGCGCCTGGGCATCCGCAACAAGGGCCGGCTGTGGCTGCTCGGCGAGTCGTCCGTGACCGGCACGACGGGCGTCATCAATCGTGGCCGGCTCACCCTCAGTGGCACCGCGCGCATCCGCAGGAACATGCCCTCCGGCAGCTGGAGCGTGTTGAACACGGGCGTCGTCGTCATGCATGGCCGCAGCAACATCGGCCACAACTACTACTGTCCGAGCATGGGCTGTCTGTCAGGCTCGTTCACCAACAAGGGCCGGCTGGTGATGAACGATCGCAGCAGCCTCACGGACCAGCACAAGAGTGGTGCCGTCTGGAACCTCGGCACGCTGGTCATGAATGACCACGCCAGCATCCGTCGCAACGCGTCCGGCGGCTGGTGGACCGCGCTATCCGGCGGGCGGGGTGGCGGCGTCGACAACGCTGGCACGGTGATCATGCGCGACCACAGCTCCATCCACCACAACACCGCTGTCGCAGGAGAAGAGCCAACCGCTCGCGGCGGCGGGGTCTTCAACCGCGGCACCCTCCTCATGCGCGGCTCGAGCAGCATCCACGACAACGAAGCTGAGTCCGCCGTGGCAGGCCCCGGCCTCGGCGGCGGCCTCTACAGCACCAGGGCGGGCACCCTCGTCGGCGTGACTTGCGCCCCCCAGTCCCTCGCCAGCGTCTACGCCAATACGCCCGACGACTGCTTCTTCGCGGAGTAGATGTAGGTGCCTTCCGGCGGGTGCAGTCATCGAGGAGAGGCGACCCCCCGTGGTTCGCGCGCCGTCCGGACCAGGGGTGCCAACGGTCCCTTGCTGATTCGACCAGCGGTTCCCAGGTTCGGACCATGGAGCATCAGGACGAGTCCGCCGAGGAATGGGCTGCTCGGTCGCTCGATGACTCGGAGCGGTATCAGAGAGACAGTGAGCGAGACTCAACGCTGTCCTCGATCTCGTCAGTCGAACACGGCTCAGCCGGGGTCCAGCCGTCCTCGTGGCGTTCCTGCTCCTCATCGGGCGGCGGCTCTACCACCTCATCCGCAAGGCGGATCGCTGACGACTGCCGCGCCCAGAGCCGCTATCCCCGCATCAGCCGCCATCGGAGACCCGTCCGGCGGTGGCGGACCTCTGCCCGCCCGACCCACGCTGGCTGTCGATCGCGGAGTCCTTCGAGTTCCTGCCCGGCGCAGCATAGATCACCGGTCCCGCCGCTGACTGTCGCTCAGTCGTACCAGCGGTTGGCGCAGGAACCGGTGGACCGACGAGCCATCTGGTCGAAGCTGATCATGTCGGTATTCGCGACGTCGAAGTCGAACCGGTCCCAGCCGTAGTTGCGGACCACGTGGCGGACCCGGCCGACATGGCTGTCGCCCTGGTCGTACCAGTCCAGCCGGTTGACGAGGCGGATCTTGGCCTGGCCCTTCGGCCCCTTGACGGGCAGCAACCTGGTCGGGAACGACTTGGTGAACCCGACCGAGACGGTTCGGCGGACCTTGCCGATCTGCCCGATCGCCTTCCACGCGCCCGTGCTCGACCTGGCGTGCACGACGGTTCGCCATTCGACCCAGCCGACCTGGCCGACCGAGCTGGGGAAGTCCACCCGCGGACCGCGGGCCATGAGGTACTTGAGCTTCGAGCCGCCCACAGGGTAGGCGCACAGCGTGCTTGGATCGGAGGCTGTGTCATCCATCCGGTAGATGCCGACCGTGCCCTGCACGGTGTCAGCCGCTGCGGCGGGTATCGACGCGCCAGCGAACAGGACGAGCGCCAGCGATAGCGGCTGCGCGATCCGGTGCAAGACTCCCATCAGTCTTCTCCAGTGTGTCGGGGGAACTTGTCCTTGCGGGTGTAGGGATGATGCGCGGCCGCAACCTCCCGCGGCGCTCCCGATCCGCTCGCGGGCGCGCATCGTCGCATCCTGCAGGCATCCTGCCTAGCCCCATGTTGCGCCGGCCGGGTCGCGCAGACCTCGGCGTCAGGCGGTGACCGTCAGCGTTGCCTCCATGCCGCGCTCGAGATGGTCGTTGAGCATGCACACGATCCGGTACGCACCCGGGTCGAGGGTGACCGTCAGGTCACGCTCCAGGCCGGGGATGAGCCCCTCGACCTCGTCGATGACGCGGTCGCCCTGGAAGATCTCGAACTCGTGCTCTTCCTGGCCGTCATTGCGCACCGTGAACGTGATCTCGCCGGCCGGGACCGTCACGTTCTCCGGCGAGAAGGCGTACTCGGTGGCCACGATCTCCACGTTCGACGCCGACTGGCTGGCCGTCGCCTCTGGCTCGTCTCCAGCGCATGCGGCCAGCAGCGGCACGACGACGACCAGGGGCAGCACAAGCACGTTCGAGCGAATGGACATGGGACCTCCGGAGATGGGTGCGCGGCTGAGGGCTAGGCGCTGGCCGGCTGCCGCCGGAGCTGCCACCGGCCGTCGAAGGCGAAGAGGGTGAGCACGGGCACGACGTAGGCGAGATACGAGACGATCTGCAGTACCGACGGCGACGAGCGGTAGCCGAAGAGACCGGCCAGGACGGAGCCCAGCGGTGAGTTGTCCGGCAGGGTCGCGCCGATGTCGAAGGCCGTGGGGCTTGGCGGCAGCAGCCCGGCCTCGGTGAACTCGGCCACCGCGTACATGACCAGTCCGCCCGCGACGAAGATGAGCACCACGCCGGTCCAGGTGAAGAAGCGCCCCAGGTTGATGCGCACGCCCATGGCGAAGATGGCCCAACCCATGGCCGCCGCGACGCCCAAGCCTATCAGGCCGCCGAGGAGCGCGGGACCGGTATCGCCGCGCGAGGTGAGCACCGCGAGCAGGAAGAGGACCGTCTCGATGCCCTCGCGGATGACCGCCAGGAAGGCCATGCCGACCAGCGCCAGGGCGGTGCCGCTGGCGATGGCCGCCGCCAGGTGGCCTTCCAGCTCGCCCTTCAGCGACCGGCCCTGGCGACGCATCCAGAAGAGCATCCAGGTCACGATGACGACGGCGGTGATGGCGCCGATGCCCTCGAGGGTGGCCTGCAACTGCAACGGCAGGCGGCCCACGGTCGCGACCACCGCGACACCGAGGCCGATGCAGAGCACGACCGCCAGCAGGACGCCGGCGGCGACCGGGCGCAACAGGTCACGCCGGCCGACCTTCACGAGGTAGGCGGCGATGATGCCCACGATCAGCGCAGCCTCAAGTCCCTCGCGGAGCGTGATGAAGAAGGTGGCGGTCAAACCGAGCCTCGTACGGGGTGGCGGATGCGGCAACCCTAGGCGGCCTGCTATCGCTTGTCAAGCGCCCCTGTCACTCTGGTTCAGGTATACCGGATGCGAGCGCGCGATGACGGTCAGAGCGGCTCGACCGGGCCCTCTGTGATGCCCACGCGACGGCTGACGTTGAGCGCGACCAGGGCCGCCCCCACGCGTGCCGCCGCCTCACCGTCGAGGTCGTGGCCGAGCAGCGTCTCGATCCGCTCCAGGCGATAGGCCACCGTGCGTGGTGCCAGGTGCAGGCGCCGCGCGGCCTCGCGCACGTTCTGGCGAGAGCCCAGGTACACCGCCAGCGTCTCCACCAGCTCCTCGCCCATGCGCGGGTCCGCCAGCAGCGGCCCCAGCTCGCGATCGATGAGCTGCCGCAGGAGCTGCTCGTCGAGCAGGAAGGTCGTCTCGAGCGCCAGCTCGCCGGGATCGTCCAGCCAGCCCCAGCGCCCGAGCGCCTCCGCCACGGTCGCGCTGTACTCGACCTCGGCCAGCCGCTCCGCCAACGGCTCGATGCCCTCGACGGGCCCGCTGTCCACGGCCACGAAGTGCTCACCGAGGACCGCCACCAGCGAGTCTCGCAGGCGACGCTCGCCGGACCACGAGGCGCGGCTGAAGACGAGGATGTGCCCGCGCCACTCGAGCACCACCGGCAGCCGGATGCCGGGCTTGCCGTGATGGTTCGGCTGCGGCACTCGCACGCGCCGCTCCAGCTCGTCCACCAGCGGCCCGACCTCGTGCTCCTCCGGCCCCTCCGGATGGATCACCACCAGCCGGTAGGGGTCGCCCACCGCGAGCCCGTTCCGTTCTGCGCGCAGCCGGATGCGGGCGCGGTCGGCCGGTGTGGCCCGTGGTGCCGTGAGCAGGTCCTCCAGGACGGCCCGCCGCCGCTCGGTGTGGGCCGTAGCCAGCTCCAGCTCCACGTGCACGTAGCCCTCTGAGATGGCCGCGATCACGTCGTCCATGCCGCGCAGCAAGCGATCGGCGAAATCGAGGATGACCGCCCGCTCGATGTGCTCGGCGTGCATGACCGCCTCCCAGATGGCCCAGTTGAGCGAGAGGTACGCGTCGTAGACCTTCTCCGAGGGCGCACCCTCCCGCGCGAGGGCCATGCCCCGATCGCGCCACTGGGCCAGACGCTCGGCCGAGGGGGCGCGATCGGAGACCAGGTCGAGGACCTGGTCGAAACCCCAGGCCAGGCGCTCGGCGCGGATGCCGGTGTCGGCGACGGCGACCTCCACGATCGGGCCCTTCTGCGCGCGCAGCAACGCGAAGAGCTCCTCGCGCATCTCCTCGACCGAACCGTTCGCGCCTGTCATCCGCGCCTCCGATCGCATCGGTGCTGCACCGTCGTGGACATCGTACGGCTCCGGCCCAACCGATGCTGCTTCCATGCTGCAGAATCCTGGGATGCCGGAGATGCGCCTGACGATACGGCCGACCCGCCTCGATGAGGCCGCAGCGCTGCCACCGATCGAACGCTCCGCGGCCACGGCCTTCCTCGACCTGCCAGACCTGGCCTGGGTGGCCACCGACGACACCCTGACCGCCGAGGTGCACCGCCATTTCATCGAGCTGGGCGGATCGTGGGTCGCCATGGCGGACGACCGGATCGTCGGGTTCGCTTGCGCCGAGCGCTACGACGACGATCTGCACCTGTGGGAGCTGGCCGTCGAGCGCGCGTCGCAGGGCAGGGGCGCGGGCACAGCCCTCGTCCGCGTCCTCGTCGAGCACGCCCAGCAGCGGCGACTCCGGCGAGTCACGCTCACCACCTTC
>Ga0210085_1001262_pt1 | contig 10146 bp, 9 predicted proteins | sample China_Galinas_PW_5_FD_184866 | JGI IMG/M metagenome (GOLD analysis project Ga0210085, IMG submission 184866) | Wetland microbial communities from San Francisco Bay, California, USA, that impact long-term carbon sequestration - China_Galinas_PWC_D1... | ecosystem: Environmental > Aquatic > Marine... | reverse complement strand
ACTCGCCGGCGACCAGCACGCGCCCGCAAGCACTCCACTACGGTCGGATTCGGACCTCTCTACCTGACAACCCGGAATCGCCGGCTCTGCTTCTGGCGCGCTGGGTTCGCGACGCGATCGACCGCCCCGGCCCGGATCCGGTAAGGCCCGCCGGCCTTGAGCGCTCGGCGGCCGATGCGGCCGCTGAAGCGGACGCTGTTGCGCCCTCGCCTGCTATTGCGAACGATCCATCCCTGCAGCTTCCATTGCCTGCAGCGGGTGCGGCGTGGGGCCTTCTTCCGCGCCCCGCGGCAGACCGTGCGGCTGCCACGCTTCACCCATCTGCCGCGCACGAGCCGCTCGACTGCGAGCTTTGCGCTGGCCCGCTCGGAGAGCCGGAAGCGGATCGCCACGCCGCGGTGGTGGCGCCGGGCCGAGATCACCGGCTGGGTCGGCAGAGGGGAGATCACCAGGCGCGGGGGTACGGAGATCGTGCCGGCGAAAGAGGGCGGGATGCGGTCGGCGTCCGGCCCGACCGGCTGCCAGCTCGGACTGTGATTGTCGCTGTCCTCTTCCCCCTCCCCGAAGATCCCCGTTCTACCTCCGGCGGTTAGGTTGCGTTGGCCGCTGCCGTCGGCGTTCATCACGTAGATGTCGCCCGGGTAGTTCGAGATCGTGTGAGGATCCGGGCCCTCATTGTGGCGGTGGGTGAACGCGATCATCGAGCCGTCCGGCGAGAAGGCGGGGTCGGTGTCCTCCCAGGGATCGGTCGTCAACCTGGTCTTGCCGCTGCCATCGGCGTTCATCACGTAGATATCCGGATTGCTGACCAGCTTCGTCCGGCTGACGATGAACGGGTCGACGACGTAGGCGATGCGGGAGCCGTCGGGTGAGAAGTCGGGGTCGTACTCCTGCTCGAAGCCGTCGGTCAGGCGCGTCTGCTGGCCGCTGGCGAGGTCAATCGCCCAGATATCGATCTGGGTTTCAAACCCGTGGGACTGAGTGCGTTCGAAGGCGATCCTCGAGCCGTCGGGCGACCAGCTGGGGTTGCCGTAGTCGACATCCGCGGATCCCTGGAGCAGGTGAGTGTGGCCGCTGCCATCGCTGTTGACCAGGTCGATCCCGGGGAAGCCGCCGTAGGCGAGGGTGGTGAAGGCGATCCGGGAGCCGTCGGGTGAGAAGGCCGGATCGGACTCCTCGGCGGCGGTCGTGGTGAGCCGCCGCCTGTCGGTGCCGGACGCGTTCATCACATAGATCTCTGCGCCTTCTTCTCCTTCCCCCTCGCCGCCGGCGTCGCGTAGCCCGGCGAAGGCGATCAGCCGACCGTCCGCCGAGAAGGAGGGGTCGCTGTGGTCTTCAGAGCTGGTCGAGAGGTTGGTCGGGTTCTGCCCGTCAGGCCCCATCACGAAGACCTGATCGCGAAAGAGGGCGGCCCGTCCGCCGGCCGAGAAGAGCGGATCGCGGTCGCTGACGAAGGAGATCTCGCCGTTCGAGGCGCCCGGGTATGTGGCGCCTGCCGGCTCCGGCGCGGTCACCGCGACGACGGAGGATGCGAGGAGAATGACGGTCACCGCCGCACCCGAGCCCAGCTGCCTTCGAATCGATGCGCGAATCCAGAGCATCCGCTCTCTCCTCCTCTTCGAACCCGTTCAGCCCTTGACGCGGACCTTCCGCTTCGCCCGCGTGTAGCCGCCCCGGTGGACCGCCGCCGAGTAGCGCCCGGGCCTCGTCCTCGCGGGCACCTTGATTGTCGCCTTGCCCTTGGCGTTGGTCTTCTTCGAAAGCTTCTTCTTGCCGAGCTTGAAGGTCACCCAGGCGCCCTTGACCGGCGTGCCAGCGTCGCTGACCCGGAAGCTCGCCTGCTTGCCCCGCTCCACCGGCTTCGGCTGGACGGACAGGCTCAGCCCGGGCAGGATCCGTTGGTGGAAGTAGCCGAGGCCGCCCTTAGCGTCGGCCAAGGCGAGCAGATCCAGCGGGCCGCGCGAGCCCTCGCCGTTGAGCCGATAGATGCTTCGCGTTCCCTTGGGCGCCTTGAGGGAGACGATCGCCCCGGGCTTCTTTGCCTTCCTGTCGGTTCGCGCCGCGTAGAGGCGGCCGTCGCGCTCCCAGTAGAGCCAGAGACGGCCGGCTGGCGCCGGCGCCAGACCGGTGTGCTCGGCATCGCGCTGGCGCTTGAAGATCCTCGGCTGCTTGGCGCCGACCCGCCACCAGGCCGGCCTGGCGGAGAATTCGTTGCCTCCCGAACCGTAGGCGACGTAGACACCGCCGGCGCCGATCCGGCCGCTGATCGAGACCCGCTGACCGATCCACCGGGCCGCGGAATTCGGCGCGGCCAGCACCGAGCCGCCCTGCAGTGCCATCACACGCAGCGACCCGGGTTCGATCCCGCCCAGCACGTTCCAGGCGATGTAGCCCGAGCCACTGGCGGAGTCGAAGGCGACGTTGGGATTGACATTGCTGGCGGCGACGCCGAAGGGGTTGTCGGGGTCGGCGGGGCTGAGGCCGACGTGAAAACCGCCGTCGCCCGGCCCCGAGTCTCCCCAGGTCGAGACGACGGTACCGGCGGGCGATACCGCTCCACCGATCCCGGCCGCGATGTAAACCGGGCTCGGTGTACCGGTGCTCGATACGGCGAGCGGCGGCGTCCACCCGGTGCCGGTCGCCGAAGCGGTGGAGGTCGACATCACGACGTCGATCCCGCTCATCGGGAACAGCCCCGAGAACAGCACCCGCAGGCCGCCGCCCGGTGCCGAAACGAGGTCGACGCTGTCGTTCAGCCCGTTGTTGGGGGGACCGACGATCGTCACCGGGCCGCTGACCGACTTCGTGTTGGCGGCGATCGCGCTCTGCATCAGCGCGTCGGCGAGGCCGGCGGCGCGACGCGTCCAGGCTACGTGCAGGACGCCGTCGGCGGTGCGCTCGAGGCCGACCTCGTCGGTGTTGAGCGCCTCGACCCCATCAACCCCGGTGACCCGGGTCCACTTGCCGGGCGGTCCGGCGAAGGCCGGTCCGGTGACCAGCAGGGCAAGCACGACGACGGCCAAGACTGACGCAAGGACGACCCGCGCATACACAGACCGGAATGTAGCGCGTTGCGCGGCGAGGGACAACTCGCTCGTATGAACGTTGAAACACGTTCCAGCGGCGCGAACACTCTCCGCCCGGTCCGCGGAATCCCTGCAGTATCACAATCTCCCTATGCGCCCGACGAGAATCGAACTCGCGACCTCCGGCTTGAAAGACCGGCGCTCTTTGGTCCCCGTGAAGGGACCGTTGACCACTGAGCTACGGGCGCCCTGCGCGATAACTTTATCGGCGTGAACTCGTTCGAGCATTCCCGCCCGCGACGGTTGGACGGTTGGCGTTCCCGGTGGGCCCTGACGGATGAGCCGGCATGGAGCTAGGGCTGGAGGGGCGCGTCGCGCTGGTGATGGCGGCCAGTCGCGGGATCGGGCGCGGGATCGCGACCGTGCTTGCGCGCGAAGGGGCGCGGGTCGCGATCGCCAGCCGCACGCCTGAGTCGATCAGGGCCGCAGCCGAGGAGATCGCCGCCGCGGCGGACGTCGGCGACGGCAACGCGCCCGAGATCGTTCCCTTCGTCGCCGACACCGACGACCTCGACCGCCTCGCCGAGCTGCCGGGCGAGGTCGAGGCGGCGCTCGGGCCGGTCGACGTGCTCGTGCTCAACAGCGGCGGGCCGCCCTTCGGCGGCGCGCTCGACCAGGACCTCGACGAGTGGAACACCGCCTACCGCTCGCTCGTGCTCGCCCCGCGGGTGCTCGCCGGCGCCGTCGTCCCCGGCATGCGCGAGCGCGGCTGGGGGCGAATCGTCAACGTCGGCTCCAGCTCGACCCGCGAGCCGATCCCCGCGCTCAACCTCTCCAACGCCAACCGGATGGCCGCCGTCGGCTTCCTCAAGACGCTCGCGACCGACGTCGCCGGCGAGGGGATCACGGTCAACACCGTCGCCACCGGGCTCTTCGCCACCGAACGCCTCGCCGACTCCTCCGGCTCGCTCGCCGGGGCCGAAGCGGGCGCCCGCGAGGACGTGCCCGCCGGTCGCCTCGGCCGGCCCGAGGAGTACGGCGACCTCGTCGCCTTCCTCTGCTCCGAGCGCGCCGCCTACCTCACCGGCACCGTGATCCCGCTTGACGGCGGCGCCCTGCGCTCGATCTTCTGACGCGCCGCCTGAGCCCCACCCGAGGTGTAACGATGGGGTGGCGATGAGCCACTCCCACGCGGGCCACAGCCACGGCGCCAGCGCCGACGCCGATCGCGGCAAGCTGACGGTCGCGCTCGTCCTGATCCTCGGCTTCATGGCGGCCGAGGTCGTCACCGGGATCCTCGCCAATTCGCTGGCGCTGCTCTCCGACGCCGCCCACATGCTCACCGACGCGGCCGCGATCGGCCTCTCGCTGGTCGCTATCCGGCTCAGCAAACGCCCCGCCGAGGGCCGCATGACCTTCGGCCTCAAACGAGCAGAGATCTTCTCCGCCCAGATCAACGGCATCACCCTGCTGGTGCTGGCGACGATCATCGCGATCGAGGGCGTGCGCCGCCTCTTCGACCCGCCCGGCGTCGACGGCGCCCTCGTCCTCTTCGTCGCCCTCGCCGGAATCGTCGTCAACCTCGCCGCCACCGCCGTGCTCGCCAGCGCCAACCGCCAGAGCCTCAACGTCGAGGGCAGCTTCCAGCACATCCTCACCGACCTCTACGCCTTCGTCGGCACCGCGATCGCCGCCACGGTGATCCTCACCACCGGCTTCGACCAGGCCGACGCGCTGGCCTCATTGATGGTCGCGGCGCTGATGCTGCGCTCCGCCTACGGCCTGCTGCACGACTCGGGCCGGATCTTCCTCGAGGCCTCGCCGAAGGGGATCGACCCCGACCTGATCGGCCGCAAGATGGCGGCGCAGCCGGGCGTCATCGAGGTCCACGACCTGCACGTCTGGGAGGTCACCTCCGAGTTCCCCGCCCTCTCGGCCCACGTCACCGTCGCCAGGGACGCCGACTGCCACCGCTCCCGGCTCGAGCTGGTCGAGCTGATCGAGCGCGAGTTCGACATCCACCACACGACGCTCCAGGTCGAACACGAGCCGGAACCGATCGTCCAGATCGAGGGTTAGCCGCCCTCGCCCCGCCCCTCCCCCGGCGCCTCGCGCATCGAGGGGAAGAGGATCACGTCGCGCAGCGTCTGGGCGCCGCTGAGGATCATCATCAGGCGGTCGACGCCGAGGCCGCAGCCGCTCGCCGTCAGCATCCCGTACTCGAGCGCCCGCACGAACTCCTCGTCGTGCTCGTGTGGCGTCTCCTCCGCCCCCGACTCCTGCCGTTCGCGTTGTTCGACGAAGTGGCGCCGCTGTTCGATCGGGTCGTTGACATCGGTGCCGCCGCCGGTGATCTCCATCCCGGCGACGATCCCGTCGAAGGCCGCCGCCAGCAGCTGCGGGTGCCCGGGCACCGGCTTGACCAGCGGCCAGATCGCCAGCGGTAGGTCGACGATGAAGGTCGGCTGGATCAGCTTCGGCTCGACCAGCTTGCCCTGCAGCGTGTCGACCAGCGCCGCCCAGTCGTCGTCGGGCTCGGCGTCCTCGCCGGCGATCTCGGCCAGCTCGTCGCGGCTGGCCTCGGTGATGTCGACCCCGGTCTCCTCCTTCAGCAGGTCCTGCAGGCGCAACCGCGGCCAGGGCGGCTTCAGGTCGATGACCTCGCCGTCGCGCTCGACCTTGGTCGTCCCCAGCACGCTTTCGGCGACGTGGCCGACGATCCCCTCGGCGACGTCCATCACGCCGTGGTAGTCGGCGCCGCTGACGAACCACTCGAGCATCGTGAACTCGGGATTGTGCTGCGGCGACATGCCCTCATTGCGGAAGAACTTGCCGAGCTCGTAGACGTGCTCGAAGCCGCCGACGATCGCCCGCTTCAGATACAGCTCGGTCGCGATCCTCAGGTAGAGGTGGCGGTCGAGCGCGTTGTGGTGCGTCTTGAACGGCCGCGCCGCGGCGCCGCCGGTCATCCGCTGCAGGACCGGCGTTTCCAGCTCGACGTAGTGGCGCTCGTTGAGGTACTCACGGATCGCCGCGACGACCTTGGCCCGCAGCGCGAAGACCCGCCGCGACTCCTCGTTCGCCATCAGGTCGAGCTCGCGCTGGCGGTAGCGCACCTCGGGGTCGGAGATGCCATGGAAGAGGTCAGGCGGGTCACGCAGCGCCTTGGCCAGCAGCACGCACTCGCGCACCGCCAGCGCCAGCTGGCCGCGCTTGGTCACGTAGAGGTCGCCCTCGACCCCGACCAGGTCGCCGATGTCGAGCTCCTCGATCCGCCTGAACGCCTCTTCGCCGAGAGCGTCGACACGGGCGTAGGCCTGGATCGAGCCGGAGACATCGCGGACGTCGAAGAAGGCCGTCTTGCCGTGGCCACGCTGCCCCGTCACCCGGCCGGCGACGCGGTAGCCGAACTCGCCGTGCTCGCCCTCGCCCAGCGCCTCCGGGTCGTGGGCGGCATGGATCTGCTCGATCCGGTCACGGTCCAGAAACGAGAAGGGATACGGGTCGATCCCTTCGGACCGCAGCCGCTCTACCTTCGCCAGGCGCTCCTCCACGCTCAAGGACAGACCCTCAAGGCGCGACGCCGACGGTTACCCGCTCACCACCCATGTAGTCGCGCATCGTAGTCGCGTCGCGCAGCATCTCGCGCATCGCCGGGCCGTGGTGGGTGTCGTGCTCCATCGCCAGCCCCCAGCCGCTCGGCGTTTCGGCGATCAGCCCGCGGATCACGCCGAGCCCGTCGGCGCCGCATTCGCCGGTCACGGCGATCCGCGGCTCGCGCCGAATCTCCGGCGAGCGCTCGTCGATCGTCTCGTCGGTGACGTAGGGAAGGTTGGCGATCACCATGTCGACGCCCTCGAGCCCGTCGGGCAGGCCCTCGGCGACGGTCACGTCGAGCTCAAGCCCGAGCCGCTCGGCGTTCTCGCGCGCCGCCTCGACCGCTTCCGGCGAGAGGTCCGACGCGGTGACGCGCAGGTCGGGGCGCTCGGAGATCAGCGCCAGGGCGATCGCGCCGGAGCCGGTGCCGACCTCGTGCACGCGCGCGCCCTGCGGCAGCCCGGCGCCGACCTCGACCAGCAGCTCGGTCTCCGGCCGCGGCCAGAGCACGCGCGGGTCGACGTGGATCCAGAGGTCGCGAAAGGGGGCGCGTTCGAGCACGTAGGCAAGCGGCTCGTGTTCGGCGCGACGGGCGACGGACGCCTCGACCGCTGCGAGGACCTGGGGCGAGACCTCGCCCGAGCCGTCCCGTGAGAGCTCCTCGACCGCGATCCCGAGCGCGTTGGCAACCAGCGCCTCGGCGTCGTTGCGCGGCTCCTCACAGCCGGCGGCCGCGATCGTCTCCGCCGCGGTGTCGACCAGCTGGGCGATGGTTGCGGCGGAAGAACCTCCCCCGCTGCCGGTCTCCACTGCTTCCACTCCGCTCGCCTCCTCGTTTAACTCAAAGAATTTTGGGCAACATTACCAGCGGCCGAGCGAGACAAGCTCCCGTGTCGCTGCCGCACCACATACATCCAGACGATTCCGGCGACCATCATTGCAAGGCTCTCCAGCTGGGCGGCGGTAAGCCCCAGTGCGACCTCGTCGTTACGCCTGACGAACTCGACCAGGAAGCGCTCGCCGCCGGCGTAGAGGAGGTACAGCGCGAACAGCACGCCGGCGCGGAAGCGCTCGCGCAGATGCCAGAGCAGCCAGGCGCCGAAGCCCATCGCCAGCGCCTCATAGACCGGCGTCGGGTGGACCTCCTCGGTGCTCGGCACGGTGCCGTCGGGGTAGGCCATCGCCCAGGGCCCGTCCCAGGCTCTGCCGTAGTCGCCGTCGCCGGAGAGCTGGCAGCCGATCCGCCCGACCGCGTAGCCGAGCGCCAGCGCCGGCGCGGCGAGGTCGAGCAGCGTAAGGCGGAGGAAGTCGCGGTACCGGGCCCAGAGCAGGACGGCTACCGCGCCGCCGATCGCGCCGCCGTACCAGACCAGTCCCGAGCCGCCGAAGAGGTTGCCGAGCAGGTCGCCCTTGACGTCGTCGTAGTTCTGCGCGACGAAGTAGAGGCGCGAGCCGATCACGCCGCCGATCAGCGCGGCGAACCCCATCTCGTAGGCCCAGTCGGGCGGCTTGCCGATCTCCCCGAGCCGTTTCCAGATCAGCCACCCCGCCGCGAGGAAGGCGAGCGCGAACATCAGGCCGAAGCTCTGCAGCGTCAGCGGGCCGAGGTCGATCTCCGGGTACATGGCTACTCGGCGAGCAGCGTGCGCAGCAGGGCCTTCTGCGTGTGCAGGCGGTTCTCGGCCTGGTCCCAGACGGCCGACTGCGGCCCGTAGAGGACGTCGGCGGTTATCTCCTCGCCCGGGTGGGCGGGCAGGCAGTGGAGGACGATCGCGTCGTCTCCGGCGGCGCCGAGCAGGTCGGCGTCGACGCGGAACGGGGCGAGGTCAGCACGGCGGCGCGCGGCCTCCTCCTCATCGCCCATGCTGACCCAGACGTCGGTGTAGATGGCGTCGGCGCCGGAGACCGCCATGCGCGGGTCGCCCGTGAGCTTGACCCCGTGGCCCTGCTCGAGCTGGTAGCCGTCCGGAGCGGCGACGGTCAGCTCGACACCCGCTAGCTCACAGGCGATCGCCAGCGAGCGGGCGACGTTGTTGCCGTCGCCGACGTAGGCGAGGCGCAGGCCGTGCAGATCGCCGCGGCGCTCGCGCAGGGTGAGCAGGTCGGCGAGCGCCTGGCAGGGGTGGTGCAGCGGAGTCAGCGCGTTGACCACCGGCACCTCGGCCGCAGCGGCCAACTCGGCGACGGCGTCGTGGGAGCCGTGGCGGATCACGATCGCGTCGAGATAGCGCGAGAGCACGCGGCCCGTGTCGCCGGCCGACTCGCCGCGCGAGAGCTGCATTTCGTCTCCGCGCAGGACGATCGGCGTCGCGCCGAGCTCGGCGACGCCGACCTCGAAGGAGATCCGCGTCCGCGTCGAGGGCTTCTCGAAGACGAGCGCGATGCTGCGCCCGGCCAGATCGCCGCCCGGGGCGCCTTTTTGGTCCATAGCACCCGAAACACGCCCCGCGGCGCGGGATGCTTTCAGCTCGGCCGCGAGCTCGAGCAGCTGCGAGAGCTCGAACGCCCCCAGCTCCTCGCCGGTGATGAAGTCTCGCTTTGCCAACATCAATTGTTCACGTTCCGTTCAGTCACGAAGAATCGGATATGGACGTTCCTTCACTCCACGATCACGGCGCGGATACTACGGCTGTGGAGCTGACCGCCCTCTCCTGGAACCTCTTCCACGGCCGCGACTTCCCGCCCGACCGGGACCTCTTCACCTGGCGCTCGCGCCTGCTGCGCCGAAGCGAGCGGGGCGCCACCCACGTCCAGGTCAACCGCGAGTTGCTGCCCGAGTTCGCGCGGCTGCTCGCCGCCGCCGAGTGGGACGTCGCCCTGCTGCAGGAGTGCCCGCCGCGCTGGTGGCAGCCGCTCGCGGTCGCCTGCGAGGCCGCGGCGCACGGCGTGCTCACCTCGCGCAACTCCTTCGGCGCCCTGCGCGCCCGCGCCGCCCGCCTCAACCCCGACCTGATCGCCTCCGCCGAGGGCGGCTCAAACCTCACCCTGATCCGCAGGGCCTTCCGCAACGGCGAGGCGGCCGTCGAGCGGCGGGAGATGACGATCCACGCAGGCCGTCCGGAGCGGCGAGCGATGGCGTTCACGCGCGTCGTCGGAGGAGACGACCCCAGGCGCGGCGACGCCCGGCTCTGCGTCGCCAACCTGCACGCCTCCGCGCACGACCCGGCGCTGGCCGCCGCCGACGTGCTGCAGGCCGCCGAGGCCGCAAGCGCCTGGGCCGGGGAGCAGCCGCTGATCTTCGGCGGCGACCTCAACCTGCGCCCGCGGCAGAGCCCCGCCGTCTTCGACGAGCTGCGCGAGGGCTTCGCGCTCGCCGCGCCGACCGGCCCCTCGGCGATCGACCATCTGCTCGCACGGGGGCTGGACGCGGTCGCGGCGCCGAGCCCCTGGCCGCCCGAGCGGCGCGAGCTGGACGAAGGCGGTCTCGCGCTGCGCCTCTCCGACCACTCCCCCGTGCAGGCCAAGTTTGCGACTCGCCGAACCCGGTAGTGGCATAGTCAGTCCCACCGCGTTCGCTGCTTGT
>Ga0210085_1001261_pt1 | contig 10156 bp, 10 predicted proteins | sample China_Galinas_PW_5_FD_184866 | JGI IMG/M metagenome (GOLD analysis project Ga0210085, IMG submission 184866) | Wetland microbial communities from San Francisco Bay, California, USA, that impact long-term carbon sequestration - China_Galinas_PWC_D1... | ecosystem: Environmental > Aquatic > Marine... | reverse complement strand
CGCCCGCCCGCTGCTCGCCGCCTGCAACGAGCCCGCCGAGACCGCGATGCGGGCGGCCGGCGACCGCGACGCGGAGATCGCGGCGCTGCGCGAGGCCGGCGTCGACGCCCGCGCGCCGCAGGCGCCCTGGCCGCTGGCGGCGCCGGAGGAGATCGCGATCGAGGGGAGGATGGGGGAGGCGGTCCCGGCCGCCGTCGCCGCCGGCCGGCTCACCCCGCAGAGCCGCGGCTCCGCCGCCGTGGTCGAGGTGCTCGACCCGCGGCCCGGAGAGCAGATCCTCGACCTCTGCGCCGGGCCCGGGATAAAGACCGGCCAGATCGCGGCGCGGACGGGCGATCGCGGCGAGCTGATCTCGGTCGAGCTCGACCCGGCCCGGGCCGGCGAAGTGGCGGCCCAGGCGACCCGGCTGAGTCTGCGCAGCGTCACCGTGATCGAGGCGGACGCGGGCGGCGGGGGCCTCGGCCCCGGCTTCGACCGGGTCCTGCTCGACGCGCCCTGCTCGGACCTGGGGGCGCTCGCCTCGCGTCCGGACGCCCGCTGGCGCAAGTCCCCGCGCCGGATCGAGCGGCTGGCCGGCGTCCAGGAGGAGCTCCTGCGCGCCGCCGCGCGGGCGCTGCGGCCGGGCGGCACCCTGGTCTACGCGACCTGCACGATCTCCCGTCGCGAGAACGAGGACCGGGTCGCGGCCCTGCTCGCGGAAGCCGGCGGCGAGGACGTGCCGGCGCTCGAGCTGGACGACCTCGGGGCGCTCGCCCCCGGCCTTGCCGCGCCGGCAGAGCCGCGCTGCCTGCAGCTGCGCCCCGACCGCGACCGCACCACGGGCTTCTTCGTCGCCCGCTTGAAACGCAATGATTAGAGGATGAGCTCCTCCTCGGTCCTCGACCGCGCCCCCTGTCCCAGCTGCGGCGAGCCCTGGCTGCGCCCGACCCAGCTGCCGGGGCGGCTGCGCTGCGTCAACTGCCTCAGCCGCTTCGAACTCGTCTCCCAGTGCCCCAACTGCGGCGCCCACCAGACGATCGCCCGGATGACCAACACCGCCGACATGGAATGCCAGGAGTGCGGCGCCTCGATGCTGCGCGAGGCCTGACTCGCTCAGTAGGGTTCGTTCGGTGAGTGAGCGGATGCAGGAGCTGATCTCCGACCGGCGCGTGGCGCCGTCGATCCTCTCGGCCGACTTCGCGCGGCTGGGGGCTGAGGTCGAGGAGGTGATGGACGCCGGGGCCCGGGTGATCCACGTCGACGTCATGGACGGGCACTTCGTCCCGCCGATCACGATCGGGCCGCTGATCGCGGCGGCGATCGCCGACCAGGTGCACGGCGCCGGCGGGGCGCTCGACGTCCACATGATGATCGAGGCGCCCGAGCGCCAGATCGCCGAGTTCGCCAAGGCCGGGGCCGACTCGATCACCTTCCACGCCGAGGCTACTCCGCACGCCAACCGCACCCTCAACGCGATCCGCGAGCTCGGCTGCCTGGCCGGGATCGCGCTCAACCCCGGCACCCCGGTCGAGGTCGTCGCCGAGCTGGGCGGCCTCGCGGACGTCGTCCTCTGCATGACCGTGAACCCCGGCTGGGGCGGCCAGTCCTTCATCCCGACCTCGCCCGGCAAGGTCGAGCGCCTCTCCGCTCTCGTGGGCGGCGCCGCGATCGAGGTCGACGGCGGCATCGAGACCGCCACCGCCGCCCCCGTCGCCGCCGCCGGAGCCTCCCTCTTCGTAGCCGGCTCCGCGATCTTCAGCTCAGCCAACCCAGCCCAGGCCTACGTGGACATCGCCAAAGCCGCCGGCGCGATCTGACCGGCACCCCAGGCTCGTCGTGACCTGAGGTCGATCCCGGTAGGGGTGGAGCGTCTTGTACTTTTTCGTCGCCCGCGACCTAGGACTGCCCGCGGCGACCCGCGAAAAAGTCAAGCGGAACCCCTACCGGGATCGGCCTCAGGTCACCCGCGCGCGATCAGGGCTCCGGTGACCTCCTGCCACCAGGCCCGCTCGGCCTGGTCCACGTTCGGCCTCTCCGCCCGCCGCTCGCACCAGCCGGCCAGCGCGCGGCGGCCGCCGATCGCGACCACGTCCTCGCTGGTCACCGCGTAGCGCCCGTCGGCGAGGGCGACGAGGGCCGCGTGACGCTCGCGGCGGCTGCGCAGCACCGCGGCCACCGGCACCCCGTCCAGCTCGCTCGCGGTGGTCAGGTCCTCGCCGTCGCGGGTCGGCCGCACGGTGAACACCTGCGAGGCGCCGCGGCGCGGCAGGGGGGGCGGCGCCGGTTTCCCGATCGGCCCCTTCGCCCAGACGTCGCGCAGCCGCTCGACCTCGTCGCGCAGGTGGCCGCGGACGAGGATGTGCAGCTCGTCGCCCTCCTGCAGCACGGTCGAGCCGCGCGGGGCGATCGCCGACCCATCGCGCACGATCACGTTGACCAGCGCCTCGCGCGGCAGTTCGAGGGCGCGCACCGGGTGGCCGGCGGCGGCCGCGCCCTCCGGCAGCTTGCAGGCGATCACCTCGCCGCCCAGCTCGCGGATCCGGCCGGACTCGAGCAGGCGCCGCGGCAGCGCCGGCTCGTCGGTGGTGAGCCCGAGCCGGGTCGCGAGCGGCTCGAAGGTCGCTCCCTGGATCAGGGTCGAGGTGACGACGACGAAGAAGACGATCGCGAAGAGGTTTTCGCCGGCGCCGATCCCGGCCACGACCGGGAAGGTCGCGAGCCAGATCGGGGTCGCGCCGCGCAGCCCGGCCCAGCCCAGCATCAGCCGCTCGCGCGCCCGGAAGGGAGACAGCACCGTCGCCGCCCAGGTGGCCAGCGGGCGGGCGAGCAGGATCAGCAGCGCCGAGAGCAGCAGGCCCTTGAGCGCGACGTTGTCGAGGTTGCCGGGGTCGACCAGCAGCCCGAGCAGGATGAAGAGCGCGATCTGGGCCAGCCAGCCGAGCCCCTCGTGAAAGGAGACCAGCGTCCGCTTCGACGGGATCCGAGCCGAGCCGAGCCCGAGCGCGGTCAGGTAGACGGCGAGGAAGCCGGAGCCGTGGGCGAGCTCGGCGACCCCGTAGGAGAGGCCGGCGATCGCCATCGTCGCCACCGGGTAGAGGCCGTCGGAGGGGAGGCGGATCCGTTCCAGGGCGAGCGCCGCGAGGCGTCCGAAGGCGAGGCCGATCGCCGCCCCGAGGGCGAGTTTGAGCACCAGCCCCGCGGCCATGTCGGCGAAGCCGTAGCCGGGGTCCTGGATCCAGTCGATGAACCCGATCACGAGCAGCAGCGCGACCGGGTCGTTCATCCCGGACTCCCCCTCCAGCGAGCGGGCGAGGCGTTTCTCGATCGTCGAGCGGCGCAGCACGGCGAAGATCGCGGCCGAGTCGGTGGCGGCGATCGCGGCGCCGACCAGCATCCCTTCCAGCGTGCTCAGGTCGAAGATCAGCTTCGAGGCCAGCCCGGCGACCACCGCCGTCACCAGCGTGCCCAGGGTCGCCAGCGAGGCCGCCGTGCCGAGCACCGGCCGGATCTCCGACCAGCCCGCGGTCAGGCCGCCCTCGAAGAGGATCAGGACCAGGGCGATCGTGCCCAGGGTCTGGGCCAGCTTGGCGTCGTCGAACTCGATCCCGCCGACCGCCTGCGAGCCGGCCAGCATGCCGAGCCCGAGGAAGAGCAGCAGGCCGGGGACCCGCATCCGGTCGGCGAGCAGGGCGCCGCCGATACCGGCGGCCAGCAGGACGCCGGCGATCAGGATCAGCTCAGCGTCATGACTGCCCATCGTCGGCGGACCCTAGAGGAACGTCCCGCGCCTTAATAGTCGTCGTGCGGCAACGGCGTCAGACGTTCTCGTCGATCGAGGCCAGACGCGCCTCCAGCTCCTCCGCCGAGCCCGCCGTCGGCAGGTCCTCGGCCCGCTCGCGCGGGAACCGGTAGACGAGGTAGAGCAGCGCGAAGAGGATGCCCGCGGTGAGCAGGAAGCCGATCTCCACCCGGCGGAACTCGTCGCCGACGATCGGCAGGAAGTCCCAGAGGATGAAGAAGGCGGCGCAGGCGATCCAGCGCGCCGCCGCGCGCCGTACCTGGCCCTGCGCGAGGCAGGCCTGGTTGAGCGTGACCGAGCTCAGGTACAGCCCCATCCCGAAGGTGACCAGGAGCAGGCCGAAGCGGTCGTAGCTGTACTTGTCGCTGAAGGCGATCTGCATCAGCTGCGGCCCGGCGATCAGGACGACCAGCGCAGTGAGGGACGCAAAGGCGGTGATGCCGATCAGGACGCCGCGCACCGAGCGGTGGAACTCGCGCTCGCTGCCCGGCTCCTTCGAGGTGTGGAGGTTGGTGAGGTGGGGAAGGATGCTGGTCGAGACCGCCTGGAAGAGCTGCAGCGGCGCCCGCGCCAGCATCAGCACGTTGAAGATGAAGCCGGCGGCTTCGGCGCTGTCGAGCACCCGCACGATGATCGGGCCGGCGTTGAGGAAGGCCTGTTCGCTGAACATGATCAGCAGCACCGCCGCCGCGAAGCCGCCCCCCTGTTTCATCGACATCTGGGCGCGCGCCTCGCCCTGCTCCGGGGTCGCCGCCGCCTGCGTCTCCTGCGCTTTCTTCGCCCGCCGCAGGAAGGCGAAGGGGACGACCATCAGCGAGAGCGAGGGGGCGGCGACGATCCCGATCGCCACCGCCGACTGGCCGGAGAGGACGCTCACCGCGACCAGGACCGCGAACAGGGTGCGGAAGACCGACTCGGAGAGGATCAGCGCCGTGAACAGCCCGAAGCTGCGCTGGCCGGCGAGGAAGCCGCGCGCGAAGTAGCTCGCCGCGTAGAAGAGGACGGCGCCGAAGTAGACCCAGTAGAGGGGTTCGTTGCCTTCCAGCAGGCCGTCCTGGATCGGGCCGCGCAGGGCCAGCGCCAGGACCGCGAAGACCATCGCCAGCCCGAGCTGGATCGTCGCCGCCACCCGCATCGCGTGGCCGATCGGCTCGCTGCGCGCCAGGTGCTCGGAGATGTGGCGGGAGAGCAGCTGTTCGACCGGCCGGTAGAGGGTCGAGATCGTGATGAAGACCGCCGACCAGAGCACCGCGATCTGCCCGTAGTCTTCGCCGGAGAGGACGTGGGAGGCGACCAGGAAGTAGGCGTAGGTGATCAGGCCGGTGAGGCCGACGCCGATCGCCAGGAAGCTCGCGGTCTTCCCGTACTCGGCGGAGGTCGCCGAGCCGCCGCCCTTGCCCTTCGCCGTCACTCTTCGCGGTCGCCGGGCTCGTAGTGGGAGGGGGGGACGCCGAGCGCCAGCTCGACCCGTCGCACCCGCTCGAAGACGCGCTGGGTCATCACCCGCTGGCCGGCCAGCAGGTCGCCGATCACCCCGAGCGCGAACAGCTGCACCGCGGCGATGAACAGCACCGCGCCGAGGATCAGCGACTGGATGTGGCCGGTCGAGTCGCCGTTGAAGATCCAGTCGATCAGGAAGGGCGCCCAGGCGGCGAGGGCGAGCAGGAGGACGGCGACCGCGGCGGTGGCGAAGGCGCGCAGCGGCTCGTAGCGGGCGTAGACGCGGAGGATGCCGCCGGCGTTGCGGCGCACGTAGGCGCCGGTCGAGCCGGCCAGCCGCGACTCGCGGGTCTGCTCGTTGGTGCCGATCTCGACCTCGTCGACCGCGACCAGCATCTTGCCGGCCTGGACCAGGCTCTCCAGCGTGTAGGTGAAGTTGTCGACGACGAGCAGCTGCAGGGCGGCCTCGCGGTTGTAGGCGCGAAAGCCGGAGGTGGTGTCGGTGACCTCGGTGGCGGAGACCTTGCGCACGACCCAGCTGCCCAGCCGCTGCAGCGCCTTCTTGGTCCCGGAGAAGTGCTCGATCCCGCTCACGCGGCGGTCGCCGACCACCATGTCGGCGTCCCCGGCCAGGATCGGCGCGACCAGCCTGGCGACGTCGGCGCCGCGGTACTGGTTGTCGGCGTCGGTGTTGACGACGACGTCGGCGCCCAGCTTCAGGCAGGCGTCGAGACCGGCCTGGAAGCCGGCGGCCAGCCCCTTGTTGTTGGTCAGGCGGACGACGTGCTCGACGCCGCACTCGCGGGCGACGGCGACGGTGCGGTCGGTCGAGCCGTCGTCGACGACCAGCAGCTCGACCGCGTCGAAGCCCTCGACCTCGCGCGGCAGCTCGGCGATCGTCGCCGGCAGCGTCGCCTCCTCGTCGAGGCAGGGGATTTGGATGATCAGCTTCATGGAGATCCGGGGCGCTCAGAGTATTCGCGGGCGCGGCGCGAGGGGCGTAGGGTTACACTGATTGACGAGTCAATCAGGCTGATGACCGCCCAGCTAAACGCCACGGATCAGGCCCACTTGAGGCGAGCGCTCGAGCTGGCCGAGGGCGGCCGGGGGCGGGTCAGCCCGAATCCGCTGGTCGGGGCGGTCCTGGTCCGCGACGGGGAGACTATCGGCGAGGGATACCACGCCGAGCTGGGGGATCTGCACGCGGAGCGCGCGGCGCTCGCCGACTGCGAGCGGCGCGGCGAGGACCCGGCCGGGGCGACGATGTACGTGACCCTGGAGCCCTGCGCCCACCACGGGCGCCAGCCGCCCTGCTCGGAGGCGCTCCTCGAGGCCGGCATCGGCCGTGTCGTGATCGCCTCCGAGGACCCGAGCGAGAAGGCGAGCGGGCGCGGGCCGGGGATCCTGCGCGACGGCGGCGTCGAGGTCGCCTTCGCCGCCGGCCCGGAGGCCGCCGCGGCGCGCCTGCTCAACCAGCCCTTCCGCAAGCATGCCCGCACCGGCCTTCCGTTCGTCCTGCTCAAGCTGGCGATGTCGCTCGACGGGCGCACCACGACCGCCCCCGGCGACAGCCCCTGGATCTCCGGCGAACTGAGCCGGGCCCTGGTCCACGGCTGGCGCGGCGAAGCCGACGCGGTCGCGGTCGGCGTCGGCACGGCGCTGGCCGACGACCCGCTGCTCACCGCTCGCCACGCCGAAGCGCGCCAGCCCGTCCGCGTCGTCTTCGACTCCCGGGCCCGGCTGCCGCTCGACTCGCAGCTGCTGGGGACGCTCGACCAGTCGCCGGTGGTCGTGGTCGCCGCGCCGGAGGCGGACGCGGGACGCGTCGCCGCGCTGCGAAATGCGGGGGCGGAGGTCCTGGTCGCGGCGGGCGCCTCTCCCGCGGACCGGGTCCGGGCGGCGCTCAGCGATCTGGGCCGCCGCGGCGTCACCAGCCTCTTCCTCGAGGGGGGCGAGACGCTGGCCTCGGCCTTCGTCACCGTCGAGCAGGTCGACGAGGCGAGGATCTTCGTGGCGCCGGTGCTGCTCGGAGGGAGCGAGGGCGCGAGGCGCGGGGGTTCCGCCGTGGCGCGGATGACCGCCCTGGAGACACGGGCTGAGCCCGTCGGCGAGGACACGCTGATCACGGCGCGGATGAAGGAGTGGTGAGGTGTTCACCGGGCTGATCCAGGACGTGGGGACGGTCGAGGCGGTCGAGGCCGGGCCGGAGGGGGCGAAGCTGCGGGTCGCGACGAGCCTGGCGCCGGAGATCGGCCTGGGCGACTCGGTCGCCACCGACGGCGCCTGCCTGACGGCGACGGCGACCGGCGAGGGCTGGTTCGAGACCGAGGCGATGAACCAGACGCTGGCGGTGACCGCGCTGGGCGGGCTGGAGGCCGGTGCGCGGGTGAACCTGGAGCTGGCGATGAGGGCGTCGGATCGCCTCGGCGGGCACATCGTCCAGGGCCACGTCGACGGCGTGGGTGAGGTCGTCGCGGTCGAGGAGGACGGGTTCTCCAGGCGCCTCCGGGTGGGGCTTCCCGGGGAACTGCTGCGCTACGCGATCGACAAGGGCTCCGTCGCGCTCAGCGGCGTCAGCCTCACGATCGCCGATTTGGGCGACTCTTGGCTTGCCGTTTCCCTCATCCCCGAGACCCTGGAGCGGACCAACCTCGGCAGCCTGGAGCCGGGAAGCAAGATCAACGTCGAGTGCGACATGGTTGCGAAGCACGTCGAGCGGCTGGTGTCACCATTCGCCGGAAAGGACCGATCGTGAACCCCAAGACCGAGACCGAGAGCGAGGAGCGCGTGGCCGGAGAAGCTGACAGCCCCTTCGCCACCATCGAGGAGGCGATCGAGGAGATCCGCGCCGGCCGCATGGTGGTCGTCTGCGACGGCGAGGACCGCGAGAACGAGGGCGACCTGGTGATGGCCGCCCAGTTCGCCACGCCGGAGGCGATCAACTTCATGGCCAAGGAGGCGCGCGGCCTGATCTGCCTGGCGCTGACCGCCGAGCGCTGCGAGCGGCTCGGCCTGAAGCTGATGGCGGCGAAGAACGAAGCGCCGCTGCAGACCGCCTTCACGGTCACGATCGAGGCGGCCGGCGGCGTCTCGACCGGGATCTCCGCCCACGACCGCGCCCACACGATCCAGGTCGCGATCGATCCCGACTCCGGCCCGCGCGACATCGTCGTCCCCGGCCACATGTTCCCGCTGCGCGCCAAGGACGGCGGCGTGCTGGAGCGCACCGGGCACACCGAGGCCTCGGTCGACCTCGCCCGCCTCGCCGGCCTCACCCCGGCCGGGGTGATCTGCGAGGTGATGAACGACGACGGCACGATGGCCCGCGTCCCGGACCTGATCCCCTACTGCGAGAAGCACGGCCTGAAGATGATCACGGTCGCCGAGCTGATCGCCTACCGGCGCCGCACCGAGAAGCTGGTCGAGCGGGTGGTGGCCACCTCGCTGCCGACCGAGTTCGGCGACTTCAAGGCGGTCGGCTACCGCTCGCTGGTCGACGACAAACACCACCTGGCGATGGTCAAGGGGGACGTCGAGGGCGCCGAGGACGTGCTGGTCCGCGTCCACAGCGAGTGCCTGACCGGCGACGTCTTCCACAGCATGCGCTGCGACTGCGGCGAGCAGCTCGAGGCGGCGCTCTCGATGATCGAGGAGGAGGGCAGGGGGGTGCTGCTCTACCTCTCCCAGGAGGGGCGCGGGATCGGCCTGCTCAACAAGCTGCGCGCCTACAAGCTGCAGGAGGAGGGCCACGACACGGTCGAAGCCAACCTCAAGCTGGGGCTGCCGGCCGACCTGCGCGACTACGGGATCGGCGCTCAGATCCTCGTCGACCTCGGGCTCAGCTCGATCCGGATCCTCACCAACAACCCGAAAAAGATCGTCGGGCTCGGGGGCTACGGGCTCTCGGTCAGCGAGCAGCTGCCGCTCGAGCACGCGCCCAACACCCACAACGAGGCCTACCTGCGGGCGAAGCGGGACAAGATGGGCCACCTGCTCCACCACCAGGGCCTCGCCCTCGACGAGGAGATGCTCCACGACGAGGAGGAGCGGGATGCGGGGCTCTCCGATGGCTGAGGGGGACGGCGACTTCCTCGAGGAGTTCGACCCGGCCGAGCGCGAGTGGCTCTCCGGGCAGCGCTTCGCGGTCTGCGTCGGCCGCTACTACGAGGACCTGGCGCAGCGGCTGCTGAAGGGCGCGCGCGAGGGCTTCGAGCTGGCCGGCGTGCCGACCTCGGGCGGTGCGGTAACGATCACTTCGGTGCCGGGCGCCTACGAGCTGCCGCTGGCGGCCAGATACTTCGCCGCGAGCGGCGAGTACGCCGGCGTCGCCTGCCTCGGCGTCGTGATCCGCGGCGAGACCGCCCACTTCGACTTCGTCTGCGGCGAGTCGGCGCGCGGCATCCAGGAAGTGCAGCTGGGCACCGGCGTGCCCTGCGCCTTCGGCGTCATCACCTGCGACACGATGGAGCAGGCGCTGGCCCGCTCCGGCGGCGGCAAGCGGGACCAGGGGCGCAACTCGGCGCTGACCGTGGCGCGGATGGCGCTGCTGCGGCGCGAGCACGCCTAGGTCGAGTCGCCCGAGCCGGTACTATCTCCGACCCGATGGCCAAGGTATGTCACAGCTGCGGCAAAGGGCCTGGCTTCGGCCAGTCCCGCAGCCACTCGATGGTCGCCACCAAGCGGCGCTTCGACCCGAACCTGCAGAAGGTGCGGATCACCGAGAACGGCCGCCGCCTGCGCACCTACGTCTGCACCCGCTGCCTCAAGGCCAACAAGGTCACCAAGGCCGCCTGAGGCCCGGTTCGCCCGGGACGTGAGTCCGGGGCCGAGCGAATCTCGCTGCGCCTGCGGGTTCTCGTGGGGGCTTGCCGGCGGCGAGGGCGGGGCGTCCCTCGTGGGAGCTGGGATTTTCGCCGGGGGTGAGGCGGCGGACGGGTC
>Ga0210085_1001260_pt1 | contig 10159 bp, 8 predicted proteins | sample China_Galinas_PW_5_FD_184866 | JGI IMG/M metagenome (GOLD analysis project Ga0210085, IMG submission 184866) | Wetland microbial communities from San Francisco Bay, California, USA, that impact long-term carbon sequestration - China_Galinas_PWC_D1... | ecosystem: Environmental > Aquatic > Marine... | reverse complement strand
GAGAGGACGGGCGGAAGCTTCCGCGACATCAAACTGAGCACCGAAAGCGGCGGTGAAGGCGCCGCTCCTCCCCCGACCGGCGCGAACGGCGAGCCCGCCTCGCCGACCGAGGTCGCCGCGGCGCTGTCGCCGCTCGGCGCGACGATCGGTCCCGCCGGCCTCGCCGTGATGCCTTACAGCGTCACCTACACCGGCAGCTTCTTCGGTGTCGCCGACTTCATCAAGGGGATCGACTCGTTGGTCGACACCAAGGCGCAGGAAAGGGTGGTCGTCGAGGGACGCCTGGTCACGATCGACGGCTTCGCGCTGGAGACCGATCAGGACAAGGGCTTCCCGACGCTGGAAGCCAGCTTCGCGCTGACCACCTATCTGACGCCGCCGGGCGAGGGCGTGACCGGCGGGGCGACGCCCGCGAGCCCGGGCACTACCGAAGCGGCGCCCGTAGCCACGACCACGGGAGCGCTGCCATGAACTGGCTGAAGAAGGGACCGGAGCTGAAGCTTCCGAAGTTGCGCAAACCGAGCTCCGGGGGCGCGGGCGGCGCCGGGTTGGGGATCAAACCGCCGGCCTTCGTCGCCGACTTCTACTACGACCTGCGCGACCGTCGCCTACTGCTGCCGCTCGCCCTGGTCCTGGTCGCGATCGCGGCCGTTCCCTTCCTGCTCGGGGGGTCGGACCCCGAGCTGCCCCCGCCGCCGGCGGGCGTCGGCGTCACCACGACGGAGCCCGCCTCGGGCAGCCTGGCCGTGGTCGAGGCGACGCCGGGCCTGCGCGACTACAAGAAGCGGCTCGGCGACCGCACCCCCTCCGATCCCTTCAAGCCCCACTACACCGGTCTGCCGCCAGGCGTGAAGCTGGAAACCACCTCGAGCTCGTCCTCCTCCGGCGGATCGGAGACGTTGACGGTCGAAGACGGCTCGACCACGGTCGAGGTCGAAACTGGCGATTCCGGCGGGTCCGGCAGTGGCTCGGGCGGCGGCGGCTCGACCGGGGGGTCGGGCGACGGTGGCTCAACCGGGGGGTCGGGCGACGGTGGCGACTCGGCGCAGCGACTCGAACTCGTGATCAACGCCCAGATCAGGCGGGTCGAAACGAAGCCCGACGGCAGCGAAGCGCGCGGCGAGCTGGAAGTTCGCAAGAAGGTGCCGGTCCTGGCGAAGCTGCCCGGCAAGAAGACGCCGGTCGTGACCCTGATGGGCGCCAACGTCCGTACCCAGCGGCTGGTCTTCCTCGTCTCTCGTGAGGTCAAGTCGATCAAGGGCGAGTTCGCCTGCATCACCCGTGCCAACGTCTGCGAACTGCTCGAAGTCGGCCTCGGCACGCTGCTCGAGTTCGCCTACGAGCCGAGCGGCGCCCGCTACGAGCTGAAGGTGACTGGCGTCGATGCGATCCCGGCCCGCAAGCGCAACAAGGCGAAGGGCTCACGCGCACCCTTCAACCGCGCCTACTCGGGCATCGCCTGGAAGGACCAAAACTTCAGTAAGTGAAGCAATGGCGCTAAACTCGCATTGGCGAGCCGTTCCGAGGCAACCGCGGTTCGTTGCGAAGCAGCCATATGAGCGCCGAGAGCAACTCCCAATGCCCTGTCTGTCGCACCGCTGACGTCGTCTGCGGCAAGTGGACGCTGCTGGTGATCCGCGATCTCGCCGCCGGCTGCGCCCGCTTCTGCGAGCTTGAGCGCTCGCTCGAGGGGATCAGCCCGCGCACGCTCTCGCTGCGGCTGCGGGCGCTGGAAGAAGAGGGAATCGTCGAGCGCAACACCTTCCCCGAGGTGCCGCCCCGGGTCGAGTACGCGCTGACCGAGAAGGGCGAGGCGCTGGTGCCGCTGATCGAGGATATGCGGCGGTATGGGGCGCGCTGGTTGCTCGAAGAGCAGCCGGCCCCGGTCCCGGCCTAGCTGCAAGGCATCGTGCAGGCGCAGGAGCGCCCCTTGGTGGGGGGAAGCTGGAGGGCGTGCGTGATCCGCTGCTCAATGAGGCCCTGCGTCGGTTGGCCGCTGAGGCGGCGACGCGGTTCTCGACCCTGGTCGCGAGTGGCGAGCAGATCCCCTTCGACGTCGCCGAGGCCGCCGGGCCCGACGAGGCGTTCTTCCACAGCTACGTGCCGCTGACCGCGCGCTTCGTGCGCGAGCGCGAGGCCGAGCTGTGCTCGCTGCCCGCCTTCGGGCCGGCACGCGACGCGATCGACGCCGCCGGCCTCGCCGCGCCTTATCTGGAGCAGCGGGGCGAGAGTGTGCCCGCCGAGCCCGGCGAGCGTGCCGCGCGCATGCTGACTGTCTTCATCGCTGCCCTCTGGGACGGCAGCGCCGAGTTCTCGCTCGACCGCGATCGGCTGGAGAGCGCCCTCGCCGTGCTCGACGCCGAGGCCGAGGATGTCGACGAAGCGGACTTCGTCGCGATCCCGGTGATCGGGTTGAAGATGCCCGGGATGCGGCTGCCGCTGCCGCACGGCGCCCAGATCGTCCGCGGCGACGCCTTCGAGGCGCCGCTTGAGGCGCTGCGCAGCGAGGGTATGGGCCGCGAGGCCTGGGAGCCGCAGCACTTCGCGATTGCCGAGCAGGGCGACGGGCCCGACAGCGCCGGCGCCGCGCTCGCCCAGCTTCGCGACCTGATCAGCGTCATGCGCCTTTTCAAGCCCGGCGGCGTCGGGCTCGGCCCGCACGCCTTCGTGCCCAGCGGCGAGGCCGGCTGGCGACGGATGCCCACCGCCGCCCCGGCGCCGCGCCAGGGCGGCTACAGGCTCGACCAGGCGGAGGCGGAGCAGCTCGTCGAGCTGGCCGAGACGCTGGAGGCGCGGCCCGACCCGGCCGGCCCGCTGGCCTGGGCCGTGCGCCGCTTCGAGCTCGGCTGCGAGCGACCGTCCCCACTTGAAGGCCTCAGCGACCACCTGCTCGCCCTGCGCGCCGTGCTCGACGGCCAGGGCCCGGTCGGCGCCTCGTTGCCGATGCGCGCCGCGGCGCTGATCGCCGGCGACTCGAACGACCGCCTCGCCGCCCGCGAGCGGGTCGAAGCGGCGATGGAGCTGGAGCGCGCCCGCATGGCGGGCGCCCCGAGCGGCGACATCGAGCTGGCCGCCTGGGTCGAGGACAGCGTCCGCCGCATCCTGCGCGAAGCCGCCCTCGGCGAGCTCGGCGCCGACCTCAACGAGGCCGCCGACGAGACCCTGATCGCGACCGGGCTCGACGGCGGCGACGCCTCGATCGCGGTCTCCGAAGAAATCGAGGACGAGCCCGCACCCACGCCCGCCGCCCCCAACCCCCCGCCGGGTGGTCGAGTTTTCACCCGGATACCGGCTCAAAACTCGACCACGCCCGAAAGGGAGGTCGCAATTTCCGACGAGGAGGAGCACGAGATGAGCCAGGACACCCGCATCCTCGAGCCGGTCCCGGCCGAGGACGAGATCCGCATCACCGCCCGCGACTGGATGGAGGAGGTCGAGGAGGACGCGGCGATCGAGGTCGAGGAGAGCACCCTGGACTTCCCCGCGGTCGATGGCGACGTCGAGCACCGCGAGCGGATCGACACGCCGCGCGTCCGTCACCTCTTTCCGGTCCCCGAGGATGCGGACTGGGAAGTACGCGAGCTGAAGTACGACCACTACGGTCGCAACGCCTCCTAGGCGCGACCGGCAGCTAGGGCAATTCTCTCCTCTGAACTCGCGAAGAGGTAGCGGTTGATCTCGGCGAGGCCGCCGAGGTCGTGCACGTCCTCGTCCAGGTAGGGGACGCGGATCGTCGCCCGCGTGCGCAGCTCCGCCGCGAGGTGCTCGATGTTGCGCGCGTCGCGCTCGGCCAGCGCCTGGTAATCGGCGAAGTTCTCGCAGACGCGCGCCGCCAGGTCCTCGTCGCCCAGCTTCTCCGCCAGCGTCGCCTCGAGGTCGGCGGGATCGCTCTCGCCGCGCAGGCTCTCGGCCGGGTAGTGCACCTTGTTGACGATCACGCCGCCGAAGGGCAGCTCCGCCTCGACCAGCTTGCGGTGGAAGTAGACGGCCTCGTCGATCGGCTCGCCCTGCGGCCCGCAGACGACCAGGAAGCAGGTATGCGGGTCGGCGAGCAGTTTGTTGACCCGCTTGGCGCGAGCCTGGAAGCCGTCGACCATGCCGCTGAAGGCGTTGAAGAACTCGGCCAGGTCGGCGATCAGGTCGAAGCCGACGATCCGCTTGAAGACCGAGAGGGCGACCGAGGCGCCGCGCCCGGCGACCTTGGCCGCCAGCCCGGTCGGCTTCATGAAGACGCGCAGCGAGCGGCCCTCGATGAACTGGGTGAGGCGTTTGGGCGCGTCGAGGAAGTCGAGCGCATTGCGGGTCGGCGGCGTGTCGAGGACGAGCAGGTCGAAGCGCCCCGAGGTGTGCAGCTCGAACAGCTTCTCCATCGCCATGTACTCCTGCGAGCCGGCCAGGGCGCTGGAGATCTGCTGGTAGATCCGGTTTTCGAGGACGCGGTCGCGCGACTCCTCGTCTGGCGCTTGGCGGGCGACGAGCTCGTCGAAGGTCGCCTTGGCGTCGAGCATCATCGCCCACAGCTCGCCCTTCATCTCGATCCCGTGGCGCTCGAAAAGGGCCGGGTCGACCTGGCGTGCCTCGTTGTCGAGCTCGCGCAGGCCGAGCGAGTCGGCGAGCCGCTTGGCGGGGTCGATGGTCAGCACGCAGACGCGCAGCCCGCGGGCCGCCATGCCGGTTGCGATCGCGGCCGAGGTGGTCGTCTTGCCGACCCCGCCTGAGCCGGCGCAGATGCAGATGTCCTTGCCCGCGAGGATCTCGTCGACGGCCGCCATCAGTTGAGCCTCCTGGCGAGCCGTTCGGCGGCGGCGAGGCCGAGCGCGGGCTCGAAGAGGAAGGGCAGGGTCTTGACCGGAGCCTCGACCCGGCGGCGCAGGCGGGCGAGCTGGGCGCGCTGGGAGCGGGCGCGTCCCGCCTCGGAGACGGCGGCGCGGGCGGAGGCGCGCACGATCCCGTCCTCACCGGCGGCGAGCTCGCCGAGCCGCTCGGCCTCCTGCTTGTCGAAGCGCTCCGGGTAGAGGCCGTTGAGGTAGATGCGGTCGACGGCGACGCCGACCTCGGAGCGCAGTTCGCTCTCCAGCGCCGCCGACTCGTTGACCGGCATCTCCTCGGGCAGGGCGACGATCGCCGTGCCGGTGTGGTCCTGGTCGACGATCAGGCGGTTGAGCGCCTGCGCCTGCGAGTGGATCGGGCCGACCCGGGCGATGTTGGCGAAGGTGCGCGGCGTCTGCAGGAAGCCGATCCCGTGCCCGGTGGCGGGCGCATCAACGATCACCAGGTCGTATTTGCGGCCGCTCTTGACCTTGCGATCGAGCTGGGCCAGCTCCCAGATCTTGCCGATCGTGACCAGCTCCTTGAGCCCGGGGGTGGCCGCGGCGAGGTAGGAAAAGATGCGGCTGCGGAAGAGCAGGTCGCGCATCGCCCGCACCTTGAGCTGCAGCAGCACGTACTCGCGCATCGACTCGTCGGGGTCGATCGAGATCGACCAGAGGTTCTCCGCCATCTCGACCTCGTGGAAGCCGACCTCGGTGTGGGAGAAGATCCGCGAAGCGTTCTCCTGGGAGGCGACCTCACAGACGATCGTGCGCTTGCCTTCCGCGGCTGCGCGCAGCCCGAGCGCGACCGCGATCGTGGTCTTGCCGACTCCGCCCTTGCCGGTCACGAAGACCAGTCGCTTGTCGAGAATGTCGGGGATCGGGGTGATTCCTAGCAATTTCGAGGGTCGGCAGGAAAAACGGGTACCCGTGCGAATACCCGCGCAATGGGATTTCTGAGCCGCAAGAACAAGTCCGCGCCCACCGCCGAGCCGGAGGCTGACGAGCAGCATCCGATCGTGGAGGAGCTGCAGGCGATGGAGCAGGCTGTGCCTGAGAGGCCTCCCGAGCCGGCCCCCGAGCCGGAGCCGGCCCCCGAGCCGGAGCCTGCCCCGGAGCCCGTCGCCGAGGAGCCCGAGCGGCTGATGGCCAAAGACTTGATCGCGCCGAGCCGGCACCAGGTTGTGGCGGAGGAGCCCGCTGTCGAGGTGCCCACCAAGCATGCCGAGGTGATCGCATTTGCGAACCAGAAGGGTGGGGTCGCGAAGACGACCACGACCCTGAACCTCGCGGTGGCCTTCGCCGAGTCGGGGTACCGGGTGCTCTGCATCGACCTCGACCCTCAGGGCAACCTGACGATGAGCCAGGGGATCGATCCCGACAAGGTCGAGAAGAGCCTTTATGACGTTCTCGTCAACGACATGCCGATCAGCGAGATCATCCAGCACCGCGAGATCGACATCGCCGTCTCCTCGATCGATCTGGCCGGCGCCGAGATCGCGATGAGCACCAAGATCGGCCGCGAGCGCTCGCTCGAGAAGGCGCTCAAAGAGGTCTCCGGCGACTACGACTTCGTCTGCATCGACACGCCGCCCAGCCTCGGGCTGCTGACGATCAATGCGCTGACCGCGGCAAGCAAGGTGATCGTCCCCGTCCAGTGCGAGTATCTCTCGATGCGTGGGCTGGTGCAGTTGCAGAACACGCTGAAGATGATCCAGGAGAACCTCAACCCGGACGTCAAGATCGAGGGCATCCTGCCGACGATGCTCGACTCTCGTACCGTCCACGCCAAGGAGGCGGTGGAGATTCTCGAGGAGAACTTCGGCGATCTGGTCTTCAGGTCACGCATCCGCAAGGCGATCAAGTTTGCCGAGGCGCCGGTCAAGGGCGCCAGCGTGCTGAAGTACGATCCCCAGGGTAACGCCGCGGGTTACTATCGAGACTTGGCCAAGGAGGTCTTGGAGCATGAGTCGGCGTAAGCGGGCGAGTATGCGCGAGGGTCCCCTTGCCGACCTCTTCCGCAGTACGTCTGACGATGCTCCCGTAGATCCGCCCGAGGCTCCGGACCCGTCAGCCGCCGGCTCTGGCGCGCCGGATGAAGCTCCGGCTCACCAGCCGGAGAGCCCACCCGCCACGCCAGCCGCGGAAGAGGAGTCTGGGTCGGCGGAGGGATCGGACGATTCAGCTCTTGAAGGCGCGCGGGACGAGGTGGCTGCGGGGGGAGCTGAGACCGCTCCCGAAAGGCTGAAGAGGGTCTTCTCCGAAGAGCCTGCGCCGCGACAGGACCCGCCGGCCGAACCGCCGCGCTACGGGCGCGAGGAACCCGAGTACGAGCCGCCGGGATCGGGCGAGCCGCATCAGCCGGTGATCCGGGTCGTCGGGGTCGGCGGCGCCGGGGTCAACGCGGTCAACCGCATGGTCGACGCGAACGTGCCCGGGGTCGAGTTCATGGCCGTCAACACCGATCTTCAGTCGCTGCAGCTCTGCGTCGCCGACGTCACCGTGCACATCGGCGACGAGCAGACGCGCGGCCTCGGCGCCGGCGCCGACCCCGAGGTCGGCCACAGCTCCGCCTTCTCCGAGCAGGACAAGATCAAGCGCCTGCTCAAGGGCTCAGACATGGTCTTCGTCGCCGCCGGCGCCGGTGGAGGCACCGGCAGCGGCGCAGCCCCGGTCATCGCCCGTCTCGCCCGCGAGGTCGGCGCGCTCACCGTCGGCATCGTCACCAAACCGTTCAGCTTCGAGGGCTCGCGTCGGGGCACCCAGGCCAACAAAGGCATCGAGGACCTGGCGGCGGCGGTCGACACGCTGATCGTCGTCCCCAACGACCGCCTGCTCGAGGTGCTCGACCAGCACACCTCAATGGTCGAGGCCTTCCAGGTCGCCGACGACGTGCTGCGCCAGGGTGTGCAGGGGATCTCCGACCTGGTGACGCTGCCGGCTCTGATCAACCTCGACTTCGCCGATGTGCGCACGATCATGTCCGACGCCGGCCGGGCGCTGCTCGGGATCGGAATGGGCAGCGGCGAGGGCCGTGGCCTGCTCGCCGCCGAAAAAGCGATCTCCTCACCGCTGTTGGAGACCTCGATGGAGGGCGCGCGGGCGATCCTGCTCTCGATCACCGGTGGCCCCGACCTCTCGCTGATCGAAGTCAGCGAGGCGGCGAAGCTGGTCGGCGAAGCGGCTCACCCCGACGCCAACATCATCTTCGGCGCCAACATCGACGAGGAGCTGGGCGACCAGATCTGGGTCACCGTCGTCGCCACCCGCTTCGATGGCCAACCGACGCCGCGCCGTGCCGCCGAGCCGACGATCCGCCGCACCAAGGACGCCGGCGGCCGCGCTCCGCGCAACGAGAAAGCCGGCGAGCTGAGCAGCCTCGACGTTCCCGAGTTCCTGCCCGGATAGCGCCACGAAGTGAACGGCGTTGTCGCGGCGGGGCATCCCCTTACCGCCGAGGCGGGCGCGGAGGTGCTGCGCGAGGGCGGCAACGCGGTGGACGCCGCGGTCGCCGCGGTGCTCGCCTCCTTCGCGGTCGAGAGCCCGCTGACCGGGTTCGGCGCCGGCGGCTTCATGCTGGTCAGCCGTGGCGAGGAGACGACGCTGATCGACTTCTTCGTCGCCGCGCCGGGCAGGGACGGGATCGTGCGCGGTGAGGAGCTGGTCCCGGTGCCGGTCCACTTTGACGCGGAAACCGAGCAGACGTTTTACGTCGGCCCCGCCTCGTGCGGGGTGCCGGGCACCGCTGCTGGCCTGGAGCAGGCGCTGGCGCGCTTCGGCACCGCCACGGCGGCCGACCTGGTCGGCGCCGGCGTGCGGCTCGCCCGCGAGGGCGCCCCGATCAACGCGATCCAGGCCTACATCCTGGAGATCCTCTGGCCGATCCACGGGCGCCTCGCCGGCACGCGCGAGCTCTACGCGCCGCAGGGCCGCCCGCTGGGTGAGGGCGACGTCTTCCGCTTCCCGGACCTCGCCGTGGCGCTGGAGCGCTTCGGCGCCGAGGGCGCCGAGCCCTTCTACCGCGGTGAGGTCGCAGCGGCGCTGAGCGGCTTCGTCAGCGAGCGCGGCGGCACGCTGGGCCCGGCGGACCTGGGGGAGTACGAGGCGATCGAGCGGCAGCCGATCCACGCCCCCTTCCGCGGCGCCGAGGTCTGGACCAACCCGCCGCCCTCCTCGGGCGGGATCCTGATCGCCCACACGCTCGGTCTGCTCGAGCGGCTCGGCCCTGACAGCGGGCCCGAGCAGCTCGTCGCGGCGATGGGCGCGGCCAACAGCGCCCGTGGCGAGGAGTTCGCCGAAGCGCTCTACGGGGAGGGTCTCGAGGCGGCGCTGCTCGACCCCGGGGGCCTCGACCTCAAGGCGGGCGACCTGCTCGGCTCGACCACCCACATCTCCGTCCTCGACGGGGACGGCCTCTGCGCCAGCGTCACCTGCTCCAACGGCTCGGGCTCGGGCGTGCTCGTCCCCGGCACCGGGGTGATCCTCAACAACATGCTCGGCGAGGAGGACCTCAATCCGCTCGGCTTCCACGCGATCGCGCCGGGCAGGCGGGTGCCGTCGATGATGGCGCCGACGATCGTGCAGCGCGACGGCGAGATCGAGCTCGGCCTCGGCAGCGCCGGCTCGAACCGGATCCGCTCGGCGATCGTCCAGACCGTGGTGCGGGCCGTAGAGCAGCGGATGGGCGCCGACGAGGCGGTACGGGCGCCGCGGCTGCACTTCGAGCAGGGCATCGTCCAAGCCGAGCCGGGGATCGACGAGAGGGCGCTGGCGCGGATCGAGGCGCGCGGCGTGCACGTCCTGCGCCGCCCGCTGGCCAACCTCTTCTTCGGCGGCGTGCAGGCGGTGGCGCGCGATTCGTCCAGCGGCGAGTTGAGCGGCGGCGGCGATCCGCGCCGCGGCGGTAGCGTGGCGGTCGCATGACGATCGATTTCGAGGCGGAGGGCCTGCTCGATGGCATCGAGGGCGAGTCGCGCGAGGCGCGCCTGGCGCTGCTCGAGCGGCTGGCCGGGGAAGGCGTGCCGCTGGCGGAGCTGCGCGAAGCGATTGAGGGCGGCCGCCTCACCCTGCTGCCGGTTGAGCGCGCGCTGGCCGGCGACGGTGATCGCTACACGCCGCGGGAGGTGGCCGAGAAGGTCGGCCTCGAGCTGGAGAAACTGCAACGGATCAGCGCTGCGCTCGGCGTTCCCTATCCGGATCCCGACGAGCGCTCGGTCAGCGAGGCCGACCTGGAGGCGGCGCGGCGGGTCAAGGCCTTTCACGAGGCCGGCCTGCCTGAGGACGGGATGCTGCAGGTCGCGCGCACGATCGGCATGGGGACGGCGCGGATCGCCGAGGCCAACCGCGAG
>Ga0210085_1001259_pt1 | contig 10161 bp, 7 predicted proteins | sample China_Galinas_PW_5_FD_184866 | JGI IMG/M metagenome (GOLD analysis project Ga0210085, IMG submission 184866) | Wetland microbial communities from San Francisco Bay, California, USA, that impact long-term carbon sequestration - China_Galinas_PWC_D1... | ecosystem: Environmental > Aquatic > Marine... | reverse complement strand
CCAGTGGGAACCCGAACTGAGCGTTGGTCGCTGCGCGTCGAAAGGTAACGGCATAACCTATTGTTTTTATGGAGCTGGCGATAGGATTCGAACCTATGACCGGCTGATTACAAATCAGCTGCTCTACCAACTGAGCTACGCCAGCGGTGTGGGAAGCTGCCCGCGGGGCAGCAGTCAAATTCTATGTGATCAGGTGTGGCCGAACAACGGCCACGGGCGTTCCGACGCGGCCGCCAGTGGCCCCGCTCGGAGGCACCGCTGCCCCGCCTGCCGGGAGCTCAATGGCGTGCAGCCCGTTGCCAACGGCTGTTCGGAGTGCCGACAGAAGCGTCTACTTCGTGCGGTCCCCCTTTCGGGACCTGCTGTGGGCGCGGCCATTCTGCGACTGGGACCCCTGACCCGGGGCGCTTGTCTTGGTCGACGTTTCGATCGGCTGCCCGGAGGCTATGGAGATGCTGTCTGTGGATGTCTCCGGCTCCGACACAGCAGGACGAATTGCAGTGGCCGGCTCCGGCGCGGCGGAAATCCCGGAAGCCGCGTTTTCACTACCGTCTGACGGCTCCGGAAACCCAAGGCGGTTGCTGCCTTCATCGGGCGTCTTGGAGGTTTGGGAGGCCGAAGCAGAAGATTCTGCGTTCGGCTTCGTCTGCTTTACCTCGGACATGAGCACGATCTTGTACGGCCCCTTCGGCACAGGGGGCAGCTCCGGCTCTTGGGATTTTTCCCGCTGGTAACCCCAGACGAACACAGCGCCATTGAGCACCAAGAGAACGGCGAATAGCCAACGTGACATGAACACAATCCTCACGCGATCCGGGCAAGGCCCTGCAGCACCAAGCTCGGCTCATACCGGACGGGCCGGTCAAGGGCGGACAGCAGGCGCTCGGCGTCGCCCCCGGTGACCACCAGCTCGGGAACCGCCCGCGCCTCCGTCGCCAATCTCTCATAGAGTCGCTCCGCGAGGGCTGCAAGCGCCTGGAGCGGACCGGATGTGACGGCGGCGGTCGTGTCAGTCGCCCAGGGCCTAATGAGTGCGTCAGGCTCCGCGCTGGGAATGCGGGTGCCTTCGAGGAGGCTTCCGCGCATCATCTCGATTCCGGGCAGGATCAGGCCACCGAGCTGCCGGCCGTCCACGAGCAGCAAATCGTAGGTGACTGCGGTCCCGGCGTCCACGATCAGGACCGGGGCGGCCCACCGATGATGCGCTGCGATCATGGCGAGCCAACGGTCGACACCGAGCCGCTCCGGCTGAGCATAGGCGACGGTCACGCCGCAGCCGCTGGATCTCGCCTGCGCAAAGCGGGGCTCCCGCTGCCACCGGGAGATGCAGGCCGTTCGCAATGCCGCACCTATGCCCTCCCCGCCGACGTTGCTCACCAGTACCTGCGCCGGTGCGGGCAAGGCTTCCCACGCGGCGTGCAGGTCAATGGGCAGGCCACCGTGATGGCGCACCACCCGCATGTCCCCGAGTCGGCCCGAGGCCAGGGTTGCCCACTTGAGGTTTGTGTTGCCGATATCGACAAGCAGCTGCACGCTTACTCCTCGACGGGCCGCAGACTGACCTCGCCCGCACGGAAGGTGATGACGCTGCCGCCGGAGCTCACCCGAAGTGCGCCGCGCTCCGTGATTCCCGCATGGATGCCCACGATCCGCTGGTCACCGACGGAGACCTGGACGCGCTCGCCCAGGTAGTGGTCGAAGCGCTCCCATTCCGAGACAAAGGGAGCAAGGCCCTCGCGGCCGTAACGGTCGAGCACCCGGATGAGCTCATTGGCTACCGAGGCGGCTATCCGGTTGCGGCTGAAGCCTTTGCTGCCCAGGATCTTGTTGAGGTCCACCCAGGGCTGGTCGATGGGGGCCGCCTGGGTCGGATCCAGGCGGGTATTGATGCCAACCCCCACCACCACGTGGCTGGGGCCGCCGGACTCTCCCACCACCTCCACCAGCAGCCCGGCAAGCTTTCGGCGTCCCCAAAGGACGTCGTTGGGCCATTTCAGGGAGACCTCTTGAACGCCCCCGGCCCGTAGCGCCGCCGCGACGGCCGTGCCGGCCGCCAGGCTGATGCCCGCAAGCTCGGCGGGACCGAACGGGTAGCGCCACAAGAGGGACAGGTAGATGTTGGCGCCGTAAGGGGATACCCAGCTGCGGCCCCGACGGCCCCGTCCGGCGGTCTGGCGCTCCGCAAGGCACAGCAGACCGGAAGCGGCGCCGTTCTGGGCCTGCCGCATGAGGTGGCTGTTGGTGGAATCGATGGAATCGTGGATCTCCAGACCCTGGATGCAGGCTCGGCTGGTGGGCGAGAGGCCGCCGAGGATCTGCTCCCGATCCAGCAGCTCGAGCGCGGCGACCAGACGATAGCCGCGGCCCCGAACCGTTTCGACGGTCAGACCCAGAGCCTCCCCGGCCTTGTGCACCGCCTTCCAGACAGCGGCACGGGTGATGCCCAAATGCTCGGCGATGGCCTCACCGGAATGGAGCTGCCCGTCCGCTAGCATACGAACCACATAGAGGCGTCTCTCCACCGGGCGCAGTCACCCGGAAAGGCCGAGCCAAGCGGCACGGCGCTGCGCGACCTCCGTCGGTGCGTCGGGCGTGATCCTGAGCTGGCAAGTATCGGCCGGGGCGGGCTGCGGCCGCACGCGGAACTGCAGCAGCTCGTCCCGCCGGAAGGCATGGACCACGGCCTCGCTTCCTTCCGGGACCCGGGCTACGAGGGCGTCCAAGTCCTCCCGAGCGATCCGAATCCCGTCCAGGGCGACCAGGGTGTCGCCGGGGGAAAGGCCCGCAGCCTGGGCGGCAGTATCGGACAGGACGTTGCCGATAACGGGCTCGGCGGTCCCCGGCTGTAGGCGCAGACCCAACGTGGGCTTTCGCGCCTCCTGCTTGATCTCGTCGACGACACCTCCCAGGTCCTTGGGGCCGAGCGCGGGACGAAAGGCCAGCTCGACGCCAACGTCCGCGAGCAGGCCGGTCAAATCCAGCTCCTCGGTTGAATCGAGGGCCTGAGCAAAGAAGGCGTCCAGATCGAGTCCCGTCACCTCGGCGGAGAGGCTCTCCACGCCGCGCTCCGGCACCCCGACGCCGCTCTTGCCATAGCGGGTCCAAAGGGCGCACATCACGTCATCCAGGGACTTGGCGCCGGCCGTCGAGGATCGAATGATGAGGTCCAGGGCAAGTGCCACGAGCGCCCCTTTGCCGTAGTAGCTCACGATGGCGTTGGGGGCATTGTCGTCCTGCTTGTAGAGCTTGGTCCAGGCATCGAAGCTCGACTCCGCCACCGTCTGCACCAGGCGCCCCGGTGTGCGCTGCACCCGTGTGACGGTCTGGGCCAGCAGCTCCAGGTACCCCCGCTCGTCGATACAGCCGCTGCGCACGAGGGCGAGCTCATCGTAATAGGAGGTGATCCCCTCGAAAGCCCACAAGGTACGGGTATGGACCTCCTTGCTCAGGCCCTGGCCAACGAAGGCTCTCGGCCGGATCCGCTTGACATGCCAGAGGTGGAAATACTCGTGGCTGCACAGGCCGAGGAATCGGCGGTAGCCCTCGGTGGGCTTCTCCTCCCCTGCCGCCGGCAGGTCGTCGCGGCTGCAGATGAGGCTGGTGGAATAGCGGTGCTCCAGCCCCCCGTAGCCCTCCCCCACGGCAGTGGTGAGAAACAGATAACGGTCCACGGGCAGCTCCCCGAAGAGTTGCGCATGCTGCGCACAGATACGGGGCAGGTCGTGCTTCAGGCGGGCCTCGTCGGCGCAATGCCGCCCGGTAATCGCCATGGCGTGCGGTACCAGCCGCACAGCTGCGGCCGAATCAGAGGGCGCGGGAACATCGAAGGGGATCAGGTTGAAGGTACCCATCTCCACGGGGTGGTCGATCAGGTCCTCGTAGTCGTCCGCCTGATAGCTCCCGAATCCGTGCGGCTCCGCGTCCAGCGGGAGCAGACTGGTCGCCACCCGCCATGCCGCAAACCCTTCCCCGTCAGGTGCCTCCAGGACCAGCCTGCACGGCACCCGGTCCATGCCGCCCACCCGGAGGAAGAGGCTGGGTCCATTGAAGTAGCCGTGTGTCGTATCCAGGTACGCAGCCCGTACGGAAAGCTCCCAAGCGTAGACCTGATATCGAATGGTCAGGGGACCGTGCGGGGAGCCGAGGTGCCAGGTCTGCTTATCCAGCTTCTCCAGATCGACCGGTCCGGTGGAGTCGGTCGCCTCGATCCTGACGATGTTCTTGGCGAAGTCCCGGATCATGTAGCTGCCCGGAATCCATGCGGCCATGTCCAGGACCAGGCTCGGGACATGGGGCCTTGGAATCTCCAGCTCGACGGCATACAGATGCGCCTGCGGCGACGCCGGGCGGACACGGTAGGTGAGGTCGAAGTCGGCGGTCATGGGGATAGGGGAACAGGGTTGTCGGTTCGTTTGTCGCAGTCTTCCCCTCGCTCATCCGCAGCTCGTCCTAACGGAGGATGGTTGCTGTTGCGCGGCCTCCTCAGCGCCTCGCAAGGGGACAGCGCGGATTATAGACGGGGGACCGGTCCAGGGCGTTCGGCCAGAGGCAAGTCGCGGTTAACAAGCAGACCGAAAAGTCCAGCTGCGGACCCTTTGCCGGCCGGGTGAAGAGCGCCCGGGCGCGGTGGGCAAGGGTATCCGCAGGGAACCCGGCGTTGCCTGACAGCTGGCGCCGGATCGGCGTGACCGCAAACGGTGAGATCCTGAGCCTCATCTACGGCATCTAAGCCGCTATAACCCGCTGCCGGAACCCTGTGGTCCTATTCAGCGTAGCATCTTGTCCAGGCGCACCACGTCCTCCTCGAAATCACGGGAGAGGTGAAAACCGCGTTTGCGAAACAGCTCGAGCATTCGTACATTCGCCGGATCGGTCTCGGCAACGACCGAGGTGACTCCCCAGGCTCTGGCAACCTGTATGGAATAGTCCAGCAGCATGCCCCCCAGACCCCGGCCCTGCCAGGGGTCTGCCACCAGCACGGCGAACTCGGCAGTCATGTGGTCCGCATCCGCGGACAGCCCGCCGACGCCGATCAGCTTCCGCTCTCCGCGGAGCGTGGCCTCAGCGACGATCGCAAGTTCCCGCTGGTAGTCGATGTAGCAATAGCGTGCCGCCATCTCGTGGGTGGTGCTCTTGAACAGGGAGCGGAAGCGGAAGCGGATCGACTGCGGGGACATCATCTTCAGCAGCTCGTGCCACAGGGGCTCGTCCTCGGGCTTGATGGGCCGGAGCACCACGGGGGTTCCGTCCTTGAGGGTCGCGGGGCGCACGTACTCCTCGGGGTACGGGCAGATCGCAAGGTGCGAGTATTGTCGGGCTCGGCCGAGCAGGCGGGTGTCCAGCACAATGCGTGCATCCACGGCCACCACGTCGTGCGGGGTGACGAGCAGCGGATTCACGTCCAGCTCGCGGATCTCCGAGTAATCGGCCACCAAATAGGAGAAACGCATGAGGATCTCGATGAGCCGGTCCAGGTTGACCCCCGGGTGTCCCCGGTAACCCTGCAGCAGCGGCCAGGAGCGCAGGGACTCGAGCATGCGCCGCGCGAGCCGCTCGTTGAGCGGCGGGAGCCCCAGGCTGCGGTCCAGATACATGTCCGTGGCGATTCCGCCCATGCCCACCATGATCACCGCCCCGAAGGTGGGGTCCCTCTTGGCGCCCATGATCATCTCCACCCCGTCGCGGATGTCGACCATATGTTGCACCGTGACCCCTTCCACGGCGGCGTCGGGGCGCAGATTGCGCGCCCGTGAGATGATGCCGGCGCAGGCACCCCGTACCTCCTCATCGTTCTGCAGGTTGAGCGCCACCCCGCCCACCTCGGTCTTGTGCAAGACCTGCGGCGAGAGGACCTTGACCACCACCGGGTAGCCGCAGCGGCGGGCCGCCGCTACCGCGGCATCGCCGCTCGTCGCGTTGTATGTCCTGTTGACCGGGATGTGGTAGGCCTTGATCAGGGCCTTGGACCGCTTCTCGCTGAGGACCTCGACACGCTCCGTGATCAGGTTGCGGAAGCGCCGCCGCACCGTCTGGCGGTTGAAGGTGAACTCGAGCGGGATGTTTCGGGGGGTCTCATAGAGGGTCTCCAGGTTGCGCGCATAGGAGACCAGGTGCATGAAGGCCCGCACCGCCCCCTCGGGGGTGGTGTAGGCTGGAATCCCGGCGTGGCTCAGCATCCGAAGCCCGTCCTGCACGCGGCGCCCTCCCATCCAGGCGGCGAGGATGGGCTTGTCTGTGCGGCCCGCGATGTCCCCCACGAGCTCCGCGCTGACTGTCGGGTCAGTCATTGCCTGCGGCGCAAGGATGACCAGCACCGCGTCGACTCCGGCATCCTCGAGCACCAACTCGGTTGCCTCGCCGAATCGCTTCGGAGGCGCATCGTCCAGGATATCGACCGGATTGCCCCGGGACCATGCGGGCGGGAGAACGGCGTCGAGCCGCTGAAGGGTTTCCTCGGCAAGGGTGGCCAGTATCCCCTGGCGGCTGAGCAGGGCATCGGCGGCGATGACTGCAGGGCCTCCCGCGTTGGTAACGATGGCCAGGCGTGCCCCGGGCGGAGGGCGCTGGCGCGCCAGCAGCTCCGCACAGTCAAAGACATCGTCGATGTGCCCCACCCGTACGATGCCGGCGCGTTCGAAGGCGGCCTGGTAGACGGCATCCTCTGCCGCCATCGCGCCGGTGTGGGAGGCGGCAGCCTGGGCCGACTCCGCGAAGCGGCCGGACTTGAAGGCGACGATGGGCTTGGTCCTGGCGAAGGCGCGGGCGGCGGACAGGAACCCTCGCGCCTCGTCCAGCGACTGCATGTAGAGGATGATGGAGCGGGTGCCCGGGTCGGACCCGAAGTAGTCGATCAGGTCCCCGAAGCCGACGTCCAGCATGTTGCCCACGGAGACGAAGTAGGAGAACCCGATGTCCTGGTCCAGCGCCCAGTCGAGGACTGAGGTGGACAAGGCGCCGGACTGGGAGATGAGAGCGACGTGCCCCTTCCTCGGGGTGGCGGGGGCGAAGCTGGCGTTGAGACCGTGACTCGGGACAATCAAGCCCAGGCAGTTGGGCCCGATGATGCGCATCCCGTCGCAGCGGCTCGCCTCCTTAGCGATACGCCGCTCCAGCTCCCGACCCTCCTCCCCCGCCTCGCGAAACCCCGAGGAGACGATCACTAGCCCCAGGATGCCCTTCCGGGCACATTCGCGCACCCAGTTGGGCACAGTCGCGGCGGCCGTACAGATGACTGCGAGGTCTGGCGTGCGGGGCAGGTCGTTGAGGGTGGGGTAGGCCAGGATCCCCTGCACGGACTCCTGCTCGGCGTTGACGGGATAAACGACCCCTCCGAACCCGGAGCTCACAAGGTTGCGCAGCACGATGGCACCGACACTGCTTGGGTCGTCACTGGCACCGATCACCGCCACACGGTGGGCCCTGAAGATCCGGTCGAGGTTGCGCAGGCTCATGGGGGCCGTCCCCTGCCGGGCCGCGCTCGCGCATTGGACCATGGCCCTGCCGCGAGCAGCCAACTGCGCAGCTGGATGTGCGGGTGGTCACGACCTCGGGCCGCCCGCCGCCCACCCTCAAGCTCAGGTCGGCACATTGCCTCCCCTCCGGGTCGTGCAGCTGCCACGCGGCCCCAGAGGCCCGCAAAGACCCCCGCCCTCGAGCGGTGCCGCCTCGGAGGCCCGAGGCCAGCTTCGCTTGGCCAACTGTTCCCTGCCGCTGCTCCGTGATATCGCCTTATTGTTTAAGCATAACGGACAGTCCTGGGGAAGCCAGAAATCCCTTGGACGCCGCCTTGCGTAGGACGGGAACGTTCGATGCCGCCCACTGCTTTGTCGCGAAAAAGCCAGGCAGCCGGCTGTTGCGGAGCTGGGGCTCCAGACGAAGCTCGCCGATATCAAACAGCACCAGCTCCTCAACGCTCGCCTGGGCCTCATCCGGACCCGTCAGCAGCGAATGACTGATGCAAGGATCGATCGGGAAGCCCGGGCTATCGCCCCCCAGCTCGCGCCCCCGAATCAGAGTGGACAGGCGGCGTGGTCGTAAGCCGGCTCGTTAGAGACAACGCTCGTGGAGAGGAGCGCCGGGCGGGCGCAGTAACGCAGCCGCCGCTCCAGTCCGGGACGGTCGCTAGCTGCGATGCGCACCGATGCGTCGGGCGACAAGCCGCCGTTGTCCCATGCGAGCATGTCGCGGGCGTCGGCGGCGGCCAGATGGTGTCCCCCGCCGCCGGAAAGGTCGACTAGGTGAAGGTCCGCAGTCTCGCGGAGGGCGTTTCGGAGCCGGTTGCCGTGCCGACATGATTATCCGGCGCGGCGCCCAGGACCCTTGGCCTGCTCAACCCCGGGGAGGGCCGGTGCTAAGCCGTGAGGTCCACCGGGTGCTGTCCGGTGAGGCGATCCCTCACGGCCTCGATCAGGGCGCGGGCATCCCGTCCGGCCTGGATGACGGCTTCGTCCTCGGTGAGGCCGAATATCGCCTCCGGGTCCATGAAGGTGACGCCGGTCAGCTCCGGCTTGATCTCGCGTACGATCACGTTGCAGGGGAGCAGCGCGCCGGCCTCCGGATCCGCGTCCATCACGCGCTTGGCGAGTTGGGGCGCACAGGCGCCCAGGATCCGGTAGGCCGGCATCTCCTCCTGCAGCTTGCTGCGCATGACGGCCTGCACGTCGACATCGCTCACCACCCCCAGCCCTTCGCCCTTGAGGACCTCGTTGACTTGTTCTAGGGCCTCCTTGAATGGCATGTGGAGCTCGACACCAAATGCATAAATCATCTCTGCTACTCCCTGTGGGTGCGGGACAAGGGGCCATTGTACCCGTCGAGAGGCACTGCCGCTTGATGTCCGCTGCCGAGCGTTTCGGCTAACGGTCATGGTGCCAGCGCCACCCCAGAAAATGTAAGTCGCTGGCGCCATGACCGTTTCCCTCACCCCGTCCCTCTCCCAGAGGGCGAGGGGGATGTGGAGCGCGGATTCGCGCGACTTTCATAGTAACGGTCATGGTGCCAGCGCCACCCAGAGGGTGTAAGTCGGTGCCGCCATGGCCGTTTCCCCCACCCCCTGCCGTCTCTCAGGGCGAGGGAGACGCGGAGCGCGCTGCGCGCGACTTTCGGTAAAGAGCGCCAGGTGGCCAAGGCAGTCGGCGGGCCCGGAAACGGTTGCTGGAGGGATTGCCGCGCCGGGTTGTTCTGCTCTCCTGACCGGCTCGGCAGGCTGCCGCCCCCGTTTCAGCTCGCCCGCCAGGGTCACCTCCGGTCCAGCTCGGCGTTGCGCTGTGCCAGCTTGGCGATCAGTCCATCCAATCCGCGCTCCCGAATCTGGTTTGCGAAGCTGCTGCGGTAGCTCGCCACCAGGCTGACGCCGTCGACGCTCACGTCGTAGACCTTCCACTCACCGTTGGAGAGGGACAGGCGATAGTCCACCGGGATGACTTGGGATCTGCCGGGCTGCTTCACCCGCGACGAGACGGTCACCCGCTTGTCCCCGGGGGCGGCGCGAAGGGGAAGGAAGCGCATGACGTCCTGGGGAATATCCGAGCCCCTCGTGTACTCGATGAGTGCCGCCGTGTAGAAGCGAACCACGAAGCGTTGGAACTCCCGTATGAAGCGCCTGCGCTGCTCCGGGGTCGCGGTGCGCCAGCTCTTGCCGAGGACGAGGCGGGACACCTGCTCGAAATCCACAAGGGGGACCAGGTTGCGTTCGGCCAACGCGCGGATGCGGGCGGGGTTGTTGCGCAAGTGATCGCCTTCTGCCTGAAGGGCCGCCAACATATGGTCCGCGCTGGTCGCGATGAGGCGCTGTGCCTCCTGCGGGCCGGAAGCGCCGGCCGCGAAGGCTGAAGCGCAGACTGCGGCCAGGGTCAACGCGAGGATCCACTGGCGAGCGGACCGGGGACGGGCCGTGGCCAGGCCATTCTGACACTCTGGGTTTGCACGCAGCATCGATGATCCTCCTTCATCACCTCCGAAGTTCGTACCATGGGCGTCGGGCGAGCTCCCGAGCTAGGCCGTCCAGGGACCCTCGCCTAGGGGCGTCGAACTGCCGGCGCCGCCGAGGCTGTGGGACACGGGGCGCTTCAGTCGAGGAGCGTCAACTGATTGCCCTGCCCGCTGGGCCGCTGAAAGCGGGTGACATCGAGGTCCCAGTGCTCCGCGTGCCCGTTGAGGCCC
>Ga0210085_1001258_pt1 | contig 10162 bp, 7 predicted proteins | sample China_Galinas_PW_5_FD_184866 | JGI IMG/M metagenome (GOLD analysis project Ga0210085, IMG submission 184866) | Wetland microbial communities from San Francisco Bay, California, USA, that impact long-term carbon sequestration - China_Galinas_PWC_D1... | ecosystem: Environmental > Aquatic > Marine... | reverse complement strand
GAAGTGCTGAATGCTTATACGAAAAACAATCAAATACTTTGTGTTCTCTGCGTCTCTGCGGTGAGTTTAATTCTTTCCGGATGGACACTAACGTGTGTACTCATCGTGCTTCTACTGAAAAGCATACCACACACGCACCGCGGGCCATGTCGATAACCGGCTGAAATCAGGGCTTTAATCACTCATCCTTCGCAGGGGTTTTATCCGCCGGTTCCGCGGACGGGAGCTTGATCTTGGTGAAAACGGGATCGGACCAGGGGCCGGTGACGGCATAATGGGTGTGCGTAAACCGGGACACCTGCTCCAGTTTATCACCCAGCAGGCGTTCCGCCACCAGCAGGGCGGCCCCGACAGCCGGGCCGCCGGCCAGGGCGCCAGCCAGCGGAATGCTGGACGTCATGCTCGGTATCACCGTCACCAGTTCGTCGTAGTCGATATTGGCGAGCCCGATGCGTCCGGAGATCTCGATCCTGGCCGCCGGTCCGTTGATCACCAGGTCATTGGTGTAGGCGTTCCCGTTGTCCAGCGCGAAATTCCCCTCGATGCGGTCGAAGGCAAAGCCTTTCTTGAACAGGTCGCTGAAATCGAGCGACAGCCGGCGCTGCAGGGTATGCAGACTCAACAGACCGAGGACCCGGCCGGCGCCCGGCTCGACATCCAGCAACTGTCCATCCTTGATGAGCAGGTAGAGCTTGCCGTTGACGCGCGCCGGTGTGATGTCCCAGGGCGCACCCTTCCAGCTGGCGTGCAGGGTGCCGGAAAGCTCACCGCCGGTCATGTCCTCCTTGAAATCGTAGGCATCGAGCAGACTGGCGAGCTTGCCATCCTTGATTTCCACGTCGAACTGCGAGAGGTTCTGACCGTTGGTCGTCTGCCAGTCACCCGTTGCCTGCAGGTTGAGCTTGTTCGACGCAAGCAGCAGCCGCTCGACGTGCACCCTGTTCCCCGTGCGTACCGCCTGCAGCTGCAGCTCGCCGTAGTTCACCTCGTCGTACTTGAACTTGCGTATCGTGATCTGCAATTCCGGAAAGTTCTCCGCCTTCGCGGGAGTCTCCTGAACGGCGCCGGGGACGGCGCGCTTTTCCAGGAATAACCGGTCGAGATTCATCATGACCTTGACCACGCCGGCCCCGGTGCGGGTAAGCTCGATGGTTCCGGCACTGGCCGGCCCGTCGAGCCTGAACACCCGGACCAGTCCCGCTTCCTCCGAGTGCAGCGTCACATCGCGAATGACGTGCTGCAGCACCTCCAGTTCGTCGATCTCCACATCAAGCTTCACGGGCAGACCGGGACCGGACCTGGCACTGCCGAGCACCGGTTGCCAGCGGCTCAGCGAGAAGGCCGGCATGTGCCCCGTGATAAGCAGCACCTTCGACTCCGGCAGGACCGCATTCCCGGCTCCGAAGTGAACGGCTCCACGGCGGCACGCCATCCCGTGCCCGTCGTCCCGGATATCACAGATCCCCTGAAGCACATCCGCATAGGTGAAGCGAAGCGTCTTGTCCGGCTTCGACACCCGGTCTACGGCGATGGTAAGCCGGCGGCTTTCCTGTTTCGCCTTGGCGAGCGGCGCGGGCAGATCGACGGCAATGCCCTGCAGATCCGAACTCAGCGTGAGATCCACCTCCGGCACCTGATTACGGCCCTTGAGACGGCCGATGGCCAGCAGCACGTTCCAGTCACTGCGGCCCGAAAGCGGCGGCGTCGTTCCCTGCCACGCCCCGGCGACGTAGCCGCTCACGTCAATCGGGCCGTTCATACTGACCCGGGTCACACCGGCCGAGACATCGGTTGACACATCGACACTGACCGGCGCCCCGAGCAGCTTCGCCTTCAGCCCCTTGCCGCTGATGCCGTTCGAGGTAAACGCCAGTTGCCCCTTGATATGTTCAAGCGCAGGACCGTCGGGCCGCACCCTGAGGCTGTTGTCCTTCAGTATGATATCGCCCCTGACCTCGATCTCCTCGTCATCGTGATGCAGTGGCACAAGCAGATCGAGCTCCAGTCCGGCGGCGCCGCCGCTCCCGACACGGTCGACGAAACCGCCGTAGACCTCGCCCAGCGGACTGCTGCCCAGCTCCGCCAGCATCACCGGGAGATCACCCTGCACCGCGCCCTGCAGTACGAGATCCGGTTTGGCCAGATCCTTGATTTGCGCATGCACCTGCACGAGGGATGCGGTCCTTATCTTTCCGCGGCTACTCCGTATATCCATACTGCGGCCGTCGAAATCGACCTGCGCATCAAGATCCCTGATGGGCGTCCACCCCGGGTTGAAATCGAGGACCGCGCCGGTAACCGGCAGCCGGGCCTGCAGCTGTCCCTCCCCCTTGTCGAAAGGCAGCTGGTCCAGCCGTCCCCTGAGGATCACACTGCCCCCGGTGACATTGCCGCCCAGCAGACTGTGCTCCAGCCAGTGAACCCCCGTCGCGGACATGACGTGCGCCGGCAGGTAATGGCGGATACTGTCGAGCTGGAAGCGGTTCACGGCGAGTTGCAAATCAAGATGTGGAGCGGGTTCTTCCGGTAGCTGTTCGAGCGCCAGCCGGGCTTCGACGGCCAGATCGCCGTTCATGAGGTTCAGCGCCTCGCTGCCCAGGCTCAGTCGGCCCTCCCGGTATTGCCAGACACCCTCGCCGCTGAATTCATCGAAATGCAGCGGTTCGGTGAACAGCCTGTCGTCCCGGTAAATGAAATCCTGGCTGCTGATCCAGAACGTGCCGCCGTCCTGTGTCCCCGTTGCGGTTCCCGTCAATCCGCCGAACCCGGGCAGACCGTCGGCCTGGCGTACACCCACGTCACGCAACGAGGCGTCGAACCAGAGCAGCCGCGGCGGACCTTCCGCGGGATCTTCAAGCTTGATGGAGAAGGCCTCGATCAGGCCCTCGGGCCGCAGGCGGGCAAAGCGTTCCCGGTACGGCTCCTCGATACCGGGAAGCAACGCGACCAGCGGCTCAAGATCCTGCAGGAAGAACCGGCTGGCGGTTCCCGAGATCGTGCCCTTGCCAGGCTGCTCGCGCCGCGCCAGCGTGAGCTGCGTCGGCGCGTGCCGCGTGCCGTTTCGTGTGATGGTGAGGTCCCGGACTGCGAACTGCCAGTCTGCTGCGCGCCGGCGCCACCCGAACACCCCGCTGACCTGCTCCGCGACATAATCCGCAGAGCGGTCGTCAACCCGCTGCCGCAGATGGAAATTATGCAGTTCGACTTCGGCCGAGACCGACCGCAGGCGGGCTGCGCCGAAGTTGACCCAGCAGCGGATATCGGCGCTCCCCCGGGCGTCGATGCCGGGAGCGACGTCTTTCAGGACATCGGGCATGATCGACAGGGAACGACCGGTGACATACAAACGGCCATGCCAGTCGTTGAAGCGCTCGAGCGGTCCGCTGAACTCGGCATGGACAGCCAGCCGGTGACCCAGTTGCTCGGGCAACATGACGTCGCCGTTCAGGATGTGCAGGCCGGCGGAATTCCTCAGCGTGAGTGACACGACGGAGAAATGCAGCGCCGGTCGTCCGGTCTTGAGGTCCCGGTAGGTGATATCCGACTTGTGCAGCGAGAAGCGCCCTCCGTCCAGCAGGCCTGGAGCGGCGGCGGCATAACCGGCCTCGCCTCGCAGCCTGTCGATGTAGAGTTGCCCGTCGCGGTCCCTCACGACATCGACGGCGGCGCCGATCACGTCGATGCTGGCCACCCGGAGCTGCCGGTCGAAGAGGTAGCGCAGGATATCCAGACCAACCCATACCTGCTCGATGGCAAGCCGGCCGTCCTGAACGCCGGCGCCGGCAACGGACACGCCCTTGAACTTGAGCACCGGGTTGAATCCGCGCCAGCTCGCTTCCATACGCTCGATGCTGACCGGGCGATGTAGCGTCTCGCTGGCCAGCCGCTCCGCCTCCAGGCGGTATTCGCCCAGCAGGGGGACCAGCAGGCGCGCCGCGGTAAGCGTCGCGGCCGTCAGGGCCAGCAGTATCACCAGCAGCAGCCACAGGGTATGGAGCAGACGAGCTGTCATTATCTGGATTACCGGTGCGCCAGCGCCGGACTTATCGAGTCCGCCGCTTCCGGCAGGAACTACATCGGTACAACGTCATACTGTTCCTGCGTATAGAGGGCTTCGACCTGGAACTTGATCGGTTTCCCGATAAAGGCTTCCAGCTCGGCCAGACTGTCGGATTCCTCGTCGAGCAGCAGGTCGACGACTTCCTGGGAGGCGAGCACCAGCAGCTGCTGCGCGGCGTACTGGCGTGATTCGCGCAGGATCTCCCGGAAGATCTCGTAGCAGACCGTCTCCGGGGTCTTCAGTGACGCCCTGCCGGAGCAGGTCGGGCATTCCTCGCAGAGGACGTGCTCCAGACTTTCGCGGGTACGCTTGCGCGTCATTTCGACCAGCCCCAGCATGGACACCTCGCTGATCTGTGTCCTGGCATGATCCTTTTCGAGGTATTTCTCGAAACTGCGCAACACCTGGCGCTTGTGGTCTTCCTGGGTCATGTCGATGAAATCGACGATGATGATGCCGCCCAGATTGCGCAGTCGCAGCTGCCGGGCAATGGACTGGGCCGCTTCCAGATTGGTCTTGAAAATTGTCTCCTCGAGATTGCGATGTCCGACATAGCCGCCGGTATTGACGTCGATGGTCGTCATCGATTCGGTCTGGTCGAAGATCAGATAGCCGCCCGACTTCAGCTGCACCTTGCGCTGCAGCGCTTTCTGAATCTCGTCCTCCACGCCATAGAGATCGAAGATCGGCCGTTCTCCCGGATAGTATTCGATCTCCACCGTGAGATCCGGCATGAACATTTCGGCGAAGCGCAGCACCCGTTGATAGCTTTCCCGCGAATCGATGCGCACCTTTTCCACGTTGGCATCCAGCAGGTCACGCATGATGCGCACGCTGAGCGGCAGATCCTCGTAGACAATGGAACCGGGCGCGGTGTCGCGTTCCCGCTCGCTGATGGATGACCACAGCTTTCTCAGAAAGATCATGTCGGCGCGCAGGGCATCCGCGCTCGCGCCTTCCGCCGCCGTGCGCGCGATATACCCCCCTTCATCCTGTTCCGTCATGAATAACTGAATGACATCGCGCAAGCGGATGCGTTCCTCCTCGTCCTCGATTTTCTGGGAAATGCCGACATTGGCGACATTCGGGATGAACACCAGAAAGCGCGACGGAATGGTGCTCTGCGTGGTCAGGCGGGCGCCCTTGGTGCCTAGCGGGTCCTTGACCACCTGCACGGTGAGTTCCTGTCCTTCCCTCAGCAACTCGCTGATATCACGCTCGCCGCCGGAGGCGGCATCGCCGTCCGGATTCCGCGGCAGGATATCCGAGGCATGCAGGAATGCGGCGCGGTCGAGTCCGATATCCACGAAGGCGGCCTGCATGCCCGGCAGCACCCGGCACACGCGGCCCTTGTAGATGTTGCCGACGATGCCGCGGCGGCGGGAACGCTCGATCAGGACTTCCTGCAGGACGCCGTTCTCGATCAGCGCCACGCGTGTCTCGCGGGGCGTCACATTGATCAGGATTTCTTCGCTCATTCACACTCCCTGGAACCGCGGCTTGTCCGTGGCGCCTGCTATTCCTGCGCTACACTACTTCGATGCCGAATTCACGCAACAATTCCGCCGTTTCGTAAACGGGCAGTCCCATGACGCCCGAGTAGCTGCCCTCGAGACGGGACACGAACACGGCCCCCCTGCCCTGGATAGCATACCCTCCGGCCTTGTCACGGGGTTCGCCGGTATCCCAGTACGCCGCGCATTGCGCCTGCGTCAATCCGCGGAAGGTCACGCGGCTCTCACTCACGCGCACGACCTCCCGGCCGGCGGCCAGCGCCACTGCGCTCAGCACCTGGTGACTCCTGCCGGAGAGGGCCAGCAGCATGTCGATGCCCTCGTCACGGTCGCGCGGCTTGCCCATGATTCTGCCGTCGACGACGACCGCCGTGTCGGCGCCGAGCACCGGCGAACCGGCATCCCCCGCGAGCAGCGCCCGCCCGGCGCGTACTTTTTCCAGCGCCACACGCCGGACATAGTCCCCGGCCGACTCGTCCGGGAGCAGCGCCTCGTCGACCCCGGCGTGCAGCAGGGTGTAACCGATGCCGATCTGGGTCAACAACGCCTGACGCCGCGGCGAGGCGGAGGCCAGGAAAACATGGGGTAATGTGTCCATAATGCCATGAAAAATCAGGAACGATGATAGGGATGACCGCTGATGATTGTCCATGCCCGATACAACTGCTCGGCGAGCACCACCCGCACCAGCGCATGCGGCAGGGTGAGCGCGGAGAGCGACCAGCGCAGATCGGCCCGCCGCAGGCAGTCACCGGACAGGCCATCAGGCCCGCCGACCAGCAGGACGATATCACGCCCGGACTGCAGCCACTCCTGCAGCCGCACAGCCAGCGCGGGCGTGTCCCAGGCGCGGCCGCCCACGTCCAGCGCCACCACCAGCGAGCGCTCCGGTATGGCAGCCAGCATCCGCCGGCTCTCCTCCTCCACCGCCTGCGCGGACGGCTGTGTCCGGCTTCTCCTGCCCAGGGGTATTTCCACCAGCCGCAGGCTGCATTCATGCGGCAGACGCCGGGCATAGTCCTCATAGCCCTGCGAGACCCACGACGGCATGCGCGTTCCGACGGCGATCAGGTGTATGTGCATGCGGTCCGGTGATCGGCGTTGTTGTCCAGGATTACCAGGTTAATGACACGGCAAGCAGCTTTCATCATCAAATCTATAGCCACGGAAGCACACGGAATAACACGGAAAGATTTTATTGTAATGATTCCGTGTAATTCCGTGTGTTTCCGTGGCCATTGTGTTACGTCTGCAAGACCCGCTGAAATACATCGTGAACAGGGTGCGCAGTCACCGCTGCAGTAACCCGGGTAGTCGATGCCGGCCAGGAGGGTTACGTGGATTCGCCGGACTCCATGCCACCCACCGACCAGAGCTTCTCCAGCGCGTAGAACGCCCTCACCGGGGGCAGCATCACGTGGACGACGACGTCACCGAGATCGATCAGCACCCATTCGCCCCCCTGCTCGCCCTCGATTCCCAGCGGGGGGTTGCCGGCCTGTTTGGCCTTCAGGGCGACGTGGTCGGCGAGCGACTTCACGTGACGCGTCGAGGTGCCGCCGACGACCACCATGCGGTCGGTTATCGAGGTCATGTCGGTGACATCCAGCACCTTGATATCCACGCCCTTGAGATCTTCCAGCGCATCGATGACCAGCGCCAGCAATTGGTCCACGGACAGGGGGGGCATGTCCGGCCGTTGGTGTTTTTCAGTTCTCACTCATCGCCTCATGTGCCTCGATACAGGTCTTCACGGTTGATAATCCCGATGACCGCCTCCGGCATCAGGAAGGCCGGACTCAGACCCTCCGCCAGCAGCGCCCGCAGCCGGGAAGCGGAAATCGCCAGCGCCGTCACCGGCTGGAACAGCAGCCGACCGGCGGGCCGATGCCGCAGTCCGGCCGCTTCCGGCGCACGGTAGCGCCGAATGAAGCCGGCCAGTTCCCCGCCGGCCGGGATGTCGGCGCCCGGCCGGGTCATGACCACCAGGTGACAGAGTTCGATCAGCTCGTCCCAGCGATGCCAGGTCGTCAGATCTGCGAAGGCATCCATGCCCATCAACAGGCAAAGGCCGGCGTCTCCGAGTTCCTCACGCAGCGAGACCAGCGTATCAAAGGTGTAGGACGGCCCGTTCCGCTGCAGCTCGCGCGTATCGACCCGGAAAGCGGGATGGCGCGCTGTGGCCGCCTCCAGCATGGCGACGCGCTGTGCGGCCGAAGCGTGCGGCTGTGGCCGGTGCGGTGGAATATGACAGGGAATCAACCGGAGTTCTTCCAGCGCCAGCGTCTCCTGAACTTCCAGCGCCGGGCGCAGGTGACCGAAATGAACCGGATCGAACGTCCCTCCCAGGATGCCGATCATGCCGTTCGTAACACGCGTGGACAGCCGGGGGGCCTGGTAGACGACAACGGTTTTCCCATTCGGCCTTCAGGTGCGGATGTGTCCGTCACCGATGACGATGAACTTCAGCGTGGTGAGTCCTTCCAGGCCAACCGGCCCGCGCGCATGCAGCTTGTCGGTGCTGATGCCGATCTCGGCGCCGAGCCCGTACTCGAAACCGTCCGCGAAGCGCGTCGAGGCGTTGACCATGACCGAACTGGAGTCGACCTCGCGCAGGAAGCGCTGCGCGCGCGGCAGCGACTCCGTGATGATGGCATCGGTGTGGCCGGACCCGTAGCGTGCGATGTGGTCGATCGCGGCATCCAGGTCCTCGACGACGCGGATGGCGAGGATCGGCGCCAGGTATTCGGTATCCCAGTCCGTTTCGGTGGCCGGGAGGGCGTCCGGCAGAATGGCGCGCGTCGCCTCGCAGCCACGCAACTCGACCCCGGCCGCGCGATAATCCTCTGCCAGCGCCGGCAGGACCTGCGCGGCGATCTCCCGCGAGACGAGCAGGGTTTCCATGGTATTGCAGGTGCCGTAGCGCTGCGTCTTGGCGTTGACGGCGACCCGCACCGCCTTGTCCCGATCCGCCAGGCCGTCGATGTAGGTGTGACAGACGCCGTGCAGGTGCTTGATGACCGGCACGCGCGCCTCGCGGGTGATGCGTTCGATCAGCCCCTTGCCGCCGCGCGGCACGATCACGTCCACGTACTGTTCCATGCGCACCAGTTCGCCAACCGCGGCGCGGTCGGTGGTCTCGATGACCTGCACCACGTCAGCCGGCAGACCGGCGGCGTCGAGGCCCGCGTGGATGCAGGCGGCGATGGCCTGGTTGGAATGAATGGCCTCCGAACCACCGCGCAGGATGGCGGCATTGCCTGATTTGAGGCACAGTCCGGCGGCATCCGCGGTCACATTGGGACGCGACTCATAGATAATGCCGATCACGCCCAGCGGTACCCGCATACGCCCGACCTGGATACCCGAAGGACGGTAATTCATGTCCGAGATGCCGCCGATCGGGTCCGGCAGGGCGGCGATCTCGCGCAGCCCCTGTGCCATGGCGGCAATGCGTGCGGCATTCAGTTCCAGGCGGTCGAGCAAGGCCTCATCCAGCCCCTGGCGGCGGCCGGCGGCGAGGTCCCTGGCGTTTTCCGACTCGAGGCGCTCACTCGCCGCCTCGATGGCCGCGGCAATGGCCAGCAGCGCGTCATTCTTCTGGTGTGTCTCGGCCCGCCCGATCACGCGCGAGGCGGCACGGGCGCGCCGTCCCACGGACTGCATGTAGGCGGGTACATCCATCGTCATGGCTTCGGGCTTTGCGCTCATCCTTACTCGATCATTGTGGCTCACGTGGCAAACCCGCGGGTACGGCGTTCACCCCCGCCAGGCACAGTGTCAATTGTAACAGCTCATCCCAGGCGTTGCCCGCCGCCTGGCCCTTGATCACCCGGTCAATCAGGGCGCAGCGGCGCAACAACCGGTTGCAGGTGGCGGCGGGCAGGCGCTGCAGGGCCCGGCTGAAGACTGTGGTGCGGGACTGCCAGATCCTGAAGCGGGCGATCACCGATGCCAGCGTCTGCCCTCCGGCCAGCAGCTGCGCCATGGCCGAGAGCTGGCGCAGATCCCGCACCAGCGCCCACAACACCACCGCGGGCGCCACGCCCTCGCCCTGCAGCCCGCCCAGGATGCGTACGCTGCGTACGCCGTCCCCCGCGAGGGCCGTGTCGACGAGGCCATAGACATCGAAGCGGGCACTGTCGGCAACCGCGCTGGCGATATCCCGGGCATCGACCCGCCCCGCGCCGTGCAGCAGGAACAGCTTGTCGATTTCCTGCACGCAGGCAAGCAGGTTGCCCTCCACCCGCTCCGCCAGCAGGGCGGCGGCCTCCGGTGTGGCTTCCAGACCGCGGCGCTGCATGCGCGCGCGCACCCAGGCGGGCAGTTGCCGGCTGTCCAGCGGCCACACGAACACCACCACGCCGGCCTTGTCCAGCGCCTGCACCCAGCGGCTCTTGCGCGCCGACGAATCGAGCTTGCCGGCCGTGATCAGTAGCAGCGTATCCTCGGGCGGTGACTCGGTGTAGGCGCGCAAGGCTTTCGCCCCGGCATCGCCCGGCTTGCCGCCCGGCATGCGCAGGTCGATCACGCGACGCGAGGCGAACAACGACAGCTCGCCGGCCGCTGCCGCCAGGCTGTTCCAGTC
>Ga0210085_1001257_pt1 | contig 10167 bp, 2 predicted proteins | sample China_Galinas_PW_5_FD_184866 | JGI IMG/M metagenome (GOLD analysis project Ga0210085, IMG submission 184866) | Wetland microbial communities from San Francisco Bay, California, USA, that impact long-term carbon sequestration - China_Galinas_PWC_D1... | ecosystem: Environmental > Aquatic > Marine... | reverse complement strand
CAACTTTAAGATGAAATATAGTAAGCAATACAAGTCCGAATCGGAACTTCCTAAAAAAAGATGGGTTGTACACAATGCTTTCTTTTCAAAGGGTGTGCTTACATTTTCGACTCATGAACCTCGTCCCCCTGAGACAATTCATCTTCTTGAAAGATTTGCAGGAGTTTTTGATCTAACTTATACACGTTTTCTTGATCTGCAAAAAGCAGAAGCACAGGCACGTGAAGCTGAAATTGAAGCTGCTTTGGAAAGAGTGCGATCCAGAACAATGGCAATGCAGAAAAGTGATGAGCTTGCAGAAACCGCTGGTGTGCTATTTAATCAGATGGTTTTGTTAGGAATAGTTCCGAAACGATGTGTCATTAGTATCATTAATCAAAAGACTAATAATGCAAGTTTTTGGCTAACGAGTTCGGATGGTAAAGTCATCCCCGGTTTTGATCTAGTACCATTAACCGAAGAGAAACATTTAATCTATCTATACCGTGCATGGAAAAACAAGGAGGATCATTTTTATTTCAAAGTCTCCGGAAAGGATCGACTAATCTGGACCGAGTACATTATGAAAAAAGTTAAAATGCACCTTCCGGAATATCAGCCCGATAAAATAAACCAAGAGCAGCTTCTTAAAGAGCCCGCAATTTTCAATTGTTTCTTTTTTACTCATGGCTTTATTATGATTCATACTGCTGAAGATTTATCCGATGGTTATATCCCGATGCTTAAAAGATTTGCTAGCGTATTTGAACAGACTTACACAAGATTTCTCGATTTACAAAAGGCAGAAGCACAAGCAAGAGAAGCTAAGATTGAAGCCTCACTTGAAAGAGTTCGTTCTAAAGCAATGTCAATGCATAGCTCCGAGGATTTGGCTTTAACTATTGATCATTTTTTTCATGAACTGAAGAGTCTGAACATTAAACCAATACGCTGCGGAGTCGGTATTAAAGAAGGAGACTCACGAACTGTTGATGTAATAGTGACATCAGCCACTAAGAGCGGTGGCGATATAAAACTCACCGGAAAGTTGACTCTTGGAGGTCATCCAATATTGGATAAAGTATATGAAGCATTGCAACTTCAAGCAGAATATTTTCCTGTATTACGCGGGGAAGAAATAAGTGAGTATTACAAGGCAATGAATCCGGAAATTGAATTCCCAAATTTTACTGAAGATGATGTTCAATACGGTTACTATTTTCATTATGAAGAGGGAGGGGTATTTGCCTGGACTGAAAAAGAATTATTGGAAGAAGAGATTAACATTTTCCGCAAATTTAAGTCAGTACTTAGTTTAACTTATCGTCGCTACATTGATTTAAAAGAAGCTGAGGCCCGCGCAATCGAGTCTGTAAGACAAGCTTCGCTTGATCGAGTGCGTGCCGAAATTGCTTCAATGAGAACTTCAGAAGATTTAAATCACATAACTCCAATAATCTGGAGTGAACTAAAAAATCTTGAAGTGCCGTTCTTCCGCTGCGGTGTTTATATTGTTGATGAAAAGACACAGACCGTACAGGTTTATTTAACAACTCCTGATGGCAAATCTCTTGGAGTGTTAAATTTAGCTTTTGATTCAAATGAGATTACAAGCAACACAGTTGATCATTGGCGAAAAAAAATAGTCTACAAAACTCATTGGGATAAAGAAGAGTTCATCAGCTGGACAGAGTCCATGATGAAACTTGGACAGATCAAAAGTGCTGAAACTTATCAAGGTTCAACTACTCCTCCCGAATCTTTGTATTTACACTTTGTACCGTTTGCACAGGGAATGCTTTATGTTGGTGATGTTCAGCCGCTCACAGGTGAAAAATTAGAACTTGTAAAAACATTAGCTGAAGCTTTTTCAATAGCATATGCAAGATATGAAGACTTTAAAAATTTAGAAGAGGCAAAAAATAAAATTGAATTGACTTTAAATGAATTGAAAGCAGCACAGGCACAACTTGTCCATTCAGAAAAAATGGCTTCGCTTGGTGAGTTAACAGCGGGAATTGCACACGAAATAAAAAATCCCTTAAACTTTGTAAATAACTTTTCTGAAGTTAGCCGTGAACTTCTGGATGAAATGAAAATAGAAATAGAAAATAAAAACATCGATGAAGTCATAGATTTAATCGAAGATTTAAAACAAAACCTTGAAAAGATAAATCAACATGGGAAACGTGCTGATTCAATTGTAAAAGGAATGCTTCTTCACTCAAGAGGAACTTCGGGGGAGAAAACGCCAACGGATATTAATGATCTTTTGGATCAATACGTTAACCTTGCTTACCACGGAATGAGAGCACAGAATAAGGAATTTAATATTTCAATTGAAAAGAATTATGATGAAACTTTGGAAAAGATAAATGTGGTTCCGCAGGATATCAGCAGGGTATTTTTAAATATAATCAATAATGCCTGCTATGCTGCATTTGATAAAAAGAAAAAGAGTGGAAATAATTTTTCTCCAACACTCAGGGTGTCTACAAAAAAATTAAATGACAAAGTTGAAATTAAAATTGGGGATAACGGGAATGGAATTACTGCTGATCATTTAGATAAAATATTTCAACCGTTTTTTACAACTAAACCCTCTGGAGAGGGCACGGGATTGGGTCTTTCACTTAGCTACGACATAGTTACAAAAGTTCACAGTGGAGTAATGAAAGTGGAAACTAAAGTGGGCGAAGGAACTGAATTTTTAATTTTACTACCGTCACATTAATATGATTATTCGAAATTTAAAATATTTATGTGTGTTTTTGTTTTTATCTGTTTTAATATTGGTAGAATATTCATATGCTAATTCTATTGATACAATTTACGTTCACCCAGATAGTTTAAAGAATAATACAGTTTTATTAAACAACGTTTGGAAATATCATCCGGGGGATGATTCTACCTGGGCAAATCCAGATTATGATGATGCCGAATGGGATACACTAAAGACAAAAATGCTTTCTACTGATACTCCCCGGGAATTATGGGGAGGTATTGGCTGGTTCAGAACAGTAGTTAAAATTGATTCATCTCTTCGTAATCAAGCAATAGCTTTTTCAATGAATCAATTTGGCGCTTCTGAAATTTTTATGAATGGCAAACTTGTTAAAAAATTGGGAACCATAGGAGAAACAGCCGAAGTGGAAACGCCCTATCAACCTTTGAATATTCCTTTTATTGTAACCCTTGATTCTAGTTTGGTTTATACCATTGCTGTTCGATATTCCAATAAACGAGCTTATGAAGATTTTGATTGGTTCACTACACAATTTAGTTTAATAGGTTTTCATCTATCACTTAGAAATAATGACGATGCGATAATAAACAAAGTAGAAAATGAACGAGCTACCTTTGGTGTAAACATTATGATCTCCGGAATTTTTCTGGCACTTACTCTGTTATACTTTTCACTCTTTGTTTTTTACTCTGATAAAAAAGAAAATTTATTTTATGCTCTGTTCAATCTATGTATCTCTGTTCTGTTTGCTGTTTCAATGGCTCAGCGATTCGTTATCTCGGATCTGGATTTATATGTTCTTTATAATACATTAAACTCAGCAGCTCTTACGTTAGTATTCGTTTTTTATCTGGGTTTTCTTTACTCAATATTTTATACAAAAATTCCAAGATTATTCTATGTCTTTAGCATTGTTGCAATTGCGTTTATTATAAGTGATGTGCTTGGGTTTTACAAAAACCTTCTTGACCAATTTCAGCTGGGATTTATTGTACTAACAACTTTTACAGGATTATTTATAATCATTAAAGCGATACAAAAGAAAAAAGATAATGCATGGATTATAGGTGTTGGTGTAATATTATTTGTGTTATTTGTAACGGCTTTGTTTATAACAGGAATACTTGGATTAAATATCAATAGCTTGGTGGGAATTTTACTTTTCTTTGTTGGCCTTATTAGTCTCCCGATGTCAATGTCAATTTATCTTGCAAGAAGCATTGCAAATACTAATAAGAATTTGCAAAAACAATTAGTCACGGTTAAAGAACTGTCAGAAAAAGAGCTTGAGCAAAAGTTACGAGCGCAAAAAGCTGAAGCTGAAAACGAGCGGAAAACAAAAGAGCTTGAGGAGGCTAGACAACTCCAGCTATCAATGCTTCCAAAAGAATTACCTGTTATTCCAAATTTGGATATTGCCGTTTACATGAAAACAGCTACAGAAGTTGGTGGAGATTATTATGATTTTCATGTTGGAATGGATGGTACACTTACAATTGTAATTGGCGATGCAACAGGTCATGGTCTAAAAGCTGGCACAATGGTAACCACTGCAAAAAGTTTGTTTAACACCCATGCTGATAATGATAATATTATAAATACTTTTCATGAGATGTCTAGAGTTATTAAAAATATGAATATGCATCTTATGTCTATGTGCATGTCAATTATTAAAATTAACGTAAACAAACTGAAAATTTCTTCGGCTGGGATGCCTCCTGCATTGCTTTATAGAAAAGCTGAGAATAAAGTTGATGAGCTTATATTAAAGGGTATGCCACTTGGTGCTTTTATTGGATTTCCTTACAAATTACAGGAAACTACTTTGCAAATGGGTGATACTTTGTTGCTTCTGAGTGATGGTTTCCCGGAATTGTTCGATGAAAATAGAAATATGTTTGGATATGATAGAGTAGGAACAGTTTTTAGTGAGGTCGCAACCAGATCATCTGAAGAAATAATTGATTATTTAAAAAAAGTTGGCTCAAGCTGGATTGACGATGCCGAGCCTGATGATGACATAACATTTGTAGTAATTAAAGTAAAATAAATTATACGGGAGAAGCTTCATATCTGGATTGTCGATAACTTTAATAAAATTTTCGAATCGATCATAGAACAAATTTTCAATCCGTTCTTTCCAACCAAGTCAACCGGAGAAGGTACCGGGCTTGGTCTTTCACTTAGTTATGATATAGTTACAAAAGTGCACGGCGGTGAATTAAAAGTTGAAACGAGGGAAAGTGAAAAATCAGAGTTCATTATAACATTACCAAAAATTTAGTGATACGATAATGTATATATTTAATAAAATGAACTTAGTAAAAGTAAATAATCTTGTATTTGTAATACTTGTATTTTCATTTACTTCGGTTTTATTAGGGCAGACTTCCGGAAATGAATACCGTGAATTAGGTAATCCATTCATTAAATATTACAGCCCAAAAGAGTACAAAGCTAATCCGGCAAACTGGTGTATACTTCAGGATAAACGCGGTGTTATGTATTTTGGTAATGATAAGGGCATTTTGGAATTTGATGGAGTTTCATGGCGTAATATAGAAGTTCCTTTCTCTGCATCAGTTCGGTCTATGGCAATTGATGACAGCGGAAAAATTTATGTTTGTGCTTCATCAGACTTTGGCTACCTTGAACCTGATTCTCTCGGGCAACTAAAATTTAAATCGTTGCTTGGCTATCTTGATCAAAAAGACCGCAACTATGGTGAGATGTGGGATGTTATAACTTCCTCAAAAGCTGTGTACTTCAAAACAAAAGACAAAATTTTCAGATGGAATGGAAAAAATATAAAAGTATGGGATTCTGTTTATGCATTCAGATTGTACAATATTGATGATAAAATTTATTCAAGAAACCAGGGCACAGGGTTGATGGTAATTGAAGGGGAATCAATAAAACTTATGCCTGACGGAGAGTACTTTGATGATACAGGAGTTTTCAATATGCTGCCCTTCGGTAAGGATTCTTTAACAGGTGAAGAAAGAATACTTGTAACCACAAACGACCAGGGATTGTTCTTATCAAAAGGTTATAAATTTTATCCATTTAAAACAGAAGATGATTCATTTTTGAAGACCAGCCAGGTTTACAACGCCTGTTCCACTTCTGATGGAAATTTTGCCTTTGCTACACAGCGCGGCGGTGTAATAATTATGGATCACAAAGGTGATTTTCAGCATATCATTATTGATAATTCGGGGATGCCTACAAAAGTAATATACGATGTTTACTCCGATAAACAGGGAGGTTTATGGTTTGCAACAAATAACGGAATAGTTCATTGTGAAATTCCCTCTTCATTAATGGTTTTGCCGCAGAAGTATCCGGCAAAATATCCATTTTTTTCAATGTTGCAGTATAAAAATAAATTTTATGCAACTGATGAACTTGGTATTATTTACCTGGGGAAATATAGCTCTGCTTTTAACCTTGTAAAGGGTATCAACAAACCGGGATATGGATTACTTAATTTCCAAGGAATTCTTTTAGCTGCCGTTAATGATGGAATTTCTATTATCAAGAATGATAAACTTCAGGAGAGATTAACGAATAATTCAACAAATAAAATAATTCCATCAGTTTATTATCCTGATAGATTGTATTCATTTCATGGGGATGGACTAAGTGTTCTTAAATTTGATAAATCTAAAAATGAATTCCATGTTTACCAGACAGACATAGATGAAGAATTAGTTAATGGCGTTGAAGGTCCTGACAGCAGTATGTGGATTGGCAGTTTTGATGGGGGAATAATTCATGTAACAGACAATCTGGATAATCTTGTGGCTGGGCAAATCAACAAAATAAAATACACCCGTTACAGAAAAGAAACTCTTCCGGCTTATGAAACCGCATTATATAATATTCAGAATAAAATACTTTTCGCTACAAATAAAGGTTTATACAGATTTGATAAAACAGCAGAAAAATTTGTAGTTGATTCAACGCTTGGCTCTGAGTTTGCCGATTCAACCAGCAACATTTTATATATCGCCAAAGGAAAAAGTAATGAGCTCTGGATTTTAGCAAATGTAAATGGTACAACCGATCTCGGTAAAGCAGAACTTCAGAATAATAGAAAGTACAATTGGAAGCCTGATCCGGTTTTCAGGAGATTAGATTTAAATTCAATCAGTGCAATGTATGCTAAAATTGATTCGGTTACATACCACGAAACGCTCTGGCTGAGCACGGATGAAGGATTAGTTCACTACAATGATACCAGAACAAAAGAAATTAAAAATATTTTCCCTGCTCTCATCCGGACAATAGTTGCAAATAGCGATTCAATTATTTACTACGGTGCAAATCAATCAGCGTTTCAGAATAACAGATTGATTCTGCCTTTCAGCAGTAAAAATGTGGGCTTTACCGTTTCTTCAATTTCCTTCGATAAACCTGATGCAAATATGTACCAGTATTTTCTTGAGGGAAATGATGATAAATGGTCTCAATGGACAAATGAATCGAAGAAGGAGTATACAAATCTCTCAAGCGGTGATTACACATTTAAAATCCGCGCAAAAAATGTGTATGGAATCATTTCACAGGAAGCTTCATTCTCCTTTAAAGTTTTATCCCCTTGGTATTTAACCTGGTGGGCGTACACAATTTATTTACTTGGCTTCGTCGGACTGTTAGGTGGAATAAGGAAGTTTGAACTTAATCGCAGACAAGAAAAGGAAGATAGGAAAATACTTGAGTTAGAAAATAAACGAAAAACAGATGAGCTTGAGCAAGCACGTAGCTTGCAGCTTTCTATGCTTCCCAAAGAACTTCCTTCTTTATCGGGTATAGATATTTCAGTTTATATGAAAACGGCAACGGAAGTGGGTGGAGATTATTATGATTTTTACCTTGCAGACTCAGGAGAATTAACAACAATAATAGGTGACGCAACGGGACATGGATTAAATGCTGGTATGCTTGTCAGTGTAACAAAAGGAATGTTTCAGAACCTGGCTTCACAAAGTGAACTTGAAAAAATAATTTCACAATTTAATACTGCACTTATTTCGATGGAACTTCAGCCAATGTATATGTCATTATCATTGATCAGGATAACAAATAACCGTCTGCAGGTAGTCGGGGCAGGTATGCCGCCGTTTTTATATTACCAGGCAAAATCAAAAATTATAACAGAGATTGAATCAAGCGGACCACCACTTGGAGGCTTACCTGGTTTTATTTACCAAATATGTAATTATGAACTTTCCAAAGGAGATGTAATAGTAATGATGAGTGACGGGTTTGCCGAAAGAAGAAATGCAAACAAGGAAGTATACGGTTGGGAAAAAGGGAAAGAATTGCTCACTAACATTTCTCATCTTGGCTCAGAACAAATAATTGAGGAGTTAGTTAAAGCAGGAGATGAATGGGGAGGTGACAGGCAACAGGATGATGATATTACATTTGTAGTAATTAAAATAAAATAAATTATTTGGGCTAAGCTTCATAGCTGGATTGTTGATAACTTTAATAAAATTTTCGAATCGATCATACAACAAATTTTCAATCCGTTCTTTACAACTAAGCCAACAGGTGAAGGTACCGGACTTGGTCTTTCACTTAGTTATGATATTGTAACAAAAGTTCACGGAGGCAACATTAAAGTAGAATCAGAAGAAAGAAAAGGTGCAATGTTTATAATACAATTACCCTTATCTTGAAGATCTAAAAAGAAAGTGAATTAAGAAATGGAAAGCAGATAAATCTCAATATGAAAAACAACATGGTAGTAAAAAATATTAAAAGTATACTCTTTTTGAATCTAATTTTGTTCACATTCTTTTTAGGAGTTTCCCCTTCTGTTTTTGCACAAGAAAATTTTGTGTTTGAAAACTTCTCAATTCCTCAAGGACTTTCTAATCCAACAATAAATTCTATCTGTGAAGATAAGTATGGTTTTCTCTGGCTAGGTACGAATGACGGTTTGAGCAGATACGACGGATACGAGTTTAAAGTTTACAAAAACAATCCATCCGACAGCACCAGTTTACCTGGTAATACAATAAATACGATATGCGAAGACAATAATGGTAATTTATGGATTGGCGGCAGTAATGTATTGGCTAAATATGATAGCAAAAACGATAATTTTATTGATGTAAAATTCGATAGAGGACAAAATGTAAATCCACCAATTATCTATAAAATCTTTATTGATGAAAAAAATAGAATCTGGATAGGGACCAATGAATATGGTATACATTTGCTTAATCCGGAGAAAATGAATACAAGAAGAATAAAATTCATATTAAATGATGAGGAATTGCGCAATGCAAATAATGTATCCATCATTGAAACTTCAAATCCTGAAATATTAGCAACGGATTATGGAGCGGGGATATTTTATTACAATGAAGGCTCTGATGAATTCCGATTATACGATGATTTGGGTGCTGATAAGTTAATTTATTCATTGGTACTTCATGAAGATGAATTTAAAAGATTATGGATTGGAGGAGAAAATTCACTAATAATATACAACAGAAGTAATAAAAAGTTGGAGAACATTGAAATGTTTTCAACGCCTTTAGGAGCATTCTTATCCAGAGGAACGTTGAATATTTTAAAGGATAAAGCAGGATTTATTTGGCTGGGCACGTTAGACGATGGATTATACAGATATAATCCTGTCGATAATAAATTCTTTCATTTTACAGGGAGCAGTAATAATAAAAATAGTATAAAATCTGCCGCAATACTTTCATTATTTCAGGATAGTTTCGGAAACATTTGGATCGGGACTAGATTGGATGGATTATATAAAGTTGATCCAAACAAACAGCCAATGAATATTCTTAAAATACCCGAAAACATTAAAACAAATTCTTCTGTAGATAGAATAACTGCGATCGCGAAAAGTGAAAGAAGTAATGATGTGGCTTTTGGAACGGCAGGATTGGGAGTTTTTTGGGGAAATATTGAAACGGGTCAATATAAACATTATACATTCAACAAGAACTCAAATAGTATTTCAAGCGATAATATTTTCTCTTTAACCATTGATGCAGAGAATAATCTTTGGGTTGGAACTAATGTGGGATTAGATAAAGTAAATACAGTTACAGGAAAGGTTATAAAATACTTCAACGATCAATTTCCACTTTACGGTGCATTTTTTATTAATGATTTAAAATTTGATAAAGCAGGAAGATTATTTATTGCGGACAGGGGCGGAGTAGATATCCTATATCCGAGCCAAAACATTATTAAACAAATACCCTCTATTAGTAACCGGGAATTCAAACCTGATTTACAATCAAACATTATAAATCTTGCAAAATCTTCTCAGCCAATAGCTTCAATACTTAAAGTGGGCGAACAAAAATTATTAGAAAAGGAATTTGAAATATCTGACAACTCAAAAGTATTAATTATTGGGGTTGGGGAAGGGCAATCAGAATTAGAGAGGCTAT
>Ga0210085_1001255_pt1 | contig 10178 bp, 5 predicted proteins | sample China_Galinas_PW_5_FD_184866 | JGI IMG/M metagenome (GOLD analysis project Ga0210085, IMG submission 184866) | Wetland microbial communities from San Francisco Bay, California, USA, that impact long-term carbon sequestration - China_Galinas_PWC_D1... | ecosystem: Environmental > Aquatic > Marine... | reverse complement strand
TGCTCCACCACACTCCCTTTCTGCAGCACATAGATCATATCCGCTTGCTGAATGGTTGAAAGGCGGTGGGCAATGGCGATCGTGGTCCGGCCCTCCATCAAGGTCTCCAACGCTTTTTGGACGACCGCTTCGGACTCAGAATCCAGCGCGGAGGTTGCTTCGTCCAACAGCAGCAGAGGGGCGTCCTTGAGCAGAGCCCGGGCAATGGCGATCCGCTGCCGCTGGCCCCCCGAAAGGCGTGCTCCCCGTTCTCCGACTAGGGTTTGGTAGCCCTCCGGCTGCTCACTGATGAACTCGTGGGCATTGGCAGATCTGGCAGCAGTCTGGACTTCCTCCATGGTGGCTCCTGGTCTGCCGTAGCGGATATTCTCCTCGATCGTGCCGTCGAACAGATAGGCGTCCTGGGGAACATAGGCCATCAAGTCCCTCAGTTCTTCCAGGGAATAGTCAGCTAGCTCTTTACCATTGACCCGCAGAGTCCCTTCACTGACAGGGTACAGTCCCATCAGGATCTTGACCAGGGTGCTTTTCCCTCCGCCGCTGGGACCGACCAGGGCGACGAACTGCCCTTCGGCGATCGAGATATTGATATGATCGAGCAAATTGCGGTCAGTCTGCTGATCACCAGATCGATCCGGATCCGAATACCGGAAACCCAGCTCCCGCATCTCGATCACCGCGGCTGACCTGGGTGCGTTCTCTCCTCCGGCCGTTAAAGACTTGCCTTCCATGGTTTCCGTCGGCCAGGAAAGCAGTTCGAAGACCCGGGCAGAGCCTGCAAGCGAACGCTGGATATTGGTCACAAAATCTCCCAGGTTGGTAAACATGAAGCTGGCATTGCTCTGGAGGTGGATGGCAGCCACAATGGCTCCCAACCCAACCTGATCGTTTCCCAGTAAGAACAGTCCGAAAGCCAATGTTCCCACTGTCCGGATCCAACCAATCAGGGCGTTCAAGGCATCGTAGATCGCCTGGACGCCGGCATGATCAAGGACTGCCTGGGCATTCTTCTGATTTGCCGCACTATACAGCTGGTGGGTGGTCGCCTCCAGCTGAAACATTTTCGTCACGGAAAGTCCCTGCAGAATATCACTTAAGTTCTGAGTGAGTTGACTGAGAGATTCCTGGATGGCTGTGCTCTTGGAACGGAGAGGGTTTGATAATGCCGTGCTGACCCAGGTTGTGATCAGCCCCAATACCAGGGCTAGAATACCCATCTGCCAGTTGAGAACAAAAACCGAGATGATCCCCACCAACCCCAACACCAAGCCGAAAAGCAGGGTAGGGATCAGGCGGGAATAGATAGCGCCCAGCGTATTGAGGTCATTGGTACAGCGAGAGATCAGATCGCCGCTGTGCTGCTGGTCAAAACGGCTGATCTTGAGATCAACGATCTTGCGGAAAGTCATCACGCGGGTCTTGGTGAGAGCTTGCTTCTCGAAGAGAGCGATGACGTACTGGGCTCCGATAAGGAGAGGAACGCCTGTCACGAATGTGACGCCCGCTAACATTAAAGCTTTTCTTAGCAGACCAAACTCCCCGCTGACCGCGGCGTTCATAACATCCATCTGAATGAAGGCCAGGACCAGGTTAAACGAGAAGCCCAGCACCCCTGCGCTGACCAGGGAGGCAGCAAAATAGATCCAGATCTTGGATTCCAGGAGAGCCAGGATGCGCACAAGTTCCCGTTCGCGGAAAGGTTTAGACATGATCGCCCTCCAGGTCGGTCTGCTTGAGATACAGCCGTTGGTAGAGTGTCTCGTTCCCCATTAGCTCTCCGTGGGTACCGCGCTCAACCAAGCGGCCCTGGTCGAGTACGACGATCTCGTCGACATTTTTGATGGTGGCCAGACGGTGGGCAACTACCAGGACGGTCCGGCCACGCATGAACCGCTCCAGGGCATCCTGGACGACTGCTTCTGATTGGGCATCCAGAGCAGAAGTAGGTTCATCAAGAAGCAGAATTGAGGCATCTTTAAGGATGGCCCTGGCCAGGGAGATACGCTGTTTTTCCCCGCCTGATAGTCTTGAGCCCCATTCGCCAACCTGGGTCTGATATCCATCATTGAGGGCCGTGATGAAATCGTGGGCATTGGCTGCCCGGGCTGCCTCCTCGATCTCCTGCTGGGAAGCCCCAAGCCTTCCAAATGCGATATTCTCAGCGATGGTGGTTGGAAACAGGTAGGTCTCCTGGGAGACCAGGGAAACCCATTTTCGGGCTTCTCGAATGCCCGATTGAACGATGTCGTGTCCCATGACCCGGATCTCACCTTTTTGGGGGCGGTAAAATCCGCACAGCAATTTAAGCACGGTACTTTTTCCACATCCGCTGGAACCTACCAGGGCAACTACCTGGCCTTCATCGACCTCCAGGGTGAAATCAGCGAGGATCTTGTTGTCCTCACCGTATTGAAAACTGACCGCATCAAATGACACTGCCCTGGCATTCTTGGCAGGGATGAACTCCCCAGAACTTCCATATTCTGCTGGCTGGTCAAGGATCTCAAAAATCCGCTCGACGGCTGGGGCAACCTCGCGCAGGTTGCGGATCCAGCCGAGCATGGTTTCCACCGGGATGAAGACCATCCAGATCAGGTAGTTACTGGCGATCAGGGCACCCACGCTGATCTCCCCCCGAAAGGCCAGGTAGCCCCCGTAAAGGGGCGCCACCAGCTGGGGAATATAGCGCAGCATCAGGAACACGGCAAATTCCAGCGCGCGCCGCCGGTCGATCTCCAGGCCTTCTTTCCGGACGTTCTCGGCAATCTGCTGGTATTTCCTGGTCAGCAGTTTCTGTAGGTTATAGGCTTTGATGATGTAAATCCCCTGGATCGCATCCTGGGTGACAGCATTGGCCCGAGCCAGGTGCTCCAATTCCTTTTGGGAATGAGACTGCATAGGCTTGACGACCTTATCGTACAGCACAGCCGAGAGAGGGATGAGGACACAGGTTGCCAGCAGCAGCTTCCAGCTCAAGATCAGCAGGTAGCTGAAACCTAGAATAAAAACGACCGGCTGCTTAACCAATTCGTTTGCACGCCTGGGAAGCTGGGCGATTCGGTCTATATCGTTGTTCAGCCTGGAAACCAGGTCTCCTGAATGGACACTCTCCATATAGGAGATGGGGAGCCGCTGGAAATGGTCCGTCACCCGGTTCCGCAAGTCGCGAATGGTATAGATCTCATAGCGGGTGGCGATAATGCGGGTGAAGTATTTCAGTACCGCGTCAACCAGCATGGCCGCACCAGCCCACATTACTAGCTGCCAGAATCTTTCGACCTGCTTGGCGACAGCGGTATCCGTCAACGTTTTAAGCAGGAAGGGGTTGAGAAACTCCATGATCCCGGCCAGAAAAGCTGTGACCCAGACCAAACGCAGCCATTTTATATGGACTCTCAAATCAGGGATCAAACGGCGTAGAGACTGCAGTGGAGTGCGATCCGGGTCTGCTTCCATGGAATGTAGCCTTGTTTGTGACGATTCCCGTTTCAAACATAGAATCAGGAATTGAGATCAACGAAATCCATTATAAGCTGACCCCAAGAATACAGCATCAACTTAATGGTTGATTCCCACCCCTTCCCAAGTATGGGATCCGAGTGTGGATCCCCAGGTCTTTTTCCTATCAACAAGGGTACCTGCCTACTGCGCAAGTACCCTTGTTAGAAGGCTATATATCCATCAAGCTTTGATCATCCAGGGACAAGATCAGGCCGAAAGATTTTTCTCTTCCCTAGCATACATAGGCCCCATAGCCGAACCAGGCAATCAGTTTGGCGTCTCCCGGGGCGAGATTGACAGTCCGCTGCTCCACAGTTGTCGGCCGCCATCCCCCGCAAGTACGATCGATTTGCACGGAAATACAATAAGTCCCAGCCGGCAGATCATTAAATTGGAAACTGCCGTTACCGGCTGTCGAGGTATTGCCGAAGCCCGTGGATCCACAAGCACCTTTACCGAGCCTAATTGTGACATTGGGGATGCCAGGCTCACCACCATTTCGGGATCCATTCAGATTCATATCATTAAAGACACCGCCCTCAATCGATCCCGGCTCAGGGGTCGGGGTAGGTGTGGCAGGCAGCGGGCACAGACCCGGGAAGCTGGTGGTGGGTTCATAGCCATAGGTCCAGCGGCAGGTATTGTCCACCGACGCCAGCTCTTTGATAGGGTATTTGCTGCTCTCAGCATAAGGAGAACCAGCCTGGTCAAAGGTCATGGAATCGTTGTAATCGAAAGCACCTGGATCCCTCATCCCCTCATCCGCCCAGCCGCCGAAAGCAAAGGACCCGTCACTGCCGATCAGGCTGTACTTGAAAGCCAACTGCACCTGGTTGGCGTTAGCAGGATCGCGCCGGATCCAGACCAGGTCCGGATCACTACCAACGTAATCCTCGAAAACCAGGGTCTCGTAGCCATCCCAGCTGGGATTGGGATTCTCGGCATTCATAGGGGAGAATCCTCCCACATCGCCGTTAGTGTCCCGAAAAGCCTGGGCGCCCACAGTAGTCCATTCCGTCCCGGGAGGGACCTGGCCGAATATCAGCCAATCTCCCCGGCCGTCGCTCTCCAGGTCGATTTCCAGGGCGTAAACGGCTTCAGTGTCTTCCGGCGGGGAATCTTCCAGCACGAAAGTGGTGTAGACCCAGGGAGAAACAAAGCTGAGGTTGACCCGGGTCAGATCCAGGTAGCCCTGATAATCCATCTGCTCTGAAGTAAAGGGCCGCTCCAAGAAGTTCGTATTAAAGGAGTCAGCGCCGGTGCTTTTAGAAGCTGCTCGAGATTTGGTCGAGTTGTCCGTGACCCAGGTATTGGGATTCCCTGGCTCGCCAGGACGGACCAAGTGCTCGACCGTGGCAGTCGGCTGCGGTTCGGGGGTATCCGTCGCAGCGATCTCCGGCTCTGGCGTTTCTGCCTGGGGGGAGTCAACCTCTCCCTCCGCGCTGGTCAGCGTCTGAGCGACGGCTGTATTAACAATAGCGGCTTCGACACTAGCCTGCAAGTCACCTTCTTGAGTGGTTGCAGTACGGCTGGTCAGATTGCAGGCCAGACCAGCGAACAGCAGCACAGCTATCGCCAGGATAGGGAAAAACTTACGTCGGTAATTCATAATGACCTCCCCAATGGTAGGAACTAATAATCAATATTTGAGATAATTAAAGGGACTCAATATCACTATAATAACGCAGAAAAGCCGGTTTTGGTTACATTCAAGTAAGGCGAGATTGGATTCCGGATGATAGCCCTGAGATCCTGGGGGCATTGGGCTGGATCGCGCTCCAGCAGGTCCGCTCAGCGGGCTGCTGCCGGGGGATGGACCAACCGGCCATTCCAGATTGCAGAAGGATAGGAAAGGCCGAACCGCTGCCTGGTCGAATAGGCCCAACACTCACCTGGGTCTTCTTAGTGATGAAAAATACCGGTTCCAGCTGCGGCAGAGTGCCACCGCCTGGAACCGGTATTTTGCCAATCCTCTTAACTGAACCACCAGGAAACCGCTAAGATCTGGCTGCCTCGTTCAGTTCAGGTCAAAGCGGTCAAGGTTCATGACTTTATCCCAGGCTGCGATAAAGTCATTCAAGAACTTCTCCCCCCCATCCTCACTGGCGTAGACTTCCGCCAAAGCCCGGAGCTGGGAGTTTGATCCAAAGATCAAATCGACCCGGCTGCCGGTCCATTTCAGTTCACCGGTATCTCGATCATAACCCTCGAACAGGTCTTCCTCTTCCGTGGTAGCTTTCCAGGTCGTATCCATGTCAAGCAAATTCACGAAGAAGTCGTTGGTCAGGGTCCCCGGTCGCTTGGTGAAAACACCATGCTGAGCACCCTCGTGGTTGGCTCCCAAGACCCGCAGACCACCCAGTAAAACCGTCATCTCAGGAGCGGTCAGCGTCAGCAGTTGGGCCCGATCAATCAGCAGTTCCTCCGCCGATACAGAATATTTGGCTTTTTGGTAGTTGCGAAAGCCATCCGCAGTCGGTTTAAGTACAGCGAATGATTCAACATCGGTTTGTTCCTGGGATGCATCAGTGCGGCCCGGGGTGAAAGGGACAGTCACATCCTGTCCGGCACTTTCAGCAGCTTTTTCAAGGGCAGCACATCCTCCCAGTACGATCAGATCAGCCAGGGAAACCATCTTTCCATTTGGCTGAGCGCTGTTAAATTCCTTTTGGATTTTCTCCAGGGTGCCCAGCACCTTCTTCAGCTCGGCTGGCTGGTTGACTTCCCAATCCTTCTGGGGGGCGAGGCGGAGGCGGGCTCCGTTCGCCCCTCCCCGTTTATCGGAACCGCGGAAAGTGGATGCTGAGGCCCAGGCAGTTGAGACCAACTGGGAAACAGACAGCCCCGAGTCCAGGATCTTCCCTTTCAGATCTTCAATATCCTGTTTATCGATCATTTCAAAATCAAACGCGGGTACCGGGTCCTGCCAGATCAATTCCTCTGCCGGGACCTCCGGTCCAAGATAGCGGGAACGGGGACCCATGTCGCGGTGGGTCAATTTGAACCAGGCTCTGGCGAAGGCATCAGCGAAGGCTTCGGGGTCCTTTTGGAAACGCCGGGCAATCGGTTCGTAGATTGGATCATAGCGCAGGGAAAGGTCCGCCGTGGTCATCATAGGTCGGTGTTTCTGGGACGGGTCAAATGCATCCACCACCATATCCTCTTCTTCCACATCCACCGCCAGCCATTGATGGGCGCCGGCCGGGCTCTTGACCAGTTCCCACTCATATTTAAAGAGCACCTTCAAATAACCCATATCCCATTTGATTGGGTTTGGCTTCCAGGCGCCCTCGATGCCGCTGCCGATCGTATCTCCCGCTTTGCCGCTTCCAAAGCTGCTCTTCCATCCCAGCCCCTGCTCCGCAATACTAGCAGATTCGGGTTCCGGGCCCACCAGGGCCGGGTCACCTGCGCCGTGTGCTTTTCCGAAGGTATGCCCGCCGGCGACCAGGGCAACGGTTTCCTCATCGTTCATGGCCATGCGAGCGAAGGTCTCGCGGACATCTTGGCCCGAGGCAACAGGATCGGGGTTGCCGTCCGGGCCTTCAGGGTTGACATAGATCAGACCCATCTGAACAGCTGCCAGGGGATCCTCTAGATCACGGTCTCCGCTGTAGCGGCTCTTCGGGTTATCGCTGGTAGCCAGCCACTCGTCTTCAGAGCCCCAATATATATCCTCTTCCGGTTCCCAGACGTCTTCCCGGCCACCGGCGAAACCAAAAGTTTTAAAACCCATTGATTCCAGCGCGCAGTTGCCAGCCAGCACCATCAAATCAGCCCAGGATATCTTCCTGCCATATTTCAATTTGATCGGTTGAAGCAGGCGGCGGGCCTTGTCCAGGTTAACATTGTCCGGCCAGCTGTTGAGAGGTGGAAAGCGCTGGTTGCCGGATCCTGCGCCACCCCGGCCGTCGCCTGTGCGGTATGTACCGGCACTGTGCCAGGCCATACGAATGAAGAGACCTCCATAGTGTCCGTAATCTGCCGGCCACCAATCCTGGGAATCGGTCATCAAAGCGAAGAGATCCTGCTTGACCGCCTCCAGGTCGAGTTTCTTGAACTCCTCAGCATAGTTGAACTCCTCACCCAACGGATTGCTCAGGGGTGAGTGCTGGTGCAGAACTTTCAGGTTCAGCTGGTTCGGCCACCAATCCCTGTTTGATGTACCGCCGCCGGCGATTGGTTTGCTTGAACTGCCTGTTACCGGGCATTTGCTTTCATCACTCATATCTCTCTCCCTTCCAATAGCAATTGAACAAATAAAAAGCGAGCATCACTCCTTTCTGGGATAGAGAAATCTCGTGCAAGCCCAGCGGGGATGACCCTTACTCTTTATCATAATCGATATTTGACCCACTTTTTGGATTCCCGATCTGATGATCGGAAATTTGCGCCAGCTCATAATCCTGTTTGAATCAGTACGCCTTTCGCTGCTCACGGGTAAAAAATCTGGCACCAACCAGACAGGCTTGACAATGAAGATCAGGGTGGATGGCGAATATTTGGCGGCTAATTCATTATTCAGGACAACACACCTGTTTGATCACTGTTTACTGGCTCAGTCCCAGCTTTTCCTTCCTATTTAAAGAGGCAGCAAGCAATTCAGTCTGGCAGTGCTGGTCAGGGGCCAGATCGTATTCGAGAGGATTGGGGTTTCGGACCCAGGGTGCGTATTATCCTCAGAAAGGCGGGGTTTCCACCAGACTGTTCCCGGAGTAGCTTATGGTTCAATCTCCAGGTACCATTTTTTTACCACCTGGCCAGCCAAGACGCCAATCAGATTATCGCGGTAACTGTCCCTTTCAGCCAGGATCCTGTCATATTCGGTCTTTTCGCCCAAGTACAGCCAAAATGGCCAGGGGTAGGACCCCGCTATGTACGGCAAATCGATAATCGACTGGAACAGGGCCTCATAATAATCAGCCTGCTCCTGGGTATCAATCGCCTGGTCTTCGGGATTCGTAAACATAGCTATGGGATCAGAATTGAGACCGTCAAATGCATAGGCATTGACCTCTGTTAAAAGGACCTGCTTCTTAAATTTCTCAGCGAGAGGCCTGGCCCAGCGCTCAAAATTCCCGATGAAACCCTGTTTCAACTCATCCAGCGTAGGGTCAGCATCCTGAGTTACCCCAAAATAAGGCTCAAAACCGATATAATCCAGGCTGTCCCAGAATTGGATCCGGGATGGACCCCCGCAGCTTCCAAAACAGGACACCGAGTATGTGATCTGTCCATCATATACTTTTCTTACATTTTCAATCACGGTACGCCACTGAGATGTGACATCAATGCCCCGTTTTGCGAGCAAACCGTCGGAATGGGCAATGCTGTCTAATTCCGTTCCCACAACAAATAAATCCGCGTTAATCTCCTGCGCCAGTACGGCGTTGTGGACAATATATGCAGTGTAATTTGCGAAAAATGCTTCAGGATCCGCTGGATTTATGGCACCCCGGGAGGTCCCATCCCAAACATCAATATGGGGTTTCAGCACAACCTTCAAGCCGCGATCTTCTGCTTTCCGAGCGATTTCTCGGATCTGATCGTCTGAAAGCGATGCTCCCCACCAGCCCCATTCAGCGCTATTGAAACGCGGATCGGTCGCATAAAGCGAGTCCTCAAAGTAGACTGATTTAAGGTCGCTGCCCCTTTGGTCGGGATAAACCCAGGCAACCGGGATCAGCAGGATATGGGTGACCCCATATGCACTGGCTGTGTCCAATGCCCAATCAAGATTTTGATACTCATCTTTTCTCCAATGGGAGCCGCCCAGGGTCATCCCCTTTTGAAAATCGGGGATCGAGATCACTGTATTTGAATCCTTCCAATCAATGACTGCGTCGAAAGCTTCCGGGAAAGAAGCCTGATAGGTTGTTGTACTTGCGCTCTCGATAGTTCCCCGAGAGTAATAATAGACTGCGCCTTGTTCAATTTCCAGACTTCCTTGATAGGTAATCTCGTTAACCATATCAAGTTTCAGAAGGGTTGGATTATCTCCCACGCCGATGAATACCTCCCCCTCCGTCCAGTAAGGCACGGTCACCTGGACCTGGTACTCGATCATCGGCCTTGGCGTCTGAGTCGGACCGGCGGTCGGCGCAGCTGGAGCAGCAGTCAGGGTCGGATTGATGGCAATCGCTTCCTGAGATCCACTAGCACACCAGGGCGGCATGGGCCAGGGTCCTTGTGGTGGGCAGAGCTGGGTAAGATACATGCCAGCCAGACCCACAATAACGATACCCACTAAAACCAGGATGACAACCAGGCCGGATTTCCTTTTTTTCTGCAAATTGATCACTCTCCAACAGGAATGTATTGTTGATCTAATATTCAAATTTGACAAACAAGTTTAATCCTATTATTTGGAAACATCAAGACACTTACAAAATCAACCTGTTATCAAATCTGAAATCTTGCCAGCCAACAATTCGCAGGTTCGATTACTCCGATTTTCCAAGTGTGAATCGAGTCTTTGGCCACAAGGTTCCGAGCCGAGTTCTTATAGGAACAGTATTTGGGTAAAAAGGAGGGTTGTAAGGGGTCCAATAGGAAATTTATGGTTGAAGACTGAAAATCGGAGATTGCTGGTTGAGGATCATTCGAGTGCTCATCATCCTGGCGGTTGATTCCTGTTCACTTCTGACTGGATTACTTCCAAAATCTACAAGTGAGAT
>Ga0210085_1001254_pt1 | contig 10183 bp, 10 predicted proteins | sample China_Galinas_PW_5_FD_184866 | JGI IMG/M metagenome (GOLD analysis project Ga0210085, IMG submission 184866) | Wetland microbial communities from San Francisco Bay, California, USA, that impact long-term carbon sequestration - China_Galinas_PWC_D1... | ecosystem: Environmental > Aquatic > Marine... | reverse complement strand
GATGACCCGCCGGTCCGACAGGAACTCGGCGAGGTAGCGGCGCACGGCGGCGGTGTCGTGCGCGTCGGGGGTGCCGAGATTCACCAGCAGGACGCCGATACCGCCGCTGGCAACGGCGGGATGGTCGGGGGGACGATGGCTTGCGGTGGACTCTGTCACAAACGACTCCTGTGATGATGGGGCAATGATTGCATGGCCACGGAAATACACGGAAGCACGCGGATAAATGCCGCCGCAAGGGTTCCGTGCGTTTCCCTAAAAACGGTATTGCGCCATTGATGGCATGTTACCACTGCGGTTAATGATGCCACATCGACGCGTTCAGCGTCGCCGCCCCGATACCGCGAACACCGGATCCGCCGCCCGTCGACGCGGGTAATACTTGTCGTCCTCGGGGCGCGGCCAGCCGCGCCAGCTTTCGGTAATCATGTCGGCGAACTGCCTGGTCTGGCGGAAATACTCCAGCACCAGCCCCATGCGTTCGAAGGGGTGCAACTCGGTCCACAACCCGATGACCTTGGGCGGGAACCAGCGATCGGAGAAGGTGACGATACACTGTCCGCCCGGTTTGAGCACCCGGGCCACCTCGGCGAAGACATCGAACGGGCGCACCAGGTATTCCACGGATACGCTGCATATCACCACATCAAAACTGCTGTCCGCATACGGCAGGCGGGGCTCCCGGTTGAGATCCTGCACTGCATAGTCGGCAAGCCGTGGATTCCCGGCCAGCTCCTGCGCATTCATGCCGAGTCCCGAGAGCCTGGTGGAATCCGCGATGCCGTCCAGATGCGAAACCCAGCTGCTCATCAGGTCCAGCACCGTGGCGCCGGGTGCGATCGAGCGTCGATAGCGGTCGTTAATGATCTCGCAGGCGCACGCATCGAGGTGCTGCACCAGCCGTGGTGTCCGGTAGAAATCGGCATCCGGCGAGTCGTCTTCCCGTGCGAAGGCACGGGGGTGGATGAAATCGACGCTGCCTTCCCCGGGACGGCACTGCATCCCCGGCCCCTGCCGGGTGATGTCGGCAATGACATCGTTGCAGCGCATGTCGTGTGGATCGGGAATTTCCGGGATTTCGAGAATGTTCCCGCCGACCGTCAGGGCATAGGCAGCCAGCGGATGGTTGAGATCGATCCGGATACGGTCATCGCTCAGACCGGCCACGCGGAACGGTTGCATGTCACCCTTAAGGAGACCCCCGACAGGCGTGCAGTCCGCCAGCCAGCCGCGCGGGTAGAAGCGTCCGCGAAACGGCCCGGGTACATGGCGCGTGGCAAACGCCAGGTCGACGCCCCGGCGGGGCAGGTCGTAAAGGTTTTCTGCGCTAACCCCCGATATGAGCTCGCCCGCTGCCATGGTGGTCTCAATGGTTACACCCGGCCCCGCCGCCAGCAGGCGTTCTCCGAGATCGGCGGGGAAGATATCGCGTCGGAAATCGACTGCGGCGAAATAGACATGGTCGATATGCCGGGCATCGATCGACTGCCAGCGAATAAAAAATCCGGCATTGGCCAGGATAGGCAGTGACATCATTTATTTCCTCGTAGACAGGGTCTCCGGTATTTGTCATTACCTGCCGCAGGCTGCTGCCAGGCGAGTATGATTGCGCCATCGGCATTGCGGTCGGCGCATCCCGGCCTGGTCGTGGCACAGCGCCACGGCGCGCCCTGGAAAATACAGAAATTATATTTTAATACAATGCATTATAAACAGCTGTTGACGCACCTCACGGCGACTCTCTACCATGACCGATAACCAGAAACCACCGGGACGGAACGGGATTGGTCAATGACCTATTGTCTTGCCATAACAGTCGATAAAGGCCTGATATTCGCCTCGGATTCGCGCACCAATGCCGGTGTCGATCACCTGAGCACCTACACCAAGATGTTCACGTTCGGTATCGAGGGTGACCGCGCCTTCGTGGTGCTGACCGCCGGAAATCTTGCCACGACCCAGTCGGTGATTGCCCAGCTCAAACGCGACATCAAACAGGGCAATGAACCGAATTTCAATTCAGTACAGGATATGACCGAGGCCGCAGAATATCTGGGACAGCTCAGCTCCGTACAGCAACAGAAGCACGTACAGGCCAGCGCCGGATCCTCCTTCGATGCCAGCGCCTCGTTCATACTCGGCGGACAAATAGCGGGTGACAATCACCACGTGTTCATGATTTACCCTGAGGGCAACTTCATCATGGCCACACCCGAGAATCCGTATCAGCAAATCGGCGAGATCAAGTACGGCAAACCGATCCTGGACCGGATCATTACCCGCGAGACCAGTCTCGAGGAGGCGGCACTGTGCGCGCTGGTATCGATGGATTCGACCATGCGTTCGAATGCCACGGTCGGGCCGCCTATCGATATCCTGCTCTACGAAAAGGACTGCCTCAGCGTCAACCGCCACTTCATGTTCCAGGCCGATGATCCCTATCTGCTCGAAATCAAGGCCGCCTGGGATCAGAAACTCAAGGAAGCCTTCGCGGAACTGCACAGATTCAGATGGAGCGAGCCCGAGCGGGTCGTGGCAGCTGCGGAATAAACCACGGCTGACTGCCCTGGAATGTCGCCTGCCTGGGCGAATTTTGTGTCCAGGCGACATCCCCGTATCAGGTATGAGGCGTGCGTTACGGTGAAGGGTTCGCTCAGGCGGGCTGATCCGACACCGGCGCGAACCAGGTGTGCACGATTTCCTGATGCAGTCCGGCCAGCTCCAGCTGCAATTTGTCGAGGAATGCGTGCAGTCCCTGCGGATAGAGCTTGTCGACATCGGAGGCAAGCACCTGCCGAGACAGCTCGGAGATGCTCTTCAAGGTCTCCTCGTGACGCGGCAGCAGGATAATGCAGGACTCGATCTCACCCAGCGTGTGTGCCATGGCGCGCGGGAAATGCGTATCGTGCAGCAGGAAACCGAGCACAATTTCCGGTCGGATCTGCCGTCGTACGTACTGGCGGTACATCTGATGGGCGCTCAGTGCGCGCAGCAGGTAGGTCCACAGGCGGCCTTCGAGGCGTGCCAGCTCGGCCCCCCTGGCCAGCAGTGTGGCGGAGCCCACGTCGATGATGCGCGAGGTCATGTCGAAACGCTCCAGGTTGCGGCCGATACGCACGAACTGGTAGGCGTCGCCATGACTCATGGTGCCGGCCAGCAATCCGGTGATCTGCTGGCAGCGCATGACGATCTCGGAAAGAAATTCGTACAGGCCCTTCGGCAGGGCATTTTTTGAGAGTTTCTTCCTGGCGAACAGATACAGTTCGTTGACGTGTTCCCAGCCCTCGCTCGGCACCAGATCGCGGGTGGTGCGTACGTTCTCGCGCGCCATGGAGAGCGCAGAGATCAGCGACCCGGGATTTTCAGGTTCGCTCAGGATGAAGCGCATGACATTGCGTTCGCCGGCTGTGCGGTGACGCTTGCGGTAGAGTTCCTGGTTGCCGGTGATGTCGATCAGTTGCTGCCAGCTCAGGCCGACGCCGTTTGGCAGGTCCAGCATCAGGTAGCTGTAGACCCGGGCAAGCCGTGCGGTGTTTTCCGCGCGCTCCAGGTAGCGCGCCATCCAGTACAGTCTTTCCGCGACCCGTGACAGCATGTCAGTTGCTCCCCGTTTCCAGTATCCAGGTATCCTTGCTGCCGCCTCCCTGCGAGGAGTTGACCACCAGGGATCCCTTGCGCAGGGCGACCCGGGTGAGTCCGCCCGCGGTGACGTAGGTGCGTTCGGCCTGCAGGATGAATGGCCGCAGATCCAGGTGGCGCGGCTCGATGCTGCGCCCGCAGATAGTCGGCGCCGTTGACAGTGACAGCGCCGGCTGCGCGATGTAGTTGCGCGGCGAGCGTTTGATGAGACCTGCGAACTTGCTGCGTTCCGCCGCGCTGGCATGCGGACCGACCAGCATGCCGTAGCCGCCGGATTCATTCGCCGGTTTGACTACCAGCTTGTCCAGGTTGGCGAGGATATAGGCGCGTTGTTTCTTGTCCTCGCAGCGATAGGACGGTACGTTGGGAATGAGGGGGTCCTGGTCCAGGTAATACCTGATGATATCGGGTACATAGGTATAGACCACCTTGTCATCCGCGACGCCGGCTCCGGGGGCATTGGCGAGCGCGACCTTGCCGGCGCGCCAGGCGCGCAGCAGGCCGCGTACGCCGAGCACCGAATCCTCGCGGAAGGCCTCGGGGTCGATAAACTCGTCATTGACGCGGCGGTAGATGACGTCGACCTGCTGCAGGCCGTTGATGGTTTTCATGTAGACGCAGTCATCCTTGCAGACGACCAGGTCGCTCCCCTCCACCAGTTCGGCGCCCATCTGCTGGGCGAGATAGGAGTGTTCGAAATAAGCCGAATTGAAGATGCCAGGCGTCATCACCACAATCTCGGGGTAATCCAGCGGCCGCGGTGACAGCGACGACAGCATGTCGAACAGCTGGGCCGGATAGTCATCCACCGGCAGGATTCGGTGCTTGCGGAACAGCTCCGGAAATACCCGCTTGGTGACGCCGCGGTTTTCCACCATGTAGGAAACGCCGGAAGGAACGCGCAGGTTGTCCTCCAGGACATAGAAGGTGCCGTCCTTGTCGCGCACCAGGTCCGAGCCGCAGATATGAGCCCACACACCGTGACGCGGACGGAAATCTGCGCATTGCGGCAGGTAGTTTTTGGAGCTGAGCAGCAGTTCGCGCGGGAATACCTTGTCGGTAATGATTTTCTGGTTGTTGTACAGGTCGTCGATGAACAGATTGAGCGCGGTGACGCGTTGCTCCAGTCCTTCCTGTATTTTTGACCACTCCTTCTGGGCAATGACCCGGGGGATGATGTCAAAAGGCCAGGCGCGGTCGATGTTCTCGCCCTCGGTGTAGACTGTGAAGGTCACGCCCATCTCGGCAATAGCCAGGTCGGCGGCGCGCTGGCGGCGCGCCAGTTCCTTGTCGCTCAGTGACTGCAGGTAGCTCGCGAGACCACGGGATGCGGTTCGCGCATTCCCGGGCGTGCTGATCATTTCGTCATAGAAATTTCCGGGATTGTAGGTTTTCCAGTCGATCTTCATGCAAGCAGGCCCATTGGAGCGGTGCAGACGCAGCTGCGGCCGGTAGTCATGCGCTGGGAAAACGGCGCTCGTGCAGTTCCTGTCGGGGTATGCCACACATGGCCGTGGAGCGGAGCTGATCCGCCACCGTGCCGAGTATGCCTTCTCCGCCCTGCAGTGCAATAGGTGACGGGAAAACTTTTGTGCAGGATGCTCGTATGCTTCCGCGAAACGCCGTATGCCCCACTGTGGTGAAGGTGTCCGGCTGCAGGAACACGGCGGCGCATCGGCTTGTTTCCCGGTCAGGCTGTCTGCAGCAACTGGCCGATCACTGGCCCAGGGGTATCGTTTCCAGCAAGCTCTTTCTGCGATAGCCCCGGTAGCCGTTGAACAGTCCGGTATCCAGAACCTGGCTGGAAACACTGGCCACCGTGAATTGCTGACGACTCCGGTAGTCACGCGCCGCGACCGGCACTCCCCGCAGCCCGCTCAGCAGCAGGTGGGTGCTTTCGGTCATGCCGCCGGTCAACGCCTGGGCCATGCCCGCCGCCTGGCGCATGAAATCCATCATGGCCATAAGGGTGGCAAAGTCGGCCGGGGAAACGCCCGCCTCGGCGGCGGTACTCAGGCAGATGTCGCCAACGGCCTGCTGCTGGTTCAGCAACTGATATAACTGACAGTGAAAGCCGGCGATGAGGCGGGTGCCGCGCGCAGCGCTGTGCAACTGGTCGAGGTCGGGTAAACCGTTATTTCGGGGGGTGCCCATCAGGCCGTCCATATGCTGTTCGAGCAGGGCGCGTTGCGCGGGCGGCAGCATTTGCAGTTGCTGGCGCATGGTGGAGACCATTGCGGTGTATTTCTCCAGCGTCGGCCGGTCGACCTCGGTATAGGTTTTACTGTCGGTATCGACATAGATGGCGAGATTGCGGCTTTTGTCGTAGAGCACATAGCCCGGCTGACCGGATGGCGCGAGTCGCGCCATGCTGCCCTTGACCTGGACAACGGTGTTTGCGGCTTCACGCGACCCGTCGATGCGGATGGTCGTATCGGCCTGACCGGGCGGCGCCGGCAACAGGGATGTCAGTAGAATCGCGATCGTTGTGAAGACGCTTCTCACCATGGTCAGTTATCTCCTCCAAATGCGGGTTCGGTCAGGCAGGCGGTGGTGTCGGTCAGGTACTCCTCCGGTGGCAATTCTCTCATAATTGCCTTGATGGCGGCGTCCTGTGTCCAACCGGGATGGCAATGATGCCCCCGGGTGGAGGTTTGCGGGTGCGGCAGGCTCGAAAAATCCAGGTAGCACCCCATATTATAGAAATAAGGACCATGCGCCGCACACGGTGTAGCGGTAAACTGCGGGATGCCTCTGGCGGACAGACGGCAAGCGGGAGTGATTCATGGAGTTCAAAGACTATTACAGCATCATGGGCGTTGCGCGCGACGCCACCCAGGACGAGATCAAACGGGCATACCGCAAGCTTGCGCGCAAATATCATCCGGACGTCAGCAAGGAAGCGGATGCGGAAGCGCGCTTCAAGGAACTGGGCGAAGCCTATGAAGTCCTCAAGGATCCGGAAAAGCGCGCCGCCTATGACCAGCTGGGCGCCAACTGGAAGGCGGGACAGGATTTCCGCCCGCCCCCGGACTGGGATGCCGGCTTCGAGTTCAGCGGCGGGTATCAGGAAGGCAGCGCCTTCAGCGATTTCTTCGAATCCCTGTTCGGGCGCGCCGCGGCGGGACATGCGGGCGGTCCGGGTTTTCGCGCCCGCGGAGAGGACCACCATGCGCGAATCCTGATTGACCTGGAGGATGCCTTCCAGGGCGCGACCCGCACCATCACCCTGCATGCTCCGCAGCTCGACGGTCAGGGCCATGTGCGGACGCGGGAACGTACCCTGAATGTGCGCATACCCCGGGGGATCAGGCAGGGCCAGCACATCCGCCTGGCCGGCCAGGGTACGCCGGGATTCGGCGGCGGCGTGGCCGGTGATCTGTATCTTGATGTGGAATTCAAGCCGCATCATTTGTACCGGGTCGACGGACGGGATCTCTATCTCGACCTGCCGCTCGCGCCCTGGGAGGCGGCGCTGGGCGACCGGGTCAAGGTTCCGACGCCGGAGGGCATCGTCGACCTGACGATCCCTGCCGCTTCGACGGCGGGCCGGAAGCTGCGCCTGAAGGGGCGCGGCATACCGGGGAAACCGGCGGGCGACCTTTACGTGGTGCTGCAGATTGCCCTGCCGCCGGCGGACAGCGAATCCGCCCGGCAGTTATACCGCACGATGCAGCAGGAGCTGGCATTCAATCCACGCAGCGGACTGGGGGTGTAGGCAGCCATGGGCGACGAGAAGAGACCTGTGATTAACGGTTTCGTGCTGGACGAAACCACGACCCTGACGCTGGAGGAACTCAGCTGCGCCTGTTCCGTGCGGGTAGAGCGTATCGTCGAGCTGGTCGATGAAGGTGTACTGGAACCCGTGGGCAGCGAACTCGGCGAATGGTGTTTCCCGGGCTCCAGCCTGGGGCGTGCCCGTGTCGCGATGCATCTGCAGCGTGATCTGGACATCAATGTCGCCGGAGCGGCGCTGGTGCTGGATCTGCTGGATGAACTTGAATCCCTGCGCGCGCGACTGCGGCGATTCGAAGAGGGAACCTGAAGCCCCTCCCATGGATTCCTGAAAGGAAGACACGTCATGAACGACTCATTTCACATCGTCTGTCCCCATTGCGGCGCGGTGAACCGGATACCCGGCGCACGGCTCGGCGACGGCCCGAAGTGCGGCAAATGCCATCAGTCGCTGTTTACCGCCCATCCGCTGGAACTGACCGGCGGGGATTTCCGCAAACAGCTTGAACGCAACGACATCCCCGTGCTCATCGATTTCTGGGCGCCCTGGTGCGGACCCTGCAAAATGATGGCGCCGGCCTTCGTGCAGGCGGCGGCGCAGCTCGAACCGCAGGTGCGCCTGGCCAAACTCAATACCGAAGTCGAGCAGTCCATCGCCGCGCAGTATGGTATCCGCAGCATTCCGACCCTGGCCCTGTTTCACCGGGGGCGGGAGCTGGCGCGCCAGGCCGGGGCCATGAGTGCGCAGGACATCGTGCGCTGGACCCGCGCGCACCTGCCTGGCTGAAAGTTGTCCCCGGCGTGGAAAAGACCGATGAATCAAGTTCAGCCCTGTTAATGCCCCGCAATTCGGGGCGGGCTTGCCGGTACCGGTGATACCATACGGTCTTTCCAACCCCGGGGATCCGCAGACGGCAACCGGCCGGGATGCGAGCAGGATGCGTACTTTCATGGAAGACACATAACCCGTTGCCATGCAGAAATCCACAGACACAAACCGTCATTCCCGGCTGCTGCGCCTGGCAACGAATGCCTCGGTGGCGACCGCCACCATCCTGATTGCCGCCAAGCTGGTTGCCTGGGCCATGACCGGCTCGGTCAGCGTGCTGGCCTCCCTGGTCGACTCCATGATGGATGTCGCCGCCTCGCTCATCAACCTGTTCGCCGTGCGCTACTCACTCATGCCCGCCGATCATGAACACCGCTTTGGTCACGGCAAGGCGGAGTCCCTGGCCGGGCTGGCGCAGACGACCTTCATCGCCGGCTCGGCGGTGTTCCTGATTCTGCAGGCGTTTGATCGCCTGCTGCATCCGCGGCCGCTAGAGGATGTGGGGATCGGTGTGGGGGTCATGGTATTCGCGATCCTGGCGACCCTGGCGCTGTTGATATTGCAGCGCCACGTGATCCGGGTGACCGGCTCGACGGCGATCAAGGCAGATGCCCTGCACTACACCACCGACGTGCTGGTCAATGGCAGCATTATCATCGCGCTGTTGCTGTCGGGATATGGCTGGCCGGGCATCGACGCACTGTTCGCCCTGGGTATCGCCGGCTACATACTCTACAGTGCCTGGCACATCGGTCATGAGGCTTTCCAGCTGTTGATGGATCGGGAGTTGCCGGATGAACAGCGCCAGCGCATCCGCCATGCCGCACTCGCCCATAACCAGGTGCGCGGCGTTCACGATCTGCGTACCCGCCGTTCGGGGCACGATATATTCATCCAGATGCATCTGGTGCTCGATGACGAGCTGTCGCTGTTCGATGCCCACGAGATCGGCGACGAAGTCGAGGCGAGCATCAGGGAAATCCATCCAGAGGCGGATATCCTGATTCACAAGGATCCGCATAGTCTGGATGAAAACGTCGCATTCCAGTAATGCGGCTGACCATCTGGTCAGCGCGGACCCCGCGGCTGTCACCTGCTGCGGGGGGGGCGCACGCCGAGCAGATAGGAGGCGGAGGGATTGACCACGAATCGGTCTTCCATGGCGGTGCGTCCCAGCAGCATGCGAAAGCGCATGCTGTCGCGGTTGGTCAGTGTCAGCTCGAGCGGCCAGCTAACCTCTCCCAGCGTGGCGAGTGTTTCGATTACATAGCGCTTCTCCCGGTGACCGCCCGAATCCGTCACATTGCGCCGGTCTTGCACCGCTGCGGTGCACTCGATGATGACGTCCGTGCGTCGCTGCAGGGGGTGTATGCCGAAGCGCACCATCCGGACGCCCTGTTCGCGGTATGGTTCCACGTAGCAGGCATGCAGGGCCGAGGTCCGTGCGCCGGTATCCACCTTCGCCTTGAGGTGCGCTATTCCCAGCTGCGGGAGCGACAGCCATTCCCGCCATCCGATGGCGGGCAGACCGTTGGTTGCGCAATCACTCATCGTGGCGGTAGTCGGCTGTTTGTGCGGGAATGGCGGAATGGCCTCTGCGAGGGTCAGGGCCTATAAGATAGCACAGAGGAGGCGGAGTCTTACGGCGCATATTCCTGACCGCGGGTCGTTGAATAGTCCTTGATCGATGTCTGTGTTTATACGGGGAACACGCGGGTTCAACTTCCAGCTATTATCCTGATGTATTATTGTCTGTGACACTGAGTCGGGCTTGTCTGGGCGACACCAGAATCGATCGTAGCGAGGGGGTTAACGATGTTTACATTCAGGATGTCCAAAGTGGCCGCCATGCTGGCGCTGGTCGGTGTATTACCGGTTTCGCCGGTCGCGACGGCCCTCGAGGAGCAGGAATCCGCCAATATTCAGTCCCAATGCCGACGCGAAGCGCAGGATTATGGCATCGCGCCGGAGCAGATGGAG
>Ga0210085_1001253_pt1 | contig 10186 bp, 9 predicted proteins | sample China_Galinas_PW_5_FD_184866 | JGI IMG/M metagenome (GOLD analysis project Ga0210085, IMG submission 184866) | Wetland microbial communities from San Francisco Bay, California, USA, that impact long-term carbon sequestration - China_Galinas_PWC_D1... | ecosystem: Environmental > Aquatic > Marine... | reverse complement strand
CACTGAAGTGGGAAAAGGCACCACAGTCAAGGTATTCTTTCCTGTTGTTAATATGAAATTAGGTTCTGAAAAAGATGAGGCCGAACCTATACCAGGAGGGAGGGAACGGATTCTTTTTATTGATGATGAGGAGATGCTGACTCGTTTGAATAACATCTTATTGCGTGAGCTTGGATACGATGTTACGATAAGTTCGAGTAGCAGGGAGGCCCTGCAGATCTTTCAGCGGCAACCTGATCAATTCGACCTGATCATAACCGACCAAACCATGCCCGGCATGACCGGTGTGGAGCTTGCAGTCAGGATGCTGGAAATCCGCCCGGATGTCCCCATAATTCTCTGCACCGGCTACAGTTCCATGATCTCTGAAGACACAGTGAAATCGGTTGGTATCCGATATCTTGCTGAAAAACCTCTTGGAAAGAGACAGTTAGCAGTACAGATAAGGAAGGTGCTTGACGAATATCCGCTCAGTTCGGATATGTAAAATCATGTTCGTATGATAAATCTTAATCGCAATCAACAGAGGTTACCTATTGTATAAACCTATGCGTCAAAATTCCCATTTAAGATACTGATGGCGATGTCGCCGGACCTGATGTATGCCGATTACATTCCAACTATTATCCCGGTATGCCATCGAAGGACCCTCTTGGGGAAAATGAAATGATCCCGCCCAGGGAATTTATACGTTCGATCAGCCCCTTCTCCTTTTTATCAGAAGAAAGCCTGGATATCGTCTTGTCAGAATTGGAAGTAGAACTCTTTGAAAAAGGCGAGACGATTTTTGAGCGGAACCAGATGTCCGAATTTGTGTATGTCATATTTTCCGGGCTTATAGGTCTTTACGACGATGAAGCTGTTGTCGATTATCTCACAAAGGACGAAATTTTCGGCATCTTGACACTCTTGGGCAGGTCGATGAATGTTTCGGCTCAAGCACTTGAAGAGTCTATTTGTTATCTGATACCGGCCGGGCAATTTAAGGCCGTCCTTGAAAAGAGTGAAAGATTTTCCGATTTTTTCTCAACCCTGATCAACAGAAGATTCAGATCGTTTAAAGGCATTGCTTCGGACAGGAAGATTACGGAAGAAGCTTCTTTTGTCCTCGATTTAGAAAAAGTTTTGTATAAAAAACCGGTTACCTGTGCTTCCGATCTTACGATTTCCAGTGCTGCGCAAAAGATGGATAGCCATGCGGTAAGCTCCATCGTGGTCATAGACAAAAATGAAAAGCCGATTGGGATATTGACTCACAAGGATTTAAAAAAAGTTCTTATTCGGGGTGATAAGTTCGATCAGGTATGCCGATTTATGTCATCTCCCGTCAGAACAATTCCGGTTCAGGCCACGATATTCGAGGCTTTTACGCAAATGATCGAGGTAGGGATCGATCACCTCGTAGCGACAAAGAACGGAAAAGTATTCGGAGTGATCACCAGGAAGGATATACAGATCCATCTGGAACCGCCTTTTTCCATTGTTAAGCTCTTCCGGAAGGCACACCGCGCTGGTTCACTGGATGAACTCATGTCGGTTATGAATGGGCTTAAAGTATCGGTTGCTAGAATTGTCATGACAGGATCGAATTTCTTTGATCTGACTAAAATGTTGTGTTCCGTCCATGATGCGGTGGTTTTTAAGACTCTGGAGATTATTCTTGGTGACAGAGAGAAGAATGACTTCATCTGGTGTCATATGGGCAGTTCTGGTAGAAAGGAGGAGATTATCGCGACCGACCAGGACAATGCTTTAATCTTTATAGGCGAAAAGCTCCCCGCATTCGCTGGCGAGATGACTGAAGCTCTGGATGCGATCGGACTGCCTAAATGCCGGGGAGGATACATGGCTTCGAACAGCAAATGGAATCAGCCTTTACCGGTATGGCAAGACTATTTCAGGAAATGGTTTGCTGATCCTGATCCCATCCATCTGAGGTATCTCTCTGTTTTCCTCGATATGCGACCGGTATCCGGAAATACTGCTCTCTATAATGAATTGCTGGCATCAATCGGGGAAACAAAAACACCTGAAACAGTGAAACTCATGGCTCAGGACGCCATCGGTATCAAGCCTCCGCTCGGAATATTCGGTATTATGGGCTTGCATCAGGGGGTGGATCTTAAGACCAACGGCATATATCCGATTATCAACGGAGCCAGAGTCCTTGCTGTGGACAACGGTTTATGGGGTGTGACAAACACAAGGGAGCGGCTTGAGAAATTGGCCTCCATGGGGATTATTACCGAGACCATGAACCATGATCTTATAGAATCCTATGGGTTTCTGCAGGATTTACGACTTAGACATCACGCACGGGTCATACTGAATCAAACCCCTGCGGATAATATTGTTGCTGGAAAGGATGTTTCGAAAATTGATTTGCTCATCCTCAAGGAATCATTGAAAATAGTTATCGAATTCCAGAAATTTCTAATGATGAAATATAATGTTTCCCGACAGCTTGAAATTACCCCGCTTTAACCTGTAAATTTTGCGAATTGAGATGGTCTGCAGGTTAAGGAGTCCTGTGAAGGGCCTTGTTTGCGTATGCCACGTGTAAAAACGGCTGTGGATAGTTGGCCATACCGATCCGCCTGAAAGGTGAAAATACAGGTGCAGATCATCTTGTCCGGAGATAAAGTGTCCTCCTGCATTTGAAGGAGAAATTCATGGAACTCTATTAGAATAAACAACCTCATGGTTAAAAAATATGTCGGCCGTATAAGGCGTTGTGGCTTATGCATCTGAAGACTGTCGAATTTTGTGCTGTGGATATCGAGACTACGGGCTTGGATGTCAAGAGCGACGAGATCATCTCTGTTGCCTGTGTTCCTATCAATCGTCAGAAAATCATGGTGGGAAATACCTTTTATACTTTAATCAAACCTAGGTCTTATTGCCACAAGGCTATGAAATATCATGGGATAAGCAGGAATGATCTCCAAGATGCGCCAACCTTTGAAGAGATCTCGGATGGCTTGCTGAAGCGGCTTGACGGTATTCTTGTCGGTCATACCATAGGATTTGATTATTCTTTTTTGAAATTGAACTTCAAGAAATCAGGCGTAAAGTTTAATAAGGAGTGTCTGGATATTGTCATGATTGAACGATGGCTTCTTAAAAAATGCAAGGCCAGTGAAGAGGATCTGACCCTGGATGGAATGATTGCAGCGTACGGACTACAACCGCATTATCGGCATAATGCCGCAGCCGATGCCTTTTTTGCCGCGCAGATATTTCAAATACAGTTGCGGAAACTGCTTTCCTTGGGAATCGATTCACCGAAAAAGGCCTTAAAGGCAGCTAAGAGTTGCCGATACCCAAATGACGATTATTTGTTTTATGGATGAAGGTTGTCTCGGTTATCCGGAAACGGACAGTAATTTGAATCATGAGCCGCGTCCTCTTTGCAATCTGATCTGGCAAAGAAAACCTCAGCTTATGATCCAAGATTTGGGAAGATCCAGGAATTTCATTTTTCCGGAACGTCGCAGGATTGTTCCGGTGTACCCAAGATAATAAAAAATTAGAATGATACGAAATAATAACAGACACAGGTGGATTTCAGGAATAACCGGACTCTTTCTTTTTTGCTGGCTGGTGCAGGCTGCCCATGGAGCCACTGCCGACGAAACCTTAGTAGTGGCAAACAGCCGTATGGTGGAATCAGAGGCAATAGCCAGGTATTACATGGCAAAACGTCATATCCCTAAAAACCATCTGGTGATGACTTCATTGACGACTGCGGAGGTTATGACCCGCGATGAGTTCAATGACGGATTGAAAGTACCTGTACTCAACAAAATAAACAATTTGAACGGAGAACGGATCGCGGCTATTGTTTTAATTTATGGTGTTCCCCTGAAAGTACTCCCTCCAAAACTTGATATAAAAACAAAAAAGAAGCTGACGGACATGAGAAGTGAGCTCCGTCGGTTACGCCACGAAGGCGTGAAAGGTTCGGAGCGGGACTTGCAGTTGCGAAAGCTGGAAAATAATATCAAACATCTCGCAGGAACAGATAAACGTGCGTCTGTAGATTCGGAATTGGCATTGGTCAAAGCCGGCGGCTATCAACTTTCCGGCTGGATTGAGAATCCGTATTATATCGGTTTCCAAAACATGAGAACCCGTCTCAGCAAAGATGATGTCTTGTTGGTCTGTCGCCTGGATGGACCTGACCCGAAATTGGTGTATAGAATTATAGACGATTCCCTGGCTGCCGAGAGAAAAGGGTTGCATGGGATAGCCTATTTCGATGCCCGTTGGCCTCCACCACCTCAAGGCAAGAAAAATCTTCAGGGGTATACGCTCTATGATGCTTCGCTTTATAAAGCGGCAGAGATAGTCGCCAAGAGGATGCCTGTTAAAATCGATAAAACCGAGGCACTGTTTCCACCCGGTAGCGCTCCTCAGGCGGCCCTGTATGCAGGCTGGTATTCTCTTGGTCATTATATTGACAGTTTCACCTGGGTACAGGGAGCTGTGGGGTATCATATTGCCAGCAGCGAGTGTTCAACCCTGCGAAATCCGAACACCAATGAATGGTGTGTACAAATACTGGAACATGGGGCTGCGGCTACTATCGGGCCTGTGTATGAACCTTATGTGCAAGGATTTCCCTTGCCGGAAGTGTTTTTTGCCGCATTTACCGAAGGGGATTTCAATCTCGGGGAAAGCTACCTGCTTTCCCTCCCATACCTGTCCTGGCAGATGGTCCTGGTAGGGGATCCGTTATATCAACCGTTTTCATCCGAAGCCAAGAAATAAATAATTCGTGAACGTTGTACGAATTTGAGCGTTTCAATGGATATCTGGTTTTTTGTACTTACTGTATCTTTATCAGTTGCTTCCATAACCTGCAAGGCAATCCTCTCTTATAGCTAACGCATTGTATTTGCAGTTGGAAACCAACTCTGATGGACTCGAAAAATGCCCGATCTCTTCGTTGTAGATCTGAAATAGCGGTTGGCCGTATCGCATGTATTGCCAACTCGCCGTTTCAGATACTACGTCTGGTTATCGAGCTTTTTCCAGGGTTCATCTCGGAGATCCCTGTGAATTCTTATGAAGTCGTCAACACTATCAAATACTTACGATGACACATAGGATCGCGTACTGAAGGGTTCTTAATTGCATCTCGATCTATTTTTCGGTCACATAACGAGGTTAAGATATGAAAATTATAAAAAATGTGTTTATGGCAATAATCTTTCCCGTTTTTCTTTTCGGATGCGTACCTCCCCAAAACACCGCTGCATATCAACCGGCTCCCGTCTATCAGCAGCCGGTGGACCAACAACAGGTTTCCCAAGATTATGACATTGATGGTGTGTGGTGTTTTGTCGATAACCGTGGGAGACATGAGCGGAATATTATCAAACGAGTTCAGGGCGGCATCTACGCTTCACCCTATGGTCGTCGGGGTAAGAGTGTTATCTACCAAGAGGTCGCGCCCAATCTCTTTAGTTCCAGAGGGGCCCAATATCTGTTCTTTTCCGATAGACAAGGCCGTTGGAAAAGCTCGAAATATGATTGGTCGCTTACTCGGTGTAATTGATCATATGCGGGAATAGGGATCTCTGCTTATTGTAAAAATTACAGTCAGATGGATGTTACGGGTGCCATAGTGTTCAAACGTAATATGTACTGAATAGTTATCTTCTGTATTCGGCGGAAACGTGATCACTATGGGACGTTCTCCGGTTAGATACCCTGTTCCGCTGCAGTGCCTGCATTCATAATATCCTGTTCCACCCCGACCGGAACATGCAGGACATCGAATCGCAACGGGAACAAGCAGGCGAACCCGGCCGCCTTGCAAAGCCTGCTCTGGTGTCAGGGCAACAAAAGCTGTCGGACTTTCCCTTTTTGCCTTTTTATGATGACTGTTGGAGAAATCGGTGTGGATTTTTTCAAACAAGGAATCGGATGATTGCCTGAATGCATCGACTGAGCGTGTCAGAGAGTCATCCGTTCTGTTTTGATTCCATTGGTTGGAGATAAGCGGTTCAACCTTTTCCGGTAAAGGGGCTCCCATGGGTTCCGGGTGGATATAACGGTTTTGCCTGTTTCGATAATCTGTAAGGGTGTGATCATAGGTCTTACGGCGTTCCGGGTCACTTAAAACAGAATAGGCATCATGGATAACCTGAAATTGTGATGGGTTGCCTCTGTGAGAGTCGGGATGGAACTTTTTGGCCAACCTCCGGTACGCTGCTTTGATATCCTGTAGGGTGGAATTTGAGGGTATTCCCAAAATAATGTAGTAATTCTTCGGCATGACACATCCTCCTGAAAAATAATATCTCTTCAAGAACAACTCGCAACCTTTTTGCAACATAAGACGAGTTCGTGTCTGTCTGACATCGGATCGCGTTATTTATTGGTATTCGCTTGATGAATAGTCTGCCTTTTATAAAACTAATAAATCGAGATGTTACTATGTCAATAAACTGATAAAAAGTAATTATTATCTATAATGCATAAAAGCAAATAGTGTGATCTTGACATGATTGCAATAGTAATTATTTTCCGATTGAAAGAGGATGAACCGGGCCGGGAAAGTTGGCACGGATTGATATCAACTTACTGAATATACGTAAAAAGGAGGTACATTATGTGGACGCGATTGAGTGATATTGACCGGATGTTTTCGACCCTGGATCTGCTTCAGAATAGAATGAACAGTCTGTTTTCCGATTATGGCGGATTCAGAACCTACCCTGTAACCTGGGATGTTTCTCAGAGCGGTCCGCGCACCAATCTCTATGATGCGGGCGATCACCTGGAGATGAAGATCGAAGTTCCGGGAATAGCCAAGGAGGATCTCAGTGTTAAAATTCAGGGCAATTATCTTGAGATCAGCGGTATCCGGAAATCTGATACGCCGGAAGGGTATTCAGCTCACCGGGTGGAGAGAGGGACGTCGTCATTCACCCGGAGTTTTACCCTTCCTTCCGATGTGGATTCAAATAAGGTGGAGGCGCAGATAGCCAATGGGTTGCTTACCCTGGTCCTGCCTAAGTCTGAGGCAGCCAAGCCGAAACAGATTTCCATTAATTGAGGAAATGGCGAAAAGACTATGAATTCAATTAGAAAGGAGACTGCCATGAACGAGAGAACGGATATTATGAAACGGGAGAAATCCATACCTGAGAGTAGCCGCAAAATTTCTACGGTTGCTCCTCTTGTCGATATTTATGAAAATGAGGACGAAATTCTTCTGTATGCGGATATGCCCGGAGTTGAAAAAAAAGATATCAGCGTAGGCATTGACAACGGCAGGTTGTCACTCGGTGCGGTTCGGAAACTTGAGTCTGCCGGGACTGTGCAATGGGAAGAATTTGGGGACGTGGAGTTGAAAAGAACATTTTCGGTACCACAGACGATTGATGTCAACAAGGTCAGCGCCGAACTTAAAAACGGCGTGCTCCACCTCCATTTACCTAAATCCGAGGCAGCCAAACCGAGACAGATCGAAATAAAGGCAACCTGATATTGAAAAAAGCGGTGCCACTGAAATAGGATGTTTCCAAATAGCCAAGCATAGTAAGGGCGGGAAATCATCACCCCGATGATTTCCCGCCCTTTTATTTTTTTTAAGGCATAAGTATTATTCCATTACTGAGGAGGTGTCTGGGTAATCACGACCATATCTAAAGAAAATTTGACGGCAATACAGCAGGCAATAAAAAGATCGTCAATCAGGCGATCCATGAGACCGTCGACGGCAGCAGAACCTTGGGGTTGTTATTGCCGGGGTTTAAAGCAAGGACCAGGGTTGAAAGGACATTAAGGGCTATGGATGTCCAGATCCAGGGGACCAGGGCAGTATGGCCGTCAAGCCCGAAAAACAGGTAGACAGCCGAGATGGAGTGGTGGGTTGGAAAATAGAATTCCTTGAAGATCTCGGAAAACAGCATGATCAGATTGATGATGGCAGAAACCACAATGATCAACCGCAGCTTGTTGAAAATCTTCCTGTCGATTTTATAATCGGTCAGATTATGTATAATGGCAAGCGCCAGGGTGATCAGAGCCGGACCGGCGGCAAAGGCGGATGCCAGGAAGCGGGGACCCATGAGCGGGTTGTTCCACAACGGCCTGGCAGGCAGCCCCTGGTAGAGAAATGCCGTCACCATATGAAAGGAAAAGGCCCAGAATATGGAGAGGAAAACAAAGGGCCGGTATTTGCGTTCATCAGCCTTGTGGCCGCGATAATGACAGTACAGGATGTAGAGCGGCACCAGGGCGTTGAGAAGAAGGTATCCGTTGATGACCACCACGTCCCAGGCTAGGATCGAGGTCGGGAAATTGAAGAGACCGATACCGGTGGCCATGCCGGCAATGAGAAGTAGCCGGTAAATCTGCAGGCCGGGGCCGCCTTTAATATTCCAGCGGAAGACATCGGATACAAAGGTGATGAAGCTTCTGCGGGGAGTAGATTCCATGGATTACCTCAATTAGTCTATGAAATACCAGAACTTCGGGTCTGTTCCCAGGTCTTCCTTCATCCTGAAAACCTTTTTGTGTTTCAGAACAAAACGGATTTCGCTGTCGGGATCGAGCAGGTTGCCGAAGACCCTGGCGCCGGTGGGGCAGGCTTCGACGCAGGCGGGCAGACGTCCTTCCCGGGTGCGCTGGACGCAGAAGGTGCACTTTTCCATCTTTCCCTTGGGACGTATCCGGTTGCCCAGCCATTGCGTATGATCTCGTGACAGATGGCGTTGGCCACAGCAAGATCGGTTTGCGGCCGGAAGAGGATGGATTTATCGGCCGCAAGGCTGGTCCTGGTCGAGCGGGTGGCGAAATCTATAATAGTAACGTCGGCTCTTGTCTTGCGGTTGGCTGTCATCCGGGAGAATAGTACCGGGTGCATTTCGGCCATATTGTTACCCCAGGTGATAAAGACATTGGCGTGGTCCATATCCTCGTAACAACCCATGGGTTCGTCAAGGCCGAAGCTGGTCAAAAAGCCGGTGACTGCGCTGGCCATACACAACCTGGCATTGGCTTCGACATTGTTGGTGCTTAGACAGCCTTTGAACAGCTTGGAGGCCACATACCCATCCGGAATCGTCCATTGTCCGGACCCGTACATGGCCGAAAGCCATGCTGAGAGTCTGCAGGGAACTCAGGGACAGAAGCTTCTTCTGCAGCTCTTTTTCCGTTTTTTCATCAGGAGTATCCGTTATCAATATCAGGACCTCTTTGTTCTCGGAGGGAATGATTTCGCACCAGGGAAGAGACGAGAGATCGGAATATAACGTTTCCAGGTTGCCGTCGGCCGGCAGTGCCAGATAACCAAAGACAGGTATGACTGTACTTCCTCGGTTTGAGTTTTCTGGGTCAGGTATCCCACCGGGGTAGCCCGGAATCCTCGTCAGTTCAGGCGATGTCGCAGAGAGACGGAAATACAGCGAATCCGATGGTTGGATACCTCAGATTTTCCTGCTATGCTGATCGAATGTTCTTCTTTGTATGCTACATTGTGGCAGAGATGAAGGCAGGATTCCTTGACCTAAGTCAAATTGAAAAAAATTTTTCTATTTTTGACGTTTGTAAACCGGGATCAAGTCAGAAATTCCTCGGGTATTTCTGGGGACCCATTTCATGGACGCTCGGGTCAAGCTTGCCGTGTATAACCGTTTTCACAGGACATCAAAGCGGCATCGGAGTTTTCTGGGAATACCGGGGACGAGGCAACATTCCGACAGTGGTTGAAATATCTAAAGAACGACCATGATGCCGGTCAGGGTAATAAGACTTGCCAAGGTTGAGATCAGAACCACGGATGTGACGAAATCCGGTACAATATCGTATTCTTTGGAGATGATAGCCACAAGCACAGCGACCGGCATCCCGGTCTGGAGAACGCCGGCTGCATAGTCGATATGGTGCAGATGAAAGGGGATCGCCAGCAGACAGGCAAGGGCAGGGGCCAGCAGGAGGCGGGCGGAGGTGGCTATGACCACGTCAATTGAAAAACGTATCCGTTTTTGTTCCAGAAGCTGCAGACCAAGCGCAAAAAGCATCACGGGGATCATGGCCTCTGCCAACAGGCCGATCATACGGGAAAACATAAGCGGCACGGTAATATTGCCATGTGCAACAATCAATGCCGGGACACAGGCCCAGAGGGCGGGCGTTTTGAGAAGTCCGCTCAAGGCCCCGCTTCTGC
>Ga0210085_1001252_pt1 | contig 10199 bp, 8 predicted proteins | sample China_Galinas_PW_5_FD_184866 | JGI IMG/M metagenome (GOLD analysis project Ga0210085, IMG submission 184866) | Wetland microbial communities from San Francisco Bay, California, USA, that impact long-term carbon sequestration - China_Galinas_PWC_D1... | ecosystem: Environmental > Aquatic > Marine... | reverse complement strand
CCGTCTGCTCTACCAGCGGCTGGTCGACTTCGACGAACACACGCGCCCGGTGCCGGCGCTCGCGACCTGGGAGCGCCTGGCCGGCGATCATTACCGCTTTCATCTCGCTCCTGACCGTCCCCCGTTTCACGACGGTCAGCCGCTGACCGCCCGCGACGTGGCGGCGACCTACGAGTATATCCTCGACCCGGCGCACGCCTCGCCGCACCGCGGCCCTCTGCGGCTCATCCGGCGCATCGAAGTGCTGGACGACGACACCCTGGACTTTTTCCTCGAACGCGCCGACCCGCTGCTGCCGGGATATCTCGTCATCGGCATCCTGCCTGCCGACGGCATCGCGTCCGGGCACCCGTTTCAGACCGACCCTGTCGGCAGCGGGCCGTTTCGCTTCGAGCGCTGGCCGGAATCGGGGCGGCTGCGGCTCGTGCGCCTCGCCGACAGGCAGCGCATCGAGTTCCTGCGCATCGTCGATCCCACCGTTCGGGTGCTGAAGCTGCTGCGCGGCGAGGTGGATATCCTGCAGAACGACCTGCCGGCGGAAATGCTCGGTTACCTGAAACGCCAGGACGGTATTACGGTCAGCTTCGGACCGGGCAGCAATTTCGCCTATATCGGCTTCAACCTGCAGGACCCGGTCACCGGTGATATCCGCGTCCGCCGGGCCATCGCCCAGGCTATCGACCGCGCGGCCATCATCCGCTACGTACTCGCCGACGCCGCCTCTCCGGCCGCGGCGCTGCTACCGCCGGATCACTGGGCGGGCAATCCCGCGCTCAAGTCGCTTCCCTACGATCCGCAGGCGGCGCGATCCCTGCTGGCGCTGGCCGGTTATGACGCCGATCACCCGCTGGAACTCGACTACAAGACCTCGACCGACCCGGTGCGGGTGCGCATCGCCACCATCATCCAGCAGCAACTGGCCGAGGCCGGCATCGACATGAAGCTGCAGAGCTACGACTGGGGCACGTTCTACGGCGACATCAAGGTCGGGCGCTTCCAGCTCTACAGCCTCGCCTGGGTGGGCATCAAAACCCCGGACATTTTCCGCTACGCATTCCACAGCGTCTCGCTGCCCCCCGAAGGCGCCAACCGCGGACGGCTGGAAGATGAACAGGTGGATGCCCTGATCGATCAGGCGGAGCAGGGCGCCACGCTGGAGATGCAAGCGGAGGCTTACCGCCGGGTGCAAGCGCGGCTGCTGGACCTGCTTCCCTACCTCCCGCTCTGGTACGAAGACCAGGTATGCGCCGTCCGTAACGATATCGAAGGCTACCGCCTCGCCCCGGACGGCAACTACGACGCCCTGCGCGATGTTCACCGCAAATCACCGTAGGGTGCGCCGTGCGCACCGGCCATGCATGTACATACCTAACGAAATGAATTCACCGCAGAGACGCAAAGAACGCAGAGAAATTCTTTAATGAAAACTATTAATCGCTTTGCGTTCTCTGCGTCTTTGCGGTGAAAAATGGTGTTTAACAATTGACGTCAATTCGACATTATTATTATTTATAATCACCGCATGAAAGACAACCCCTTCCTCATCAAGGTCAGCATCGACGAACAACGCCTGCAGCTCATCGAGGCGGGCAAGGTCGTCATGGACGTCGCCATCGCGACTGCAAGCAACGGCCCGGGGGAACGCATCCACAGCGAGTGCACCCCGCGCGGCCGGCACCGTATTCGCGCGAGGATCGGCGATGGCTGCGCGCCCAACGCCGTGTTCATCAGCCGCCGCACGACCGGGGAACTCTACACCCCGGAACTCAAACGCCAGTATCCGAAACGCGACTGGATACTCACCCGCATCCTCTGGCTGTGCGGCGAGGAGCCGGGCCAAAACCGCCTCGGCGAGGTGGACTCGATGCGCCGCTATATCTACATCCATGGCTGCCCTGACGAGGACCGCATGGGCGTACCGTCCTCCCACGGCTGCGTGAAGATGCGCAACGATGACGTCATCCGCCTGTTCGACCGCGTGCCGGTCGGTACGAAGGTGGTGATTCAGGAGGCTGGTCTGGATTGATGTATGCGATTATCGAATACGTCAGAGGTGTGTAATGTCTAGGAGTCTGTCGGACTTAGGTGATCGTAGCGAGCATGGTGGGAGAGCGAGAACAGCGTTTTACGATATCGAGGCGCATAGTGGTTCTATGCAACGAGATATCGGGGAACTATGGGCCGCGCTCTCCCGCCAGCGCAGTAGATCAAGCCTAAGTCCGACAGACTCCTAGAAGAGGTTTTGCTCCAATTCATCCGGGCGAGGCGCTGCTGGAGGAAATTTTACTTCCTATGGGATATCGCAATACCGGCTCACAAATGATATTGGCATCCCGCGGCGGCGCATCAGCGAAATTACTCAAGGCGAGCGTTCAATAACGGCTGATACGGCACTGCGCCCTGGCCTTTTCTTCGGTATGGAGGCTCAGTTCCGGTTGAATCTTCTGTCCCGTTTTGATCTTCTACTCACGGAAGCAGAACTCGACAAGCTTCTGGAAAACGAAGTTACACCGCCTGCGGCCTGGTTTCCGCGACTTCTATCCAGATTTGTTCCCTTGACTGACGGACGGCCGCTTTTTATTGGTGATGTCGTGAAATAAAGGGGAAGCAGAGATAAACATTCGGATCTCTACGCCCGCTTTATGGTCTGACGGAATCCTGACTCGTCAAGTTGCAGTTAACCCATGGAACTTAAGGTCGGAGGAGATCGCATGGATATAACGGGATTAATCATATTCCTGGCAATTGGCGCCGTGGCTGGTTGGTTGGCCGGAATTTTGATGAAGGGTGGGTGGTTTCGGTCTGCCGGGTAACATTGTTGTCGGTGTCATAGGTGCGGTATTGGGTGGTTTCGTGTTCGGGTTGCTTGGCATCGCTGCAGGCGGATTGATCGGCTCAATCATTACCGCAACCGCGGGTGCCGTCCTCTTGCTGTTCCGTATCGGTTTTATCAAGAAATCATAAGGATAGGCATGTGTTCCCTGGACACAGATATATCGTGTGGGTCAGGGAGTGGCGTGACGGTCCTGTCACGACTATGCTGTACAAGTTTTATGAGGCGCTCATTATTGATGAGGCGGTGGGTGTGAACCCTCCAAACCGCGCTACCATCAAAATGTTTCACTCACGCAAAACGAGGATCCGACATGAAAGTAAAATTGGCATTGATCATGATTATCATGCTATTGGGTGCGGCCGTTGTCGGCTGCGAGTCCAGTGAAGGACCGGCAGAGCGTGCCGGCAAACAGATCGACCAGGCGGCCGAGCAGGCAGGCGACACGATCGACGAGACGGTTGAGAAAGCAGGCGAGAAGATCGAGGAAACCGGTGACGCGATACGAGAAAAGACCGACGACTGAATTCAGAGTCAGTAGCGGATGGCGCTGAGGCCCATGCAGGTTTTGTTCATGGCCATGGATGCGTACAGAACAACAGGGAACAGCTGATTACGATGTCTGTGTCGTTCGTGTAATTGCTTGGCAATCTTCCAAAAACAAAAGCACCAATGGCCACGGAAGCACACGGAAAGCACGGAATATTCACAGATAATTTCTGTGTCTTGCGTGGATTCCGTGGCTATTTATCACGATTCCGACTTGAGTAAGTGCCATTCGGGGCGGAGGGGTAAATAGTTAACCCATCCGGTCCCTTGGTCACACCCTGTTACCGGCCGTCCCTGGCCGTCGGCGACAACTAGTCGTTGTCGTCGTCACGCTCCTGTTCAGCGTCGTTCTCGTTGGCGTTATACGCGTCACCCTCGTGGTGGTGATGGCGATGCTTCTTCCGCGCGGGCTTGCAGCTGCGGGTGGATGAGCAGCTCGGGTCGGCGCAATCGACCAGACCGTTGCAGTCATTGTCCGCACCGTCGGTGCAGGCGCGCTTCTGCTTCTCGATCCTGGCTGTCGGCACGCAAACCGCGCAGGCCGGGTCGGCACCGTCGATGAGCGCATTACCGTTGTCGTCGATGCCGTTCGAGCAGTCCTCCGTCGCTTCCGGGTTGACGGTGGGGTCGCTGTCGTTGCTGTCGACGGGTCCGCAGCCGCCGCCCTCGATGGCGTAACCGTCGCCGTCCGCATCGGTGCACGTGGTGGACGTGGTTGCACAGCCGACAGCGGCGGGATCCTGGGTATCGATAAGGCCGTTGCAGTTATCGTCCGTACCGTTGGTGCAGCTTTCCACAGCGCCTGGGTTGACCGCGGCAATGTCGTCATTGCAGTCGACGGGCCCGCATTCGCCGCCTTCTACGGCATAGCCGTCGCCGTCCGCGTCAGTGCAGGTCGGCTGTGTTGTTGGTGGACAGATGGTCGCGGGGTCATGGCCCGACGCGGCAAAGGCCTGCCCGGTGCTGTTGAGCGCCGATGGACTGGTGTGGCACTCCGAGCAGCTGTAGCTGGCGCCGCAGTAGCTGTTAACCGCATCACGGTAATCGGATGTGGCCTGAACGGTTCCGCTCAACAAGGGTCCGCACAACACCATGACGGCGGTAACGCCCGCCGGCATGGTAGTTTTCAGCGATCGATCGAGTTTCATGGCATTACCTCTTCGTTGGTTTGATGATGAGTCCATCACCAGGTGGAATTGACGGCTGCCTTACTCGCCGCCCCTCGTCCCAGCCGCTCTGGCGAGATCTTTCGCCCTGAGCAGCCGGTTACTCAACGATACAAAGCAGATATCGCACCAGATCTGGAAAGCGATTGAATTGATTGGGAGACAGCAGAATTTGACGCTATGACTGGGGCGGGAACCTTAAATAGCGTCACCGTACAGTGACGGCCTGGAAATCAGGAATGCATAACACATGGATATTGCGAGGGTTTTCTTGTCGACGTCATACGACGGAGCCGGCAGGAGCCGGGTATTCATTGTGCGAAGAATTGCTGCTCCATCTCCCGATAGATGAAATTGGCATTGGCGCGCTGATTGGATTCGTACAGTCGGGTATCGCGCCAGTCCGGAAAATCGGCCTGATCGACGGCGTCCAGCAGCGGGATGTCGTTTTCCACCGCTTTGCGCATGGACTCGCGCAGGCGTTCAATGTATCGATGCGTGTTTTCCACCATGGGAAACGGCGGACGCTGTGGGCTGCCGTGGCCCGGCACCATCAGCTTCGCATCACCGAAGCGGGACATGAGCCAGTCCTGGGCTTCAAGGATCTGCCGGCTATCGCCGTCACCGAGAAAGGTCGTTCGTTGGTTGAACGCCAGGTCCGAGATCCACAGGATACCGTCCCTTACCTGATGCACGACCAGATCGCCATAGGAGTGATGCCTGCCGGTGTTGTAGATGTCGATGAGCTGATCACTCAGTGCAATCCTGTGGCTGCCGAAACGCGGGAGGTCGAGGTAGAGGTCGGCACTGACGGGTTCGAATCCTTCCATGTCATCGCCGAGCAGCTCGCGGCGGTATTCCACGGAGCGTGTCTGGATATCCGACTGTGTGTAGTCGAGCGAGCCCTTATGGGTGATGATCGTCACCCCCTCCACTCCCTGGAAGGCTGCTGACCCGTAGGCGTGATCCGGATGATTATGGGTGATGATGACATAGCGGATGGGTCGGTCGGTCACCGCCCTGATGGTGGCGATCAGGCGCTGTCCGAGTCTGGGTGTTCCCAGGGTGTCGATGACGATGACTCCCTCCGGCGTGACGATGAAGCCCGCGTTGCCGTTCCAGCCGCGATTGTTCTCGTCGACCGTGGCGATGTTGCCGTACAGGAAATAGGTGTTCTCGCCAATGCGGTAGAAGGGCAGCGGCTGATCGTCGGATGCACCGGCGGCAATGTTGATCGTGGGGATTTCCGTTGTGTCAATCGCGGTCGCCGGCAGTACGGAACCCGGCGCCGCACCGGCATCGCTTTGCAGCGCGCCGACGCGGCTGTCCGTAACTTCCCTCCCGGTCGTATCGGCGCCCTGGACTTGCGGCAGCTGGCAAAACACCAGCAGGAAGAGAGTAATGTGTATCCTGAAGCTCATTGCCGTTACCCATCCGTCATGACCCACGCTGTAAAGTATAGACCCTGACCATGTCCGGCTTATTTATTGGGGTTTTTCCTGCAAATAGATTTGCCCCGAATTACTCGAGTTGCTCTCAGGAAAATGCATTCGGGTCTGTTCCGAATGGCACTTGGTCAAGTCGAAATTGTGATAAATAGCCACGGAATCCACCCAAGACACAGAAATTATCCGTGAATATTCCGTGTTTTCCGTGTTTTCCGTGTGCTTCCGTGGCCATTGGTCCTTTAATATAAGAACGATATCCCTGTAGTAAGCCCCAATCGGATATGTTCTCTGTGTTTCACCGCGTGCAAGTCCTAGCCGTGGGCCGGCGATAGCAGTCCGCTGATTCCTGCGATGACCATCTGGGTGCCGATCGTCGCCAGGATCAGGCCCATGAGCCGCGTGATGGCGTTGACGGCATTTTCCCCGAGGTACTTGATCATGCGCTCGCCGGAGACAAACGAGACGTAGGTGATCAGGCAGAGGATGGCGAAGGCACCGATGGTAATCAGCAGGGTGGTTATCCCGCTGGCGGAGGCGAAGTTCATGGCGGTGGCGATCGTGCCCGGTCCGGCGAGTATCGGAATCGCCAGCGGGGAGACTGCAATGGCAAGCGCGGCGTCGCGGCTTTTCTCCAGGTCGCTGTCGCTCGGCTTGTGAACGCTGGAGTGCTCTCCCTGCAGCATCTGCACGCCGATGAAGAAGATGAGTATTCCGCCGGTAATGCGAAAGGCGGGGAGGGTGATTCCGAACAGCTGGAAGAGCAGTTTCCCCATCACGGCGACGATCACGATGATGACAAACGTCAGCAGCAGGGCATTGCGCGCCACCTGCCGCTTCGTGGCGGCGTCGTCTCCGGCAGTGAGCCCGAGGAAGATCGAGGTGTTTGCGATCGGGTTCATGATGGCAAAGAAACCCATGAACACCGTTGCCGTGTGCGGCAGTAGACTTCCGATTTGATCCTTCATAAAGGTCCTCCTGCCATAGCGGGGAGAGTATACCGGATTCTGTCGGATAGATCGGCCGACGATATCCGAGCCATTGTCGGTAATTTCTGTTACCGACAGGACAAGGATTACCCAGAAATAAGGAACAATCCACCTGCAGGAGCGGGCTTGGTTAGTTCGAGGGGTGTAATTCGACGTGCCTGTCCAGAAAACCATCGATTCCCCGGGTATAGGCCTCCCGGCTGACCATCCAGCCGTTGCCGTGCCCGCCATGAATTTCCAGGAACCGTTTCGGCTCTCGGGCGTGCGCGAACAGCTGTTCGCCCTCGGCGTAGGGGATGATGTCGTCCTCGCGGCTGTGGATGATCAGTACCGGACAGGTGATCGCTTCCAGATCGCTCAGGGTGTCATAACGGTAGCGGCTCATCCAGCGCACCGGCAGCCAGGGATAGAGCCGCGCCGCCATGTTCGGCACCGAGGTGAAAGCCGATTCGACGATCAGCGCGGCGGGCCGGGTGTTGCTCGCGAGCTCCGCGGCGATGGCGCCGCCAAGCGAACGGCCGAAGATCACGATCCCCTGCGGCGCGATATGCCGCTCATCAACCAGGTAGTTCCAGGCCGCCGCGGCATCGAGGTAGGTGCCTGCTTCGCTGGGACTGCCTTCGCTCTGGCCGTAACCGCGATAGTCGATGATGAACACCGAAAGGCCGAGGTCGTGAAACAGCCGGATCGACTCGATGCGGTGCGAGAGGTTGCCGGCATTGCCGTGGAAGACGAGCAGGGTGGCGCGCGGCGCCGGATGCGGGATGAACCAGGCGCTAAGGCGCGCGCCGTCGTCGGTGTACAGCGTGACGGCTTCGTAGTCCAGACCGGTCTCGGCGGGGGTGGCCGTCAACTCGCGAGTCGGCAGGTTCGGGTAATAGAGCAGGCGCGGTTGCATGAAATAAATGAATCCGGCGAAGGCGCCGTAACCGAGCGCCGCCAGCAGCACGAAGGACAGGATGCCGTTCATCGTCGGGGTTTCGCTTGCCTGCGGGAAAATGTTTGTCTATGGTTGGTCCGGTCCGATAATCGCATCATACAACAGACCCGCTCCGACCCGCGCCCGCAATCCGACCTACACGTATGTTCAGCTATCTTGCACAGCGCCTGGCCGGGGCCGTCCTGGTCGTATTCGAGGTGATCAGCATCGTGTTCCTGCTGATCCACCTGATTCCGGGCGACCCGGTCGAGATCATGCTGGGCGAGGCCGCCTCCTCAACCGACCGGGAAGCCCTTCGCGTCGCCCTCGGACTGGACCAGCCGGTGATGCTCCAGTTCACGCATTACCTCCACGGCCTGCTGCAGTTCGATCTGGGGACCTCGCTGCAGTCGCGCCGTCCGGTCACCGACCTGCTGCAGGAGCGCCTGCCCGCGACCCTGCTGCTCGCCGGTGTGACGCTCGCCGTTACGCTGACGCTGGCCCTGCCGCTCGGCATGCTCGCCGCCGTGCGCCGCGGGAGCGCGTGGGACGGCGGCGCTATGGCGTTTTCCATGCTCGGCGTCTCCATTCCCAACTTCTGGCTGGGGCCGCTGCTCATCCTGGTGTTTTCGCTGTGGCTCGGCTGGTTCCCGGTAAGCGGGCGCGAGGGTGCCGGCTCGGTCGTGCTGCCGGCCGTGACCCTTGGCACCGGGCTCGCGGCGGTGCTCTCGCGCATGGTGCGCAGCAGCATGCTGGAAGTGCTGGGCGAGGATTACATCCGCACAGCGCGGGCGAAGGGGCTGCCGCCGCAGCGGGTGATACTCCATCATGGCCTGCGCAATGCGCTGCTGCCGGTCATCACCCTGCTGGGGCTGCAGCTTGGCGCCCTGCTGGCCGGTGCGGTGATCACCGAAACGGTATTCTCCTGGCCGGGCATCGGGCTGCTGACCATCGAGGCGATCCAGTCGCGCGACTATCCGGTGGTACAGGCCTGTGTGCTGCTGATCAGCGTCGGCTACGTGCTGGTCAACCTGCTGACGGATATCGCCTACGCCTGGGCCGATCCGCGCATTCGCCTGGGAGGCGGCGGGTGATGCGGCTCTGGTTACCGGTGGGTGTGCTGGCGCTCTGGGGGCTGCTGGCCATCAGCGTCTGGGCTTTGCCGCTGATGCCGAACCTGATTCATTTCGAGCATATCCTGACACCGCCCGGGTCGGGCGCGTGGCTCGGCTACGACGACCTCGGCCGCGACATCGGCGAGCGTCTGCTGGTGGGCGCGCGCACCTCCTTTCTTGTGGCCGTCTGGGTGGTGAGCCTCTCGGCGCTGCTCGGCACCGTGGTAGGCACTGTCAGCGCCTATCGGGGCGGGTGGTGGGACCGGGTGATCGTGCAGGTCATCGATATCTTCCTCGCCTTCCCGGGCATCCTGCTGGCCATTGCGCTCGCCGGTCTGCTCGGTCCCGGTATCGACAACGTCGTCATCGCGCTCGCCGTCGTCGGCTGGGTCGGTTATGCTCGCCTGTCGCGCGCGCAGGTGCTCTCGCTCAAACACCGGGAGCACGTCATGGCGGCCGAGTCCCTGGGCAGCGGCCGGGTGCGCATCATGATCCGGCACCTGCTGCCGCTGATGGCCGCGCCGCTGATCATCGAGGCTACCTTTGGTGTTGCCGCCGTGGTGATCGCGGAGGCCGGTCTGTCGTTTCTGGGCCTCGGTGTGCAGCCCCCGGGCGCCTCCTGGGGCGCCATGATCCGCGACGGAACGCGCTATATGCTGGTGGCGCCGCACCTGGTGCTGGCGCCCGGTGCGGCGATCTGCGCCGTGGTGCTGTCGGTCAATCTGCTGGGCGATCGCCTGCGCGACCGGCTCGATAAACGCCTGATCATTGCAGCGAGACAATAACCCGCATTGCACGCCGGGCGGCGGTAGAAAAGACAGGTTGAACTGGAGGAAATCAGAATCGTGTCCCAATGGAAAAAGACGCTGTGTAATCGGCCAGTCCCTGTCCCGGCGAGCAGCGCGGCCCGGACATGACACTCGGCCCGCTGATGCTGGATGTCGCCGGCCTGGAACTCACGCCGGAAGACCGCGAACTGCTGGCGCATCCCGCCGTCGGCGGGGTCATTCTGTTCGCACGCAACTATGAATCCCCCGAACAGGTGCGGGCGCTGATCGACGCCATCCATGCCGCGCGCGAGCCGCATGTGCTGGTGGCGGTCGACCAGGAGGGCGGACGCGTGCAGCGTTTCCGCGACGGCTTCACACGCCTGCCGCCGCTCGCCTGCCTGGGCGAACTCTAT
>Ga0210085_1001251_pt1 | contig 10206 bp, 12 predicted proteins | sample China_Galinas_PW_5_FD_184866 | JGI IMG/M metagenome (GOLD analysis project Ga0210085, IMG submission 184866) | Wetland microbial communities from San Francisco Bay, California, USA, that impact long-term carbon sequestration - China_Galinas_PWC_D1... | ecosystem: Environmental > Aquatic > Marine... | reverse complement strand
CAATCATCAAGAGAGATAAAATAATCGTCTTCGTCAAATTTCCACCCCGTTTGTATTTATAAAACAAATATTACAACGACTGCTAATCCATAAAAGCAGAACCCGGCTATTGTGAATCTCCAGAGAGATTTAACCAGGGGGTCCTTCGGGTTATCATTTAAATGCGGATAAAAAACAAAATATACCGGGAGCAATAATGCTGACACCTGTAAAAATTTGTTAAAATATTTTTTATTCATTTTAATCCCCTGCCTATCATTTTAATTTTACAAATAAAACGATCAATCTTTCAAAACAAAATTAGGCGATTGCTGATATTGATAACTTGAATCGGTAAGGATTTTCAATTCTTTGGTTTTCCAGTTAATCAAACCTATATTAAAATGCTTTTCCTCAAGATCAGCTAAATCTGTCACCAACCAATTACCGTCAGGCGACCAATCGTGATAGATTTCCATTAAAGCATTGTTTGTCAATTTCCAATGTTTCTTTCCGTCTATCGTAACACCGAACAGGCTATATTTACCGTTTTGAAAACTGGCATAACTAATAAATTTTTCTGTAGGATGCTGGCGCGGGGGACCTGCTTTATAAGCATACCATGGCGCGGTTGAGTCAGATTCAGGGTAACTTGTCAATTGTTTCAATCCGGTACCATCATCATTAATAATATAAATCTCGTCCCTGAATCCCTTTTCCCTTTTTGATTTTTTATGAGCGCCCCTGAAAGCTATTTGTTCACCATCATTTATAAATGTAGGGTCGTGCGAGTAAGGCAAACCCGTAAATATTTTTTGGACTATTTTTCCCTGCAAGTCTATTATGTAGAAAACGGAATCAACTGATGGATGAGGATCTACTATAATCTCAGTCCCATTTTTTCGAAAACTCATCCAGCTGTCAGCAAGTCTTATGTTACTTACTTTCCTGATATTATTTCCCCGGTAATCTGATTCATACAAAAAGTATATACGATGTGTCGTATCTTTATCCGAGTAAAAATATATTTTGTTTCCACTGGATGTATAGGACCATTCCACTCCCTTCAAATTGGTGAAATTCTTTTTATTTGTTCCGTCTGTATTCATCGTAAATACTTCATAATTATCGTTTTCACTATCAGGCAATACATTATATACTATAGCATAATCACCTATATCATTTGGGGCTTCTTTTAATTTTTCATCATTGCAGGAATAAAGAAGAATAATCGATAACAAAGCCGATGATAATATTGTGCGTCTGACATTTATCATTTTTTCCTCTAATGTTTTGCATTCAATTTCCAAAATAGTACAATCCTGCCGGGAAGCAATATCATAACATAAATGTTAGCGTTTTCGTCATTCAAGGGACATTATTCTAAATTATTCGAATTAGCGGTTCCTCTTTTTTACAATATTCCTTATTGTGAAATAAGTGTCAACAACCGCCATCAGCAAGAAGAAATATCCCGCATAGTTTTTCCACGAGCCAACATCTTCCGGACGAATTAATACGGTGCTCATGAGTCCAACAAAGATGAATGTTGCAATTCTTATGATTGACCAGCCTAACCTGTTCATTTTTACCCGATAATTTTTAAATTTTCCTGTTTGAGTTTTAGCTCTGTCTTTCTGGTTTTTTATTACCTGTAAGCAAAAACACAGGGTACTCACCATATGGCTTATACGCTGTACTTGCAGAAATAATCTGCAGGTTTTTGAATCCCGCTTTCTCAGCCGCTTTTAAAAATTCATCCCTGTTAAAACCGAAGTGGAATACACCCGTATCCTCTTTATGGAATGTGCCGTCTTCTTTATCCAGGTCGGCAATAGCTATAAAGCCAACATCATTTAACATATTATAAAAATCATTAAACATAGATTGAATGTCATCAACATGATGCATCGTCATAGATGAAATGATCCCGTCAAACTTTCTATCCAGTTTGGATTTTGATAGATCCATTTCAAGGATTTCTAGTTCGCAGTCCAGTTTTTCTTTTTTTGCGGCAAGTTCAGCGTTCATTGATTTTGAAATATCTACCGCGGTAATTTTCCCGACAAGTGGAGCTATTTTCTCCAGCAGAAGTCCTGTGCCGGAACCGAAATCCATAATCTTCATTGATTTTTCAAGTTCTATGTTTTCCCGGATAGCACCGGCGATATTGTCTACATTGTTTACCCTGTTTTTGTCTTTTTCGTAATCTTTTGATCTGTTTTCGAAATAATCTTTATTCATATTCGATCTCTGAGTATTAAGGCTTTGAGTCTGTTGCTTCGCCTTGTTTAACATTAATATTTATAATTAGCATTTAATTTAAATTGTACAATCGGTGCTGTCAACTAATATTGTGGGTACAAAAAAACAATTTTAAAAATATTTATGGTTTATAGATTAATTAGCCGGTAATTTCCACAAAATAGAGGATTTATTATATTTTTTTATTTCCCAGGCAATACTTCAACAACTGCTCGCCGTAGTAAATTAACAAGCGCTATACTCAAATCGCATAAACATTTTTCATCTGATGAAAGCTTTCCTCCACGCAGTATTTTATGGCCATATAATGCTACCGGGAGATTTTCCGGTAGAGTTTTGAAAATAGTATCGAACAATGTCAAAGCACAAAGATAAGTTCCGGCTATAGATGGATGTGACCCATCTCTCCTGTACAGATTTATTTTAGAAATTTCTCTGAACTTTTCCCAGACCAAGCCAACCGGTGCAATCATACTCCCCGATTCTTTAGCAATTTTTCGATATGCCGTAGTTAAATATTTTTGCTGATCCTGCAGATGTTTACGTGGCCATGTCATAAAAAAGACAGTTTTAGCGTCATTCTTTTTTATTTCTGCATCAAGCTTTCGGGCATATTTATAAAATTGTTCAGGACTATCTGGATCAGCTAGATCATCGGACCCAAACATACTCTGGCCCTGAAGAATAACATAATCCCAGTGCCCCGATTTTATTGCACGCGAAGCTTCCCCCATCTGCCAATGTTTTTTTAATGTCGCGCCTCCCCCGCCGATAAATTTTACTTCTACATCATAATCGGGGGACTGACTTTCTACCATGGCTTTAAACATTTGCGGCAAGCTATTGACATAGGTGTAGCTATTACCCACAAAAAGTACCCGGTATGTTTTGTCAACTTGTTGAGCCGGGGTATTTATATTGCAAAATATCAGTAGAGATATAAACAGAACACCCCAAAACTGTTTTTGGAGTGTTCCCAACCTAGAATATATCCTCATTTTGATGCCTTCATAAGTTCGCAGTTCAACTTACTACGCAAGAGAAACCAAAGAATCGCTGAAATAACAAAAATTCCCATCCCAAGCATTAAAGCGACAAGCGAGGCAGCATATCCACCTGCAACCTGGTCAGCGCTCAGATATGAATATACTTGTAGTCCCTGGTAGAGTCCCAGAACATGAGAAAAAATACCCAGCGAAAGCGCCAGCACTCCAAGAATAATAATCTTATTCAGGTCCACCTTTGTCTGCTTTTCACTGCCAAACAATTTGATAGAGTATTTTACCGTTAGGAATATATTCCCCAAAGCAATTAGTGCCATTGGCCATCCCAGGATTCCTGACTGAATAATTAAATCAAACATAACGTACACTCCTCATTATTACTTAATATTAAATTTTGACTGGTTAAGAATAATGATTAAAGAGAGTTGGAATGAAAGTTCTGTCTGAAGTGCTCAAATAATTAACGATGTGTCAATATATCTTTCAAAGTTTGATAGCGATTACGGCTAACTGGAAGTTCTGCACCGTTTTTTAGAAGCAGATTGTATTTGCTTCCACCATGGGAGACTATTTTATCTACAAAAAACATATTTACAATATATGACTTATGAATACGAACAAAGCTTGAAGGGAGAAGGACATCAATTTTTCAAGGTTCTGGTGATGTAACTCCCGCGTTTCATCCTGAATAAAAAGTTCGGAATACACACCCGCACCTTTGATATAAATGATTTTGTCTATTTCAATGAGTCTGATTTCCCCGCCCCGTTTAACTGACAGGAACTTCGAGGTGAAATTATGTTTGGCATCAAAGTCATTTAATTTTTCAAAAGTTTTTAACAGCCGTTCTTTATTGAATGGTTTTTCAATAAAATCGATTACAGGATAATTGAATGCCCTGATTGCTCTTTCGCTGTAGGCGGAAATAATCACAGTATAAAAACTACCCGCCTGCGCGTCTTCCAGTAAATCAAAACCATCCTCTCCCTTTAGATTAAGATCCAGAAACAGCAGGTCTATTTGATGAACATCAAGGTAGGATCTGCTTTCTTTAACAGTTGCACACTTTTTAATGTATGTAATCCGATCACCAAGTATTTCTTTAACAAGTCGTTCGATCCTCTGCGCAATAACGGGTTCATCTTCTGCAATTAATATTTTCATTTAGTTATCTCAATTAAAGTAACCCAGGCATCTGCTTCCGGTTTTGAAGTAAACACCCATCTCCCGGGAAAAGCCCCTTCAAGCCGGGATTTAATATAACTTATTCCCAAACCTTCCCCGTCATAATTTTGCTTAATTAAAGGTTCCGAAGTGATTCTGAATATGGTCGATTTTTCAGTTTCCTCCTGTTCTATAACAAACCTCCCTTTTTCTTTATCAGAATATGTTAATCCATTTTCTATCAACGTATGAAAAATCATCGGAGGAATTTTAGTATTCGGAAGTATAGCTTCTGTTTCTAGTTTAAATTCAGCGTGTTGCCTTGCATTGAAAATATCCAGATGTACCCGACACATTTTGATCTCATCTTTTATTCCAACCAATGTCTCGCCTGAAACACGCGTGATATAACGAAATTCCTCCGAAAGTAATTCTATTTGTTTTACGGCAAGTTCAGGCTGCGATTCAATCCATTCACTCAACGCTGTTAATGTGTTCATTAAAAAATGCGGTTGAATGGATTTTTTTAACATTTCATTTTCGAGCTGCACAGCTTTCATTCTAAGCGATTTTAATAATGATTGTCTTTCTTTAAAATCGTGAAAAACAGTGTATGTAACCGAAAGGATTAACACAACTGAAGAAATAGTAAGGCTGGAAACAAAAAATGAATTAGATATCAAAAGGACTATTAGTACAAAAATAACAGTGGTAGTAATAAATAAAAGTTTACCGGCAAACTGATTACGTTTTATTGCCTGTAAAGAAATCCACGTACAGGCCATAAGTACAAGAATGTAAATAAACCATTCTATTACATAGAAAATGGGTTTTGGAGTATCTGTAATGAATTGATAATTATAGCCTGCAATAAGAACTAGAATTATTCCAAATACACCAACACCAACTAACTTTTCTATTTCAAAAAAACTGGCAAAAAAGTAGAGTAATGAAAGGCTTGCGAAGGTGGAAGAAATAAGGAAGCCTGCCGACATTCCTTTTTCAATAAACAAAAGGCTCATACCTCCAAAGAGTGCGTATGAAAAAAAGAACAGGTACGACTTCTTTTTTTCCAATCCGAAATAGATTGTAATAAAAAAGAGCGCGGTTCCCAGGAAAATGCCAAGGAGAAATAATGCTCCACCATTGCTAAAAAATAATTCCATTCCTAAAGTTTGCTCCCAAAGTGTCTCAGAATGCGTATTAGCTCAGTTTCTAAAAAACATATATATATATAAATAGCTCATATATAACAAAAGTAATTTGTAAAGCGCTCATATAGTTAGTGAAATGCGTATTACAATCTCTCAACTTAATATTTCCCGATCATGTTTCCTCAGCTTTTTGTTCATTTAATTTCCTGTGAAACTGTATTTCTTCATTTTCAATACCGAGGAAATCAATATTTTTCAGCTTGTTTAATTCAATCCCGGCTTTTTTATATTCACCCAGTTGTTCATAATATTTAAACAACTTAAATCTTGTATCCTTGCTGATTTTAGAATCATTTATCCTGTGCACTATCTCATTCACATCATTATAATATTTGCTCAGATCAATATCATCTGCTTTATAATTCAGGATACCTTCAAGAAACAAGCTTAATGATTTTTGATAATCAATGTCAGGAATTGATTTATCTTTTTTACTTAAGCTATTTAACTCTGCTTTCTCTTTTAATAATTTCGCAATAATGATGCATTGAATATTTGCCTTTTTACTATCTTTTGTAATATTCAGGAGTGAGATAATATCCTTCCCTGATAAAGTGTTAATTAAAAAATGGTCAACACCGACTAAATTATTGAGAGTGCCTTCTATATCATTGATTGCTTCTTTATAATTTCCGGCCTCTTTATTAAATAATATTTTGGCGAGAGCATTAACAAATTGCTCTATCATTTTCATAATATAGTCTTGCTTGATCATAAATCCATTCTTCTTTTTATAGGATTTGCGGGTTGACCGCATTTTAGAATGAAAAGCAAATAATGTTAAATTCAGCAGAGTGAAAAATTATGTGGCCTTTCCAGATTCAACTATAGGTAATAATCGCGAATCTTCCAACGCTGCGGCACGATGCCCTAAACCTGCCAGGTATTCTTTATTTGATGAAAAAGCCATAAAGTCTTTTAGAGATTTTTGACGAACAAGCATTACAAAATCCCATTTCTCATTCTGCGGACCGATTAAAAATTTTCCGCCATCACCAGAGAATAATAGTTCTCCACCCGATTCCTTTAAGAACGGTAAAGTATGCTCAATGTATTTCTGAAAAGCATCTTTTCCTGAAATTGGCGTTTCAGGGGAAAGTTCTGGTGTTGCAGAATAATCTGCAATATCCTTAAAACGAAGTAGATTTAACATTACCACTTCCCCATTGATCTTACGGGAAAACAGTTCTGCTCCTGCTTCCCGTGTTGGTTCTAAATATGATTTTTCCATAGTATATACCTAACTCTCAATATTTTCATTAATTCAAAAATTTATTTATACAAAGATAATATTTAGCTAATTGTTCTTTTGTAATTGGTTATCTAAATAAAGAGAAAGTTACTTTAGAAAGACTTTATTATAAATAATAATTGCAAATTTATGCTTTTATTTATAAGTTAAAAGAAAATGGTCGTCTCCTCGTAGTATATTCCCCTTAATATTGAAATTAATTTTTCAGAAAAGCATGTAAAATATCCGAATTTTCTTATAAATCGAACATTTTTAACAATTTGGAGGAAAAATTGAAGAGAATAATTGTCCTTCTTAGTACAGTTGTATTTTTTTCATTACTAATAATTTCTTGCGGTAATGATTCACCCAAAAACCTCGTAAATGTAACTGCCAAAGATTATTATTTCAATACCAGGGATTCAATTCCTACAGGCTGGACAACTTTTCGATTTATAAATAAAGGACACGCAACTCATTTTTTCTTTTTAACTGAACTTCCTGAAAATGTTAATTTCCAGGATTACATAAGTGGAGTAGGCCCGGCTTTTGTTGCAGCCTGGGATACTATAAAAGCAGGTGCGACCAAGGCTGATGCAGGGGCTGTGCTTGGTAGTCGCCTTCCCGGATGGTACGCAAAGGCAAAATATATGGGAGGAGCAGGTCTCATAGCAGTTGGCAAAACAGAAGAGACTACTGTAAAACTTGAACCCGGAAATTATGTAATGGAATGTTATGTAAAAACAGAAGAAGGAAAATTTCACAGCGAACTTGGCATGATTCGACCTATTACAGTTACAGATGAGGTTTCTGAAATGAAGGAACCGGATGACGCAGATATTCAAATTAACCTTTCAAATTTTAATTTAGCAGTTAAAGGCGATGTATCTTCAGGAGAACATACAGTAGCTGTGCACTTTGATGAACAGCCACAGATAGGCCTGGGAAATGATGTTCACCTTGTAAAACTAAAAAATGATACAGATTTGAAAAAAGTAATGGAGTGGATGGACTGGATGAATATTAATGGAATGCGTACACCCGCACCGGCAGAATTTTTGGGAGGTGTACAGGAAATGCCTGTGGGTTACACTTCCTATTTTGATGTTAACCTTAAGCCCGGCAGATATGCCTGGATTACTGAGACATCGGCTGATAAAGGAATGGTTAAAGAATTCACGATTGAATAAAGCTCTCTGACCGGGGAATTCCCCGGAATAATTGGGAATAAGATTGAGATATTTTGTTGAGCCGTGGCTAGGTTCCTTTTATTTTTTTTACAAATTCTAAATTCCAGGAACCTTGCCCGAAATATTTGCCTTCTTTTTTTACAAAAACCCTATAGCTATTATTTATTGCAAGATTTATTTCATTTTTATATTTAAATAAAAATCCTAATGCTCTTAATTCAAGTGGCCTGATTCCAAAAAGTTCTATCCCTTTTGTTACTCTGCCAGTAAAATAAAGCTGAATCTTAGAGATTACATTTGGTTCAATTCGATAAGAAAATGTTTTCTCACCATCCCTAATTAATTTTTCCAATTCATATTTATCAATTTGACTCATTTCCTGTCCTCATAATGTTTTTGTTTTGCAAGATAACCTCTTACACACCGAAAATTGGAAGCCTGCGAATAATTTTCCGGGTACACACCCCGTTTCATACATGAACCCGGGATTGACTTGAGATTTGGGCCACTTTTAGCAACAGCTTCTTTTACTAACTGTATAATTTTTCTCAATATATCGAGAAGCATTTTTCTATCATTTAATAAACTCTATATTTTAGCAAGCGCTGCCTCAAAATCATTTTTTATATCTTCAAAATTTTCTATCCCAACAGAACATCTGATAAGTCCTTCCGGTATCCCAAGTTCTTTTCTCTCTTCTTCGGATGTTTCAACATGGCTGGTAACTTTAGGGGGGCCAATCAATGTTCCCACTGAACCGAGACTTGCAGCCAGGTGTGCAAGTTCTAAATTGTTTAACATCACTTTTACATTCTCAAATCCGCCTTTCAGGGAGAAAGCAAACACCCCGCCAAAACCACTCATTTGTTTTTTAGCAATATCATGGTTTTTGTGAGATTCCAACCCAGGATAAAATACATCTTCAACTTTGGGATGAGTCTTGAGGAATCGGGATAGTTGTAAAGCACTATCATTTTGCTGTCTTACCCGAAGTTCTAAAGTCTTTATTCCACGAAGCAGCATATATGCAGAATTAGGGTCAAGTGTTGCACCGTTGATTTCGCGGAAGTGAAAAACTTGTTGAACTAATTCCTTATTACCGCAGATAACTCCACCCATAGCATCGGAATGACCGCCTAAAAATTTTGTAGCACTATGTAAAACAATATCCGCATTTAGTGATAATGGTTTTTGATTTATAGGGGTAGCAAAAGTATTATCGACAACTACAATAGCTCCGACTTTGTGAGCTGCATCAATTAATCTTTTCAGGTCCATCACTTTTAAGGTAGGATTTGTAGGGCTTTCCAGGTAAACTAAATCACACCCTTTTTTGATTTCGTTTTCTAATTCTTCATGGTTAGTCGTTTCGCAGAGCTTTACTTCAATACCAAAACGGGGTAGAAACTCTAAAAATATCTTACTTGTGCCGCCGTATGTATCTTTAATGGAAACGACTCTTTTGCCGGGGGAAAGAAAAGTAAATAAGGTATTACTTATCGCAGCCATACCGGTCGCAAAACTTGTTGCTGCTTCAGCATCTTCTAATACTCTGACTTTTTCTTCAAAAATATCAACAGTGGGATTAGTATTTCTGCTATAGATGTGTCCTTCTTTTTTCCCGATAGCCACATCGAACCAATCTTCAACATTGTCATACCCAAAAGTAACGCTATGAACAACAGGTACCTGCGTTGCACCCTGATAAAATAGTTTTGTCTGTCCGCTCCAGACTGCTTTTGTTCCCGCTCCTTTGCGGGACAAACTATTGTTAATTTCTGACATAATTACTCCTTTCTTTTTATTCAATTTTTAAAATGATTAGTAAAATCTAAGATTGACGCTCTGAAAAAACTATTATTTATTATTTACAGTAATTAATTGCTGTATTAAGTAAAGTTAATGAAAGATCTTTAAGAGATTGAATATCGACCCATTCATTTTCTGTATGAAGACCTTTTCCCTTTGGTCCGAATACTACCGTATCAATTCCCGCGTTACTAATTAAACCCGAATCTTCCCACCATGAGTGTCCAATGTAGGAAGGCTCATAGCCTATTGATTCTTTAACCGAATTATGAAGTACAGAAATGATTTTACTTTTTTTATCATTCTCAAACGAATCACGACAGATTAGATTTTTGATGGTAGCACTAAAA
>Ga0210085_1001250_pt1 | contig 10212 bp, 14 predicted proteins | sample China_Galinas_PW_5_FD_184866 | JGI IMG/M metagenome (GOLD analysis project Ga0210085, IMG submission 184866) | Wetland microbial communities from San Francisco Bay, California, USA, that impact long-term carbon sequestration - China_Galinas_PWC_D1... | ecosystem: Environmental > Aquatic > Marine... | reverse complement strand
AGGGGTGGGAATAGCGCCCAGGACTACGTGGAATAGTACCCACAGGCAGCCGGTTGTAGTGCGCGGGACGGGAATCCGGGTCAGCTGAACACCGGGCGGGCACGCACGGTTCGAGACGGCCGCCACACCACTGACCATCCAGGTGGTCGCGCTGGACTGGAACTGGCTGATCGGCTTCTGCTCGCGTTTATGCCGCTGTATCTGCTCGGCTTCATGAGCATGCCCAGGCGCATGGAACATTACGCCAATCCGGCGTGGCCGCCGTATCTGATCGTGGCGGCCATCGGGGTGGTGTTTATCGCATTCGGTATCCTCTCGTTGATTGCGCAGCTGCTCGTGAGTATCCGGCATCGTCGCGAGAATCGCGACCTGAGCGGTGATCCCTGGAACGGGCGACGGCTTCGCCTCCGGCGCCCTATAACTTTGCGGTCCCTCCGGTAGTCACAGGTATCGACGCCTTCGCGCGGATGAAGCAGGCGGGCACCGCCTGGCTGCGCCCCTCCGGGTATGAGGCTATTGTGCTGCCCGGGAACTCGGCTGCAGGTTTCGTGATGGGTGGAATCGCATTCGGTTTTGGTTTCGCCGTGATCTGGCACATCTGGTGGGCGGCCATCGCCGCCGCTCTGGGCATACTGGCTGCCGTCATCGTCCGTACCTGGCGTGACGACCAGGACTACACGCTGCCCGCCGCCGAACCGCTGGAGGTCGATGCCGACAGAGCCTTCGGCTTCTGGATTTATCTCATGAGCGATGCGGTGATTTTCGCGCTGTTGTTCGCTACCTACGCGGTCATGCACCGTAACTATGCAGGCGGACCGACTGGACAGGAGCTGTTCGACCTTGGCCACACGTTCGCCGAAACCCTGCTGCTGTGCAGCAGCATCGCATACGGCTTTGTCTCACTGGCGGTGGCGCGGGCGCGACGCGTGCAAGCCCGGCTCTGGCTCGGCGTGGCGTTTCTGCTCGGACTCGGGTTTGTCCTGATGGAACTGGCCGAATTTAACGCCATGATCGCACACGAGGCGGGTCCCGATCGCAGCGGATTTCTGTCGGCCTTTTTTACCCTGGTGGGCACGCACGGTACACATGTGAGCCTCGGCTTGATCTGGATCCTGGTCATGATGGCCCAGGTTACCGTGAAAGGACTGACGGCGCCGGTGCGTTCGCGACTGCTGCGTCTGGGCATGTTCTGGCATTTTCTCGATATCATGTGGATCGGTATTTTTCCATCGTCTATCTGATGGGGGTGTTGTAGATGGAACATACCAGGATCTAGGATACCGGCGGGCGGGGGGCGACGCTCGGGTCGTACCTGACCGGATTCGCTCTGGCGCTCGTGCTGACGGTGATACCTTTCGGGCTGGTTGTCACCGGCGGTGCCTTACCGCATTGGCTCATCGTGTCGGCCATTTTTCTCGCGGAGATTGCTCAGGTTCTGGTGCATCTTTACTACTTCCTGCATTTGAACGAATCCGCCGGGAAACGCTGGAATCTTCCTGTCATCCTGTTCACAACGCTGATTCTTGTCATTCTGGCGGGAGGCACCGTTTGGATTATGGTTAATCTTCACAGCCATATGTTCCCGACCTGGTTTCGAAGTTCCGGAGCACCTGCTGTACGAGGCGTTATTACCGGATCCTGCCGCGTTGATCCCGAAAATATCTCAAGCTTCTGTCGGTCGTGTCGGTTGCAGATCCAGGTAAAAGTCCACGTCCGGTTGTGTTTATTAACCACCTGTTTGGCTGACGGATGAGCAATCCCGTAAAAGTGTCCACGTAAACAGCCACCTGAAAAACTGGCATGGCAAATGCTTGTCTTGCTGTTGCAATACTCATGACGTGCGGGTACTGCACAGTTTTATCAACGCTGACAGGAGATGAAAATGAAATCGACCATAACGATTGCTGTTCTGAGTGGTGTATTAATGACTGCAGGCATCACCTCTACGGTTCTGGCCGCGAAGCCGACGCACAAGCCTGCCAAAATGACGTGCAAGGAATATGTCATGCTCGACGATGTCGTTAAACCCAAAGTGGTTTACTGGGCTGAAGGTTTCAATCAAAAAGGTAAGGAGGATGATGCGATCGTCGATATAGCCGCCACGGACAAACTGGTTCCGATCCTTGTTGATGAATGTCAGCAAACTCCCAATGCATCTTTCTGGGAGAAAATCAAGAAGCACTTTTGAACAGGCAACACCCCGGTTTGCAGGCTGGATTGCCGGAAATTAACCGGCAATCACATCCTGCGAAGCCCGGACAGGTGGCGATGAAACCGCTGTACGGTCGCGCGGGATGGAAGGATGAGCAGCGTCTTGATCAATAGTGATCTCTGACGTGTTGATAACGATGCTTTTCGGATGATGCAGTATACCCGGCGAATTGAGGTCAGGAGGTTACGGGTGGGGTGGTTCGGACGCGTGGCAACAATGCTGCTTGCAGCCGCTCTGTTTGTTCTCCTGTTCGGCCTCGCTACCCTGGCGGTGGCCATGGTTGCCGCTACCGCCGTGGTCATTGGTGTAAAGGTATGGTGGCAGAGTTACCTGGGCAGAGGCGGACAGAACCAGAGGGGGTCTCAGGGCAGGACGCTGGAAGCGGAATATGAGGTGTTGTCATCAAACAGCCCGGACCGTAAGGATGGCGAATCCGGGAAGAGTGTACGGGGAAAAAATGATGCAGGCACATAAAATCGTCATTCCCTTGTTGTGTTCTGGCTGGCATTTCTGGCAGGTCAGCCCGGTGCGGGGGCGGTCGGCGTTGCAAAACAGTCGCCCGAAGAAACTGTGAAAACAGTCACGACCGAGATGCTGACTGCCTTGCGAAGTCAGCAGGAAGCATATAAAAACGATCCCCGGAAGATGGTGTCCCTGATCGAACGCATCATCGTTCCTCACTTCGATATCCGGGTAATGGCGCGTGAGGCGCTGGGATTGAACTGGAGACGGGCGACGCCCGAACAGCAAAAGCGGTTTATGACAGCGTTCAGGAAACTGCTGGTTAACGATTATGCGGATGAGTTCAGTAATTATTCGAATCAGGCCGTTGAGTTCCTGCCGGAACAGCCAGGGTCAGGCAAGGATTACGCCCTGGTAAGCACCCATGTCACCTCACCCGGTGAACAGCCTGTCAAAGTCGATTACCGACTCTACCGGGTCGAGTCCGACTGGCGCATTTACGACATGGATATCGACAACATCAGTCTGCTGTTTACCCCAACGTTGCATAAATCCCCTCTCCCGCCGGAGGGTGTCGCAAAAGACATTCGTGCTACCGTAGGGTGCGCCGTGCGCACCATTCCAAATAAAGAATTACGCCTCCTGAGCGGTGCGCACGGCGCACCCTACATTGCTATTTCAACACCCTCCACCGGAGAGGGGCTGTTTCTGGAGTTCACCGGGAGTGAACACCAGAATCACCTGCAGACAGCACGCTACCCGTGATATACAGGTACATTTCTGCATTCATGCTGAAATCTTATGCAACAGCAAGGTTTACTTATCGAAGCACCTTTTCGGAAGAGCTGCAACGCGTAACGCTCGATGTGCTGATCGCACGCATGGAGCACAAAAACGATTCCTTTCATTTCAGTGCCGGTAAATAGCGATACCTGCCTCGCCGGAGAAACAGTGGTTCGCGATCACGGCACGCTTTACGGCAAGTGCAAACACCGCACCAGGAGCCGTCTGGCATGAAAACGCTCAAATGGCTTATATCGGTCAGTGTGTTTTCCGCACTGATGATCGGTGGTTACCTGTGGTGGCTGCATTCACAGCGATATCCTGCTACAACCTATGCCTATATCGGTAGTTTGACGTTCGACCGGGAGACGTCGTGACGGCAAGGCAGCAACTGTTCCCGCTGGTGGACGACAGCACCATCTGGGTCGATGCAAACTACAAGGAAACGGATTTGCACCGTATCAGAAACGGTCAGTTGACGATCATTTCCGTGGATATGTATCCCGGCAAACTATTTCATGGCCATGTGGAGTCCGTCGGACCGGTCAGCAGTGTGGCATTTTCTCTGCTGCCTCCTGAGAATGCGACGGGGAACTGGGTAAAGGTCACGCAGCGGTTTCCGTTGCGCCTGGGAGCCAGTTGCACGGTAACGATTGACACAACCGGGTCCGGCAGGACCGGTGCTGACACGCATGACGCAGGTCAACTGGAACCTTTAACGGGTGAAGACTATTCCATGCAGCGTGGTTAATATTCCAGTATCAAATCACACTCGCAATCGACTACTGGAAATTTCTTCATGAAACACAGCATAGTATGAATTGGCACTCTTGTTGCTTCATGGTGGTTGTAAATTTGTTGTGAATGCTCACGAGCATACGCAGGGTGCTTGCGCTATGCACTTGTCATAATCGGAATGAAGGAGTGATTAATGGAAACACAGAGATCTTTTCAGTTCGTGCTGGCAGCCACTGCCCTGATCGTGGCGACTGCAGCTACTTCCCTGCCAGTGTCAGCAACGCAGGGAACAATCGCCGATGAGTGTGTCGCCACCGGCACTCAAGGTGGCATCTATCCGCAAAGGGTAAATCGTGCCGTGAACCCGGCAGATGTGCTGATCAATGACGTGCGCAAGGCAGAGGTGCAGCTCAACAACGGAGCAGTTGCAAAAGCACGCAGCATACTGACCTCAAGCCGGGATTACTCTCGTAACCTTCAGTTCATGAAGGAGGAGACAGAACGTGCCCTTCAGTATATCAACAGGTCTGGCGAATCCAATGACAACAGCGCCGGTCTGTTACCAAGAGACTGGGTCGGTATTTACAGTAGTCTGGACGAGATGGAAGTTTACGCCCCGGAAGTGGCGGAGGATACGCGGGAGCGTCTGGAGCAGGCGCAAAAGCATGCCACGTCGGGTGACATCCGGACAACAGCCGAGACGCTGAAGGCAGTTGTCACCTGGGTGCCGTACAGCCTGCAGCCTGGACAGCCCATCGACCGGCAGTTACTGCTGGCGCTGGAGTTGCTGGGAGAAAATCAACCGGATATTGCTACGGCGAAAAATGTCGTGGAGGATGCCCTGAACCGATTGATTGTCGTCGACCAGACCACGACGGCGCAGGCAAAATATCGCATGAATGACTGCGTATGATGTCCATGTCCAAATGAACCCTTCAACGGTTCGGACTACCCTTTACCCGGCGTCATGCCGCTGTTTTCCGTCAGGGAACTGATACGGATGGGCTATCTGCCGGAAACTGCGGGCGCAACCCTCGTCGAGATCCGGCGTTACAACCCGCTGCTGTTCGACTTCGTCCTCAAGCGCAGTCTGAACGTCAATGGAAAACGCCTGTCCACGGTGGTATTTGAAAGCCGCAGGGTTTTTAACAACAGGGACTCTGACGCCGGTTGCCGGTACGGTGCTGCCGTCAGAGTCCATGTACACATGACGTTGGAGATTTAATAAAATCACTGGCGTTCTGCCATCCGCGTTACCATAACCCCGATGGAAATGCTGATCGATATCGCGATACCGGTCGTCGTCGTTATGATGATGGTCGTCATCGGTCTGGAACTGACACTGGAGGATTTCAGGCGGATTCGCCGTTATCCGAAACCGGTTTTCATCGGGACTGCAGGCCAGTTGATCATACTGCCGGCGATCGCAGGCGGTCTCGCCTGGGCGTTTCACCCGCCGCCATTTATCGTGGCCGGAATGGTGCTTGTGGCCGCCTGCCCGGGCGGGGCCATTTCGAACTACTATGTCTATCTGGCACGTGCTGACGTAGCCTTGTCCGTCACGCTGACAGCGGTTTCCACCGTATTCGCTTTTATAACCCTCCCGCTGTTGACCGCCCTGGGCTTCGAGCGCCTGCTCGGCCAGCAAGCGTCTGTCCCGGTACCGGTAGCACACATGATGTCCCAGTTATTTCTCGTGCTGCTGGTGCCGACAGCGGCGGGAATGTGGATTCGACATCGCTGGACGGGGTTCGTGGAACGCAAGGGTGCCCTGTTAAGGCGGATCAGTCTGGGCGGGCTCGTTGCTCTGGTCGCGTTTGTGATTCAGGACCAGACGGAAAACCTGGGCGCGCAGATCGGGAGTCTGCTCGTGATCACGGTGCTATTTACCCTGCTCGCAATGATCATTGGAGCCGCATCCGGGTGGGGGCTCGGGCTGAAGCCCCACGAGCGGTTTGCCTTCATGGTCGAATACCCAGCGCGCAATCTGGCGATTGCCACCGTCGTCGGTGTTGCCCTGCTGGGTCATACGGAGTTCGTGGTGTTTGCCGCGGCCTTTTTTATTATCCAGGTGCCGCTGCTGCTGACAGCCGTCATCCTCAGGCGCATGAAGTAGGGTAATCTGACGTTACCTTACTGTTGCATAAGATTTCAGCATGAACGCAGACATGTGCCTGTATATCACGGATAGCGTGCTGTCTGCCGGTGATTCTGGAGTTCACTCCCGGTGAACTCCAGAAACAGCCCCTCTCCGGTAGAGGGTGTTGTAAAAGCAATGCAGGGTGCGCCGTGCGCACCGTTCCGGAGGCGTAATTCTTTGTTTGGAATGGTGCGCACGGCGCACCCTACGGTAGCACGAATATCTTTTGCGACACCCTCCGGTGGTAGAGGGGATTTATGCAACGTTGGGGGTTATCCTGAAACCAGCCGTTTCCGGGCAGGCGACTGGTCCAGCGATTCGACAAACTGTGCGTCCTTCACGCATTGGGTGGCGTTGACTTCTATCAGCATCTCTATCAGGGCGGATGCCGCCGGTGGAAGGGAGAGCCCCTTTCTGGTTGCGATTCCATACGCCGTCTTTAATTCAGGGATCTTCAACGACAGGGCAGCGAATCGTTTGCTTTTCAGTTCTTCCTCTATCATCCCATGGGTAGCCAGACCAATGGCCTGACTGTTTGCGACCGTATTGCGGATCAGTGATACGTCATTGCTCTGGATGATCGAGAGATGGTCAATGGAGGCAGTTTCATTGCCGGCTGTTTGCAACATTCTGCCAAACGTGTCCAATAATCGTTGTGGCAGGGTAGGAACAACGAAAGGGTAGCGAACAAGGTTTTTCAGGGAAAGCGATTTCGCTTTCAGAACGGGGTGTATTCCGCTGCAAAACAGGAACCCCTGGTGAGGGAACAGTGGCCTGATTTCCAGATCATGATCCGTTTGCAGCTGGCTGGTTTCCATAAGCACAAAATCGAATTCCCGCGCCTTTAATCTTCGTGGCAGGTTGACCCAGTCATCGATCATGGCGGTGATCCTGATTCCGGGATGCAGTTTATTGAAACGGCCGAGTGTTCGTCCCACCAGGATGCTGGCGGCATAGGGGCCGACACCAATGGTGAGTGAGCCTTCTTCGAGACCCTGGAATTGCCGGATACCTTCTTCGAGGGCCTGGGACGAAGCGACCACCAGCCTGGCATGCTTCAGCATCGCTTCGCCGACCGGTGTCGGTAACACGGCGCGGGCCTTGCGGTCGAACAGCTCGCATCCGAGACGTGCTTCCAGTAACTGGATACTGCGGGTCAGGGTGGGCTGGCTGATGCACAATGCCTGTGCGGCACGCGCAAAATTCCGGTATTCGGCGAGGGCGATGGCGTTGCGTAGCAGGCGGATTTCAATCATGCATGAAGCGTATCAAATAGATAGAAACAATTCATTAGATACATTAAATATCAATCGTTACTATCTTTGGCCTAATCCCGAGTCTGGCTATCGGGATTTAACCGGGGGGCAGAACAGAAAATTGTCACTAACGCGGAGTAGCGGCATTAACTCGCAAACCCGTGTGATGGTCTGATGTGTGGATTACCCCGATATATATTCGAATGCTCACTAGTATTCGTTGCCTGAGAGGAAAAAAATATGCAATCAATGATGGAAATTTCAAGATATGCGGGAATCCTGCTGGCGGGGTTACTGGCATGGACAGCCGTTCAGGCACAATCCGACAAGCCCAATATCCTGGTGGTGTGGGGCGATGACGTCGGTCAGTCCAACATCAGTGCCTATACCCATGGCCTGGTGGGTTACAAGACGCCCAACATCGACCGTATTGCCGGCGAGGGTATGACCTTCACGGATTACTATGGTGAACAGTCCTGCACCGCCGGCCGATCCTCGTTCATTACCGGCCAGAGCGTGTTTCGCACCGGTCTGTCCAAGGTCGGCCTGCCGGGCGCCAAAGAGGGCCTCAGCGACGAGGATCCGACCATCGCCACCCTGCTCAAGGCGCGCGGTTATGCCACCGGCCAGTTCGGCAAGAACCATCTCGGTGATCGCGACGAGCATCTGCCGACCAACCACGGCTTCGACGAATTCTATGGCAACCTCTACCACCTCAATGCCGAAGAAGAGCCGGAGAACGAAGACTATTTCAAGAATCCGGAGTTGAAGAAGAAGTTCGGGCCGCGTGGCGTCATTCACTCCTGGGCCCTGCCCGACGGCACCCAGAAAATCGAGGATACCGGACCCTTGACGAAAAAGCGCATGGAAACGGTCGATGACGATACCTCGGACCGCGCCATCGAGTTCATCCGCAAGCAACACGAAGCGGGCAAACCCTGGTTCGTGTGGTGGAACGGCACGCGCATGCACTTCCGTACCCACGTGAAACCGGAACTGCGCGGCATATCCGGACAGGACGAGTATGCCGACGGCATGGTCGAGCATGACATGCACATCGGCAAGTTCCTCAAGCTGCTTGACGAGTTGGGCGTCGCCGACAACACCATCGTGTTCTATTCCACCGACAACGGTCCCCACTACAACACCTGGCCGGATGCCGCCGCCACCCCGTTCCGCGGCGAGAAGAACACCAACTGGGAAGGCGGCTGGCGCGTGCCCGCCATGGTGCGCTGGCCCGGCAAAATCAAGCCAGGCACATGGGACAATCAGATCATGCACCACATGGACTGGATGCCGACCCTGCTGGCGGCCGCTGGCGATCCCGATATCAAGGAACAGCTTCTCAAGGGCGTCAACGCCAACGGGCGGGATTACAAGGTTCATCTGGACGGCTACAACATGCTGCCGCTGCTGACCGGGCAGGTCGAGAAAGGCCCGCGTCATGAAATCTTCTACTTTTCCGATGACGGCGACCTCACGGCGATGCGTTATGACGCCTGGAAGCTGATCTTTATGGAGCAGAAGGCGACGGGAACGTTCCGCGTGTGGATGGAGCCCTTCGTACCTCTGCGCGTGCCCCTGATCGAAAACCTGCGTCGTGACCCCTACGAACGGGCGGAGATCACCTCCAATACCTACTACGACTGGATGCTGGATCGCGCCTTCCTGCTGGTGCCGGCGCAGGCGTATGTTGCCAGGTTTTTGGGAACCTTCAAGGAGTTCCCGCCGCGTATGAAGGCTGCCAGCTTCAGTCTTGATCAGGTCATGGAGAAGATGCAGAGTCCCGCTGGCGCACAGTGATCCATCACATCTTGATGACGATGGAACGCCATTGAAGGCAGGCTGACCGCCCGGCCAGGATCGGCCGGGCGGATCAGTGTTACCAGCGGGTCAGATCCTGAATAAACGCCCGTCAGGGGGGGGCACACGATGCGTGTATCGATTTGCCGCGTTCGGAAACTCCGACGGCGATCTGCAGATGTTGCAGTGGACAGCGGCGGGAGAGGGTAGACGTTTCATGCTGCTGGTGCATCATACCGACGCAGAACGCGAGTACGCTTATGATCGCACGTCACATATCGGTAAGCTCGACATGGCGCTGGACGAGGCGGACCGACGCGGCTGGACGGTGGTCGACATGAAGCGCGACTGGAAGGTCATTTATCCCTTCGAGACCCTTGATAGTGAATAAAAAAGGAGTACCGCTAATACATGACATGTACGGCCTGTTTCCACGGTGGACGGGTCGTAGATCGCCATGGGTTGTTCGGCTGGTAACAGGACATTTCAACAATTAATAACGGATTAATTTGAGGTAACTTTTATGGACGAGAATACAGTAGTTGACGTTACGAAAGTCATTCCGACCAGTGTGGATGCGGTTAGCCAGATCTGGGTGCAGGTACAGGACATCGTTACCGTCTGGGGTCTCAAGGTGATTGCCGCCATAGCAATATTCATCATCGGGCGCTGGGTCGCGATGCTGGTGCGCCGCATCGTCCGGCGCGTCATGGACAAGGCGAAGGTCGAGTCGATCATCACCAGTTTCGTGAGCAGTATTGCTTATATTGCTTTGCTGGCCTTCGTGGTCATCGCCGCGCTCGGCCAGCTCGGTATCC
>Ga0210085_1001249_pt1 | contig 10218 bp, 5 predicted proteins | sample China_Galinas_PW_5_FD_184866 | JGI IMG/M metagenome (GOLD analysis project Ga0210085, IMG submission 184866) | Wetland microbial communities from San Francisco Bay, California, USA, that impact long-term carbon sequestration - China_Galinas_PWC_D1... | ecosystem: Environmental > Aquatic > Marine... | reverse complement strand
CGGTCGAAGAAACGATCGAAAGCGAAGGGCCGCTGCGGATCGGGTGCGCGCGCAACTGGGAAGAAGACTTCGGCGGTCGAGTCGACGACGCACGCGTCTACGACCGGGCGCTGAGCGCTGCGGAGCTGGCCGAAGACGCGGAAGAGGCGGTGCCGCCGCTGTCGCCCGCCGCCCCCGTCGCCGCCTACTCCTTCGACCAGGGCGAAGGGCAGACCCTCCGCGACGACAGCGGCAACGGCCACAACGGCACGATCGAAGGCGCTGAGTGGAGCGAAGCGGGCAAGCACGCCGGCGCCCTGAGCTTCGAAAGCGAAGAAGAAGACTGCGTCAGCGTTCCCGACGCCCCCGAGCTGCAGCTGCGCGACGAGTTCACGCTCGAGGCCTGGGTTCGCCCCGAAGACGAAGAACAGTGGGGCCCGGTCTTCTTCAAGGAAGCCGACTGGTTCGTCTCCTACGGCCTCTGGGTCGGCTTCTCCAACGACGGCCACCCGGAAGCGACCCTGGCGACCACCCCCTATGAACTGGAGACGACCGAAGGCGAAGAAGAGCTGCCCGAAGATCACTGGAGCCACCTTGCCGTCACCTACGACAGCGTCCACCTGCGCCTCTACGTCGACGGCGAACTGCTCGACACCACCGCGGTCGAAGAAACGATCGAAAGCGAAGGGCCGCTGCGGATCGGGTGCGCGCGCAACTGGGAAGAAGACTTCGGCGGTCGAGTCGACGACGCACGCGTCTACGACCGGGCGCTGAGCGCTGCGGAGCTCGAAGAAGACACTGAAACGAGCGTCGTCCTTGAGCCGCCGGAGGCGACCACCGACCCGGCCGGCGAAGTGATGGCGAACGAGGCAAGCCTACGAGCGAGGATCGATCCCAATCGGGCGGAAACCACCTACTACTTCGAATACGGCCCGACCGCCTCCTACGGCAGTAAAGCCCCCGCATCGCCCACCACTGCCGGCGCCGGGGACAAAGAGGTTGAAGTCGCCCAGCTGATCGACGAACTCGAAGAAGGAAGCGAATACCACTTCCGAGTCGTCGCCTCCAACGAAGCGGGCACGGTTCAGGGCGCCGACCGGACCTTCGAGACGCCGCTGCTGCCGGAGGCAACCACGGAGGATCCAGAAGCCGTGGACGCCAACGAAGCAATTCTCACCGGCGCCGTCGACCCCAACGAATCCGAAACCTCCTACAAGTTCGAATACGGCGAAACCGCGCAGTACGGCTCGACCGTTCCGGAGGCTGAAGAAGACGCGTTGACGGGCGACGGGGAGCAGGAAGCGGAAGAAGCGGTAGCGTTCCTTGAGCCGGAAACCAATTACCACTATCGATTGGTGGCGACCAGCGAGGCGGGAACCGTGGTCGGGGAAGACAAAACCCTGACCACCGCTGCGGCGACCGTATCCCCGCAGCAGGAACTGGAAGAACAGGAAGAGGAGAGGGCCTACACCGGGAAATTCACCGGAGGGCTACCCGCGGATTTCATGGGTCTGAACTGGGGCAGCCACCCGGACGAAGGCTCGCCCCAGAGAATGGAAATCATCCGGAACTCGGGCGCGAAGATGCTGAGACTGGAAGTCACGGTCAGCCAGCGTTCGGAGGAAGTCTTCTACACCGCCGCCAAACGCCACATCACGGTACTTCCAATCCTTGCCTCACGCGACTGGTCGGAGCATGGTCCTGATCTCCAACATCCACAATACGATCTGCCGAAACGGTCCGATTGGGACGACTGGAAGGAACAGGCTGAAGAAATCGTGAACCGCTACGGCAAAGGGGGGACCTTCTGGGCCGAAAAGAGCCTGTCCGAAGCCTACGCCCCGACGTACTGGGAGATTTGGAACGAGCCGAACATCGACCGGAACGGCGCATCCGAAGGCAGCATTGATCCTGGCAAGCCCAAGGTCGATCCAGAGGAGTTCGGCGATTTCCTTGGTGAGGCAGCGACTGCGGTAGAAAACGCCGATTCCGGCGCGAAGATCCTTGTCGCTGGCCTGCTCTCGGTCAGCACGCTCCCCGGAGAAGAAGCGAAGCTCACCCCAGCAGCCTTCCTGCGCCGGATGGGACATCAAGGCGCCTACGACGCGGTGGCCCTGCATCCATATGCGTTCAAAGTCAAGTATCCAAATGGAAGCGAAGGCCCGCCGGTCAGCGACCACCAGGTTGAATTGCTCACCAATCGGGTCCGCGCCAGGATCAAGGAGTTCCGCGAGGCGCTTAATGGACTTCAAGGAACGCAGGGGAACGAAAAGAAGATCTGGATAAATGAGATCGGCTGGCCAGTCGTAAATCCCTGGGATGAGAGTCACCCGGCGGTAACTAACCAGTACCAAGCCAAGCTGATCAACGCGACCTTCAACATGATCAAGGCGAAATCCAAAGACTGGAAGATTCGCAACGCCTTCTACTACAACAGCAAGGACCTGCCGTCAGAGCAGAGTTGGGAGTATCGTGCCGGACTGCAGAGTGGAGCCGGGATGTTCCGCGGGGCCTGGTACGCGTTCCAAGGGCAAGCTGGGAAACTGATCTCCTGGCCGGGGCGGCCGGTGGCCGGGACCAAAGGGGCGGTGGCGAAACCGAAGCAAGCCGCCCTGATTGGTTCGGTGAACCCGAAAGGACTCACGACTCGGTGGATGTTTCGCTGGGGCGGCACCACTTCCTACGGCAACCAGACCCCGTGGCGTTCCAGTTGGGCCGAAGATGGTGTCCCGGACTTCGATGTGACGGAAGATATTGCTGGCCTGCAACCGGAGCACACGTACCACGTCCGTTTCTTCGCCGAAAACGAAAATGCGGAAGTTGAAACTGGCAACGATGTCACGTTTACGACCCCGCCACTGTCCGAAACGTCGGCGACTGTGACGCGTGTATTGCATGGCCAGCCCGGCTGGGCGTGGGTGCGCGGTTGGGTAAAGGAAGGGTCTAGCGATGGCAGCGGACCCGGGTTGGACAATGTCTACGTCAACGTGAACTTCATCAGGAACGGCGAAGTGGTGCGGACGGAGCATCCCGTCGTCCACCAGGGCCTGTACGAAACCGGATACGTGCCGCTGGGCAAGGGGGAGTGGACGACGAGAACGGTGCTGCCAGAACAGAACGGGTCTGGAGAATCTGCCTCTGGCTATCACACCTTCAACGTCAGGGACGGGGTGCGTATCCGCGCCAAACACTCCGGCAAGTGCATGGACATCTACGGAGCGTCACCAGCCAACGGCGCAGCGGTGATGCACGGCGAATGCCTGAATCCCGTGACGTCCCAGAACCAGGTGTTCACGCTGGTGCCGCAAGGCAACCGCTTCGAAATCGTCGCCCGTCATTCGGGAAAGTGCGTCGACGTCAACGGTGCCAGCGCCAGCGACGGAGCGCAGATCATCCAGACCGAATGCCACGGAGGGGACAACCAGAGGTTCCAGGAGGTTTGGTGGGCCGAATCGCAGTACACCGAGTACGTGGCCAAGCACTCCGCGAAGTGCCTCGATGTTCAGGGGGCCAGCGCCGGATGGGCTCCGTTTCAGCAGTGGACCTGCAGCGGTGCCGATCAGCAGTTGTTCCATCTGGAACCTGTCGAATCCGGACCGATACCGACCGAAAGCACCGTGATGATCGACCAGACGCTTCATGGGTCGCCAGGCTTCATGAGCTTTCACGGCCGGCTTCAGGCCGGCGCGTATTCGATGGCCAATCGCGTGGTGCACGTCGAAATCGACAACGCGGACGTCGCCGGTTGGGACAACCTAGGCGGCAATCTGGCGATGACGGTGGACGGCAACGGCTACTACGAACAGCGGGACTTCGGACTCAATCCGGGGCACTGGAACGTGCGAGCCCGATTTGTTGGCAACAGCGAGTTCGGCGAGTCGAGCTCCGGTACCCACTCCGTGACTGTCAAGCGCGGATATCTCTTCGTCAACCGCTATTCAAATCAGTGCCTGACTCTGTCGGAAAACAAAAACCAGAATGGCGCGGCGATGATCCAGTGGCCGTGCTCTGCGGTCAACGGGAACGGCGAGGTAATGAGTTTCTGGCCACGGGGTGGCGGGTGGTACGACGTCCGAGTCAACGGGACGAACCGCTGCGTCGATGTCGCGGGAGCCAACACCGCCGACGGCACGTATCTTCAACTCTGGGATTGCCTGGGCGGTGGCCAGCACAACCAACACTGGCACCGCGAACCGATTGCCGGGCAGCCACCCTGGTACGCGCTGATCGCTCGTCACTCCGGCAAGTGCATGGACGACCTCGGTTGGAGCACTGCTGCGGGCAGCCGAATCGGTCAATGGGGCTGTCTGTGGGGGGGGAATCAGCAGTGGGAACTCCAGGGGGTGATCGCGCCGTGATTCGAAATCCCCAGATCGAAAGGCGTCTCGCCGCAACTTGGGGTGGCGGGGCCGGTTGTTGCGAGAATGTGTCCGGTAATCGAGGGGGGATGATGGCCAGGCGGGGTGGAGCAGTGCTTTGGAGCGCAGGTATCGCGATCGTCGTCACGCTTGCGTTGATGCCCGCCGCGGCACAGGCTCGCGTCGGGGGCCTCGACCCGAGCTTTGGAAGGGGTGGAAGCGTCGGCGTCCACCTCGCGTCGGGGGGGATCCGGGTGACGCCTGGTCCGGACCAGTCGATCGTTGTCGCGGCGGGGATCGGTTCCGACGGCGGAACCGAACTGATCCGCTTCCTGCCGGATGGCCGGCTGGACCAGGGTTTCGGAGCCGCGGGGCATGTGTCGGTGCCGCAGGAGATCGAAGGACTTCCCTTCTGGCCCTTCCACATCGCGGTCGACGGCCTGGGAAGGATCTTGGCGTTCGGCACCGTCGTAAATCCGGATCGGCAGGTCGAACTGTTCTCTCCGCTCTCCGTGGTCCGGGAGAGCTGGGCGGCCGTTGTGAGGCTGACGTCAGATGGCCGGCTCGACCCGAGCTTCGGCGAGGGCCGGGGCTTCGTGCGCAGCGACTTCGGCCTGCTCACCGACTCGCCTTTGGCGGCGAGCTCGCCCACCGCGTCGACCAGTGCCGGGAAAGTCGACTCCCAAGACCGCCCCGTCCTGATCGTCGGCACCGCGGGGGTCGACTCACCCTGCTTCGGGCACTCTGGGGTGGCGTGGTTCCCGCGCGCGCTGGTCCGGCTGACGACCTCCGGTGCTCCCGATCCGAGTTTCGGCGGCGGCGACGGCATCAGCCCCCTAAAAGGCACGCCGTCCTATCCGACTCTCGGGTTCGCCGAGGGAGATCTTCCGGTGGCGAAAGTGGGCAGCGAAGGCTGCCCGCGCAGCGCCAAGATGTTTCGATTCGGAGTCGACGGGACGCCGCTCACGGAATTCGGTCGCGGTGGCGTCCTTGCCTATCCGAAGCTTGCGTTGGGTTTGGTAGAGCCCACCGGCGGGCTGGTTCTCTACCCCTATCCGGGTAGGCCGTCACCTTTGACCCGAACCACCCCGGACGGCAGTCGAGACCGAAGCTTCGGCAAGAACGGGACCGTCGGCCTGTCGATGCCACCCGGAGCCCGGCGGGCGCTCCGCCCGGTTTCCGTCGACGCCCGGCGGCGCATCTTGCTCGTCGGTTCGCTGGTCCTGCCCAAGCGGACCAAGGCGCGGACCAGGTCGGCCAAGCGCAAGCCCTCCCGCGGTTTCCTCGTCGTCGGTCGGCTGCGCGCTGACGGCAAGCCCAACCGGGGGTTCGGCAAGCGTGGATGGATATTGACCCCGATCGGCAGGTCGAAAGAAGTCCGGGCCTACTGGGCGTTCGTGGATTCGCGGGGGCGGCTGCTCGTGCTCCGGCTGGTTTCCAAGCCGCGCAAGTCGACCGGACGCTTCGTCTTGGCCCGGTACCTACTGGACAACTAGACCGGGCCGGCCGGGCGGCTCCCGCCTTCAAGCCGGTCGCAGCCCGCGCGCCCAGAAACGACCCGAACCCGATGAGAGCACGCCGATCAATAACGCTGGTCGCGCTGAGTACTAGCCTTCTGCTGAGTACCGCATCGTTCGCAGGGGCCAAGCCAAACATCGTTCTGATCCAGACTGACGACCAGACCGTGCAACAGCTCTACGCGCGGGACGCTTCCGGTCACCTCGTCATGCCAAACGTGGTCCGGCGAGTCGCCCGTCGCGGCACCAGATTCGACCGCTATTACGTCACCTATCCGATCTGCTGCCCGTCCCGAACCAGCCTGCTGACCGGACGCTACGTGCACAACCACGGCGTCCTCATCAATCGTCCGCCGTTCGGCTACACGCAGTTCCGAAAGACCCCTGAGTTCAGGTCAAACCTGGCGACGTGGCTGCAAAGGGCCGGCTATCAGACGACCCACGTCGGCAAGTTCCTCAACTTCTACGGCGACAAGGACCCCACGGAGATCCCGCCGGGTTGGTCGGAATGGATGACGATCGTCAGTGAGGAGGGCGCACGGCGCTATTACGGCTACACGATGAACGTCAACGGAAAACTGCTCGGACCGCTCGGGGACTGGGACGCGATCGAAGTCGACCCGCTGACCTGCTCGATCGCCCTGCCCGGGACGGCTGCTGCCTGCAACTACTCGACCGATGTCGACGCGGCCTACGCCGTCGACTCGATCGAGCGACACGCGGGGAGCTCGGATCCCCTGTTCCTGCAGATCGACTACACGGCCCCCACGTCGACCTGATCGGACCAATCGGCCCCGAGCCCGCCTCGCGGGACGCCGGCTCGGTCGGGAGAGTCCACGACCGGCCGGTTGGCTATGACGAGCGCGATGTTGCCGACAAGCCGCGCTTCATCCGTCGCTTCCACAGGCTTTGGCCCGAGCAGCGCCATGTGGCCGACGTCCGCTACCGGCTTGAGCTCGAGTCGTTGCGGGACGTCGACCGCGGCGTCGGCATGATCCTCGATGCGCTGGAGTCATCCGGCGAACTCGACGATACCTACGTCGTCTTCACCTCCGACAACGGGCAGTTCCACGGCGAGCACCGCATCGCCCAGGGCAAGTACCTGCCATATGAGCCGGTCTCCCACATGCCGCTGTTGATCAGCGGGCCGGGCATCCCTCGGCGAGCCCGCTCGGCGGCGCTTGCGGCCAACATCGACCTCGCCCCGACGCTCGCCGCCCTGGGGGGCGGTGCCGCAGTTCGCGCCGACGGGCGCTCGCTGCTGCCCTTCCTCCGCGACCCGACCCTGCGCAGCCGCCGCCCCATCCTGCTCGAGGGCTACGCCCTGCCGGGCTGGGGTGCCTTCAACAACAAGAACAGAGCCCCGGTCCTCGACTACTTCGGTGTGGTCGCGGGGCGCTACAAGTACGTCCGCTATGGCTATGGAGACCGGGAGCTATACGACCTGGCAGCTGACCCGCACGAGCTTCATTCTCTCGCCGCCGACCCCCGCTTCCAAGATGTTGTGCGCTGGGCGCAACACCTGACCGCACGGCTGAAGCTCTGCCGCGGGAAGGGTTGTCGAGTCCGCGCGGGTCGGATTCCTACCCCGCTCCCGCGGCGGCGCGCCCAACAACGGCCTGAGGTCATCGGGGCGACCGGCGAGGAGTCTAGTCTTCTCAAATGTAAGCGAAGATGGCTCTAATCGATTCGAGAAGGGCTCGAGGTCGCGGGTTCGAGGCCCGTCGTCCGCTTCAGCCCTCGATGCCCGCACCCGCCAGCGCGAGGCGCGGCGCGGCGGCCAACCCGCCCGGCAGCCGGTAGAAGTGCTCGGTGGCGCCGCGGACGGGGCGCTGGCCGGCCAGCTCGATCAGGGCGGACTTGGCGAGCTGGCGGACGTGGTAGTTGGTGTTGCTGAGCGGGATCTTCAGCTCCCGGCTGAGCGAGACGGGCGAGAGGATCCGGCCGCCGTCGAGGCCGAGGAGCTCGAGGATCGAGACCTGCACCGGATGGGCCGTGGAGCGCGCCAGCCGCTCCCAGTCCACAGGAATCGCGTGGTTGCCATTGCCGTTGAGGTGCTGCGCGCCATTTTCCATTAGGCAAGATTACCAAAAAGTGTTGAGTTCGCTACCCAAAAACGGGTAAGGTGGTTCTGAGGCCGTGATCGATGGCTTGGCGAGGCCCTTTTGGGAATCGCCGTGTCGGGTACGCGGGACACGTAAGGCCAGACCTGGGGAGGTTGGGAGCAGATGAGGGGCAATGCGCGGATCTCATGCGTGGTCGCGACGCTGGCGCTGGCGCTGGCGGCGTTCGCCGCACCGGCGGCGCGGGCCGAGTTCGGGATCGCCAAATGGGAAGCGGGGACCTGCAACAGCGACACCCCGGAATGCAACTACGAAAGCCCAGAATCCCAGTACTTCACCCAGGTCGCCGGCCACCCCGACGTCGGGATCACCGACTTCACCGTCAACACGAACGGGCTCGGCGCCCCCGAAGGCGGCGCGGTCCGCGACGTCCGGGTCGACCTGCCAGCCGGCCTGAGCGTCAACCCGGAGGCGACGCCGCAGTGCACCGAGGCGGAGCTGGAAGGGCTGGGCGGGGTCGCCACCTGCGCCGGCAAGGGGGCGAAAGTCGGCACGGTCGACGTCACCTCGATCGACCTGCTCGGGCTGGTCCCGGTCGGCACCTCGACCTCGGTCTTCAACATCGTGCCGCGGCACGGCCTGCCGGCCCAGTTCGGTTTCCGGGTCAACCTGCTCGCGGTCGACTTCACCGTCTACCTGGAGGGGACGGTCGAGTGGGACGGCGACTACCACGAGGGCTTCACGATCCGCACCGTCCCCGACACGGTGCCGCTGGTCCGCAACCGCCTCACCTTCGAAGGCAAGGCGGGGGACGGGACCTTCCTCACGGTCGGCAGCGACTGCCAGGGCTCGACCACGACCGGGATCGCGGTCGACTCCCACGAAGCGCCCGGCAGCTTCCGCCGCTACGACACGACCCCCGCCGGGCCGGGCAACCACATCGCGCCCACCGGCTGCGGCAAAGTCCCCTTCCAGCCCTCGGTGGCGGTCGATCCCGGCACCGCGACGACGGACTCGGCCGCCGGCGGCAGCGTCGAGGTCCGCGTCCCCTTCGACCCCGCCCAGCCGATCGCCGACGCGAACGTGAAGCGCGGCGTGGTCACCCTGCCGCTCGGCGCCGGCCTCAACCCGGCCGCCGCGTCCGGCCTCGCCTTCTGCACCGACGCCCAGTTCGGCAAGGGGATCGCCTACGGCGACCGGATCGCCGACCCCACCGCGGTGACCCCGCCGCCGGTCGCCTGCCCGGCCGCTTCGCGGGTCGGCAGCGTCGCGATCGAGACCCCGGTCCTCCCGGCCGGCTCGCTGCGCGGCGGCGTCTACCTCGGCCAGCAGCTCAGCCGTGACCCGGCCTCGGGGCGGGAGTACAGGATCCTGGTCGACGCAGAGGCGCCCCGCCACGGCGTCTACGTGCGCCTGCTCGGCAACGTCGTCGCCGATCCGGTCACCGGCCAGCTCACCGCCGTCTTCGACGAACCGCGCTACGGCGGCCTGCCGCAGGTCCCGTTCAGCTCCTTCCGGCTCAGCTTCGACGATGCCAAAGGGGTCCTGACCAGCCCGCCGACCTGCGGTCCCAACGTCACCGCCTCGACGCTGACGCCGTGGTCGGGCAACGCGGCGGCGACGCCGTCGGCCGCCTTCGCCCTGACCGCCGCCCCGGGCGGCGGCGCCTGCGCTCCGACGATGGCGGCGCGGCCCTTCGCGCCGGGGTTCGCGGCGCGGCCGGACACCCGCAAGGCGCGCGTCTACACCCCGCTGCGGCTGCGGTTCGAGCGGCCCGCGGGCCAGCAGGAGCTGAAGGGGGCCGAGATCACGCTCGCCCGCGGCGCCACCGCGCGGCTGAAGGGAGTCGCCTACTGCCCGGCGGCGGCGATCGCCGCCGCGGCGCAGCGGGCCGGGGCGGAGGAGCGCGCCGCGCCGAGCTGCCCCGCCGCGAGCCGGGTCGGCTCGGCGACGGTCCGGGCCGGCAGCGGCGCCGGCCCGATCGCGGTCGGCGGCAGCGCCTACCTGGCGGGCCCCGACCAGGGCGCCCCGCTCTCGCTGGCGATCGTCACCCCGGCGCTCGCCGGCCCCTTCGACCTCGGCACGGTCGTGGTCCGGGCGCCGCTCTTCGTCGACTCCGAAACCGGACGGGTGCGCGCGGTCGCCGACGTCCCCGACGTCTTCGGCGGCGCCAAGCTCAGCATCCGCTCGGTCGAGATCGCGATCGACCGCGGCGCCTTCGCTCGCAACGGAACCAGCTGCCGCAAGCTCCCGAGCGACGGCTACCTGTCCGGCGGCGGGGCGAACCCCGCCGACCCGGCC
>Ga0210085_1001248_pt1 | contig 10220 bp, 8 predicted proteins | sample China_Galinas_PW_5_FD_184866 | JGI IMG/M metagenome (GOLD analysis project Ga0210085, IMG submission 184866) | Wetland microbial communities from San Francisco Bay, California, USA, that impact long-term carbon sequestration - China_Galinas_PWC_D1... | ecosystem: Environmental > Aquatic > Marine... | reverse complement strand
TCCCAGGACGGCGCGAGGCCCGTGCTCGTGTCATCGCCGCGGGTCTCAGCGACGCGGACATCGACCAGTGGATCGACGAGGCCCGCACCGAAGCGCAACCGCTGCTCGGATGAGGGTCGTTCTCGATACCAATGTTTTCATCAGCGCCGCACTGAAGGAAGGATCGCCCCCCGAAACGGCGGCGCGGCTTGCAGTCGATAGCCACCTCCTCCTCAAATCGACGATCACCGAGCAAGAGCTGTTCATCACGCTCGACCGGCCGCGCCTCGCGCCGCTGATCCCGTCGCGCTTTCGGGACTGGTTGCACGAGGTGATGGCAGCGGCCGAGGTGGTCGCAATCACCGAGCGGATCACCGCTTGCCGTGATCCGAAGGACGATAAATTCCTCGAACTGGCGGTCAGCGGTCGGGCCGATCTGTTTGTTACTGGGGACGGCGACCTCCTGGCGCTCAATCCGTTTCGAGGAATCCCCACCATCACGCCCGCCGACTTCGTGTACCGGCGCTGAGCGCAGTGAATGGGGACGAGAAATCTTCTCGCAGGGAGAACGGCGTGCACAGGGCTTACGATCGGCAGCGCGCGCCCCACTGGGCTCTAGCAAAATGGGGTATCTATTTTGCTCCACCAACCACTAGTCATCGCGTATTATTATCCAGAATAATTGACGCGGCTCGAAGATCGTCGCCGAACCTCCCTCACACCAGGTAGCACGCAGGGCATGGCCTCGAGCCGCCCCGGGGGGCGGTACGCCGCCGGTCCTCAGGGCACGTTACGGTGGTGACGCTGGCGGGAGCCTGCGGATCGGGTCTTGGCGGTAGAACTCCCGCAGCTGCTCGCAGACGCCCGGATATTCCCTGGCTAAGCCGGGCGCCTTGGGCCTCTTCGATGGCGTGGCCGTGCAGAAAGAGGAGGGTAAGACCCTGCACTCGCCAGCATCGAGCCCCTCCAGCAGCGGCAGGTGGCGCCAGAGGTCCGTCCAGATCTCGGGATCAAGCCGAGCTCGGGCCTGTCCAACCGGCGCCTGCGCCACCAGCGCGTCAACCCTAGCAAGCTCTGCGTCTCACGAATCGCGTTGGCTGCGCGGCCGGTCTCTGAGTTGGGACGTCGTGCGGCGGGGTGGCCTACCACCGCACACAGGCGCCAACTGGAATTTCCGGGGAATCTTGTGATCTCGCACAGGTAATTGTGCCGCGCGTAGGAGCAACCGCGTCTGTTTGACCAATATGATGATGTTCTGATATACCTTGTTCGATTTTCTCGGCAGACAGAGACGGTAGCGGCGCGCCGGGCGCGCCTTCCCAACCTAAAAGAAGCGGGCGGTACGCTATGAAGACCTGGGTGATATCGGTTTCGGTTGCAACGGCCTTGGTGTGCGGCGGCGCGAGTGCCGACACCGGTGATGCGAAGGCAGGCGAGAAGAAGGCAGTCTCCTGCACTGCATGCCACGGGCCGGCGGGCAACAGCGTGGTCCCTATGTGGCCCAAGCTCGCGGGTCAACAGCCGGAGTACATCGTCAAGCAGCTGATGGACTTCAAGAGCGGGGCGCGGGTCAACCCGCAGATGAGTCCTCAGGCCGCCCCGCTCACCAAACAGGATATGCTCAACCTGGCGGCCTATTTCTCGAGCCAGAAGCAGTCCGGCGGTACCGCCGATCCCAAAGCGGTGGCGCTGGGCTCCGCCATCTTCCGAGGCGGCAACACCGCCACCGGGGTCCCCGCCTGTACTGGCTGCCACTCGCCTACCGGCATGGGATTGGGGCTGGCGAAGTTCCCCCGCCTTGCGGGACAGCATGCCCAGTATGTGGAGCAGACCCTCAAGTATTTCCGGGATGGCCAGCGGGCGAATGACCCCAACGGAATGATGCGTGGGGTTGCGGCGAACCTCACGGACAAGGAAATCACCGCGGTCGCCCAGTATCTCCAAGGTCTCACCAGTCAGTAACAGAGGGCTTCGCGCTTGCTCTCGCGGGCAGCCGTGGGCTGCCCTCCGCATCTCCGGTGTCGGACACTCACCCGCCCCCCGGGCGCCCGCGGTATCCGGGGGGATTGGTGATACGCTAACGGCCATGGCGTCAGCGCCACCCCAGAGAATGTAAGTCGCTGCCGCCATGACCGTTTCCCTCACCCCGGCCCTCTCCCAGTGGGCGAGGGTGACAGGGAGCGCGCTACGCGCGACTTTCATCGTAAGAATCCGTCCCGGCCTTCTGAGGCCATGGCATCCGGAACCCCTGGTGTCGTCCACACGGCCCGATTCCCGCTTCCCTTGCGCCGGCGGTGATGACGATGGGACAGCGCATCCGCGTGCGTGCGCATCTTTCTTCGCCTTCGGCATGGGGAGGGTCAAGGTTTGGCGTTATCCTGTCCTCCGCCAGGCAACGCGGTCTTAAGCCCAGCTCCCTCTCTCGGTCCCCCGCTCATCATGCAGCAGCTACATCTGCTCAGCTACAACATCCAGGCGGGGATCTACACTCGGCAATACGCCGAGTACCTCACCAGCAGCTGGAAGCATCTCCTTCCGCACCGAGAGCGCCTGCACAACCTGACTCGGATTGCGGCCATGCTGCGGCAGTTTGATCTGGTGGGCCTCCAGGAAGTGGACGCGGGCAGCCTCCGCAGCGGGTTCATCGATCAGACCGAGTACCTCGCCTATCGGGCCCAGTTTCCCTATTGGTACAAGCAGGTGAACCGCAATCTGGGCCGTCTTGCCCAGCACAGCAACGGGATGCTGAGCCGAATGCGCCCGACGCGAATCATGGACTACAAGCTCCCCGGGCTTCCCGGGCGGGGCGCGGTGATGGCGGAGTTCGCGACCTCCGACCATGCTGCGCTGGCGGTTTGCATCGTCCACTTGGCCTTGGGCTGGCGTACCCGTCGGCGCCAGCTCCGCTACATCGCGGCACTCGCTCGCCGTTACCGGTACCTGGCCCTGATGGGGGACTTCAACTGCGATTGCAGCTCCCGGTCGTTGCAGGCTCTAGTGGAGGATTCCAGCCTGCAGGGACTCGACTGCGAGCTGAAGACATTTCCGAGCTGGCGCCCGCGCCGGACTCTGGACCACATCCTGGTGTCGGACTCGTTGCAGATCCTGGAGGCGCAGGTCGTTGACTACCCCCTCTCCGATCATCTGCCGATAAGCATGACGATCGCCCTGCCCGACGGCGTGCGGGTGGTTGCCTGACGGTCATGAGGCGTCCTGGACGTAGAAGTAGCGCCACACCGTGCCCGTTAGGCTCGCCAGCAACGCCATCAGCTCAGGGGTTGGGGCTGCCTCCCCGGGAAAGACCTCTTCCACCTGAACCAACAGCCGTCCAAAGCCTGCGGATTGCTTCCAGTCGAGCTCCCAAGGGGCCGACCGGATTCCGCAGGAAGCACATTGGATCGTTTCGATCGCATCTGATTGCCAAAGGGAGATCCGATCGCGCCAGTCCGCGATGGCCGTGCGGCATGACGCGCACCGCGGTGGGCGGGTGTTGCGCCCGCAGGCAAAACGTGGGCGCGGGTGAGGGCCCACGAGCAGTACGTGGCAAAACGGGCTGTCGTGCGTTGGTGACAGACTGAGTTGGACCGAGCAGCCGGCAAAGGTGATCAGCTGCAGGAAATTGTCCCCGACGGTGAACCCATTGGGTCGCCCGGGCAGGGGATTGCCCGTGAAACCGGCCGCCGCGAGCCCGTCCGCGAGGAGCCTGCGGTCCGGGAGGTGGAACGGATCTTGAGGGGCAAGGAGAAGGCGTCCGGTGTGGACGGGCATTGCTGCAGCTTAGGATTGATTCGCGGCCTCGATTCTAACAGAATCGAGCTGTCGTTCTTTCCGGGTTTCTGGTCTCGGGATACGACAAGGGGTCGTGCGACCTGCACGGAGGATGCCGGTCGCGGCAGCGGTTTTCCGAATGGTCTCTTGGGGGTTTGCCATGGCGGTCCATGCCTACCGACGCCCGCGTGCTGCCGGCGGTTTCGGCGTGCTCATCATGGTAGCCACGCTGCTTGCCGCTCCGGCCGAGGCACGCAAGTACCCGGGCTTCGCGCCGAAGCGCCCCTTGGTCCAAAAGGCCACCTTTCCATCGCCCAGGCCGCGCGCCTCGGCCGGTCTTACAAGGAGCGGCCGTGCGCCCGGGGTCAGTCGGTACTGTGCAGCTGCTCTCCGTGGGGACCGCAATGCGCAGTTCGAGCTTGGCTACATCTATGCGGTCGGCCGGGGCGTGAGGCGCGACGACGCGTTGGCCGCGGCATGGTTTAGAAAGGCTGCCGCGCAAGGGGTGGTCCAGGCTCGCAATTGGCTGGCGCTCCTGAGGGTCAAGTCGAAGGCCCATGCGGTCTGTCGGGACGATTCCAGCCCTCACTTCGGTCCAGTGCGGTCGTCCGCGGCGAATCCGGCCAGGGGGCCGATCGTCAAGCTCGTGCGGAGCCTGGCCCCCCAATATCACCTCGACCCGAACCTGGTGCTCGCCGTCGTGGCAGCGGAATCCAACTTCGACCCGTCCGCGCGGTCCGACAAGAACGCCCAGGGTCTCATGCAGCTCATCCCCGCGACTGCGGAACGTTTCGATGTGAAGGATGCCTGGGATCCGGAGCAGAATCTACGCGGTGGCATGGCCTATCTCCGGTGGCTGCTCCAACGCTTCGACGGAGACGTCTGGCTCGCCCTTGCCGGTTACAATGCTGGGGAGCAGGCCGTGGAGCGCTATAAGGGGATTCCGCCTTACCCGGAAACCAGGGACTACGTTGACCGTATCGTTGGTTGGCTGAACCGTTAGCGCGAAGCGCTTTCCGCCTCCTCCCGGCTAGCACCTGCACAGGCTGCCTCTCGTCGCCCAGAAGGGCCCCAGCGCTATGCCGACATCTCGCAGCGGATGGTCCGCTCGACTCCGTGTCTCCCTCTCGGTGATCCTGGCTGTGGCCCTGCCAGCACCGGCCTATCCGCCTGCGGCGCCGGCAGCACGGGAGGTGGCGGCTGTAAGCCCCCGCCTCAACTCTCCATTTGTCGGCACCGATTCGTCGCGCTGGCAGGGGATCTTCGAACGCCCGGGGCGCGAGGTCTTCGATCAGCGCTTCCGCATCGTTCAGGCGACGGGTGTTCGCTCCGGCATGACGGTGGCCGACGTAGGGGCCGGCACCGGACTCTTCACCATGCTCTTTGCGCGCGCCGTTGGGCCCGAGGGGAAGGTCTATGCGGTGGACATCTCGAAGGACTTTGTGGCCGATATCGAGCGACGTGCCGCCGCCTACCATGTCGCCAACGTTGCGGTCGTCTTGAGCAGCCCAAGGGACACCTTGCTGCCTTGGGACAGTATCGACCTGGCCTTCATCTGCGACAGCTATCACCACTTCGAGTATCCGCGGGCCATGCTGGACTCCATCGCTCGGGCCCTGAAGCCAGACGGTGAGCTGATTGTGGTCGACTTTCGGCGAATCCCCGGCGTGAGCTCGCCTTGGGTCATGCAGCACGTGCGTGCAGGGGAGGCAGAGGTGACAAAGGAGATCAAGGCGGCCGGCTTTGAGCTCGTCGGGAAGGAGCGATTCCTCCGGGTAAACTACTTCCTGCGCTTTCGCAAGGCCCCGGCTGACCAAGCCGCGCCTCCCGGGTCGGGCCGGAAGAGCCCTGCCAGATGATTCCGTCTTTCGAAGTGCGGCTCCGAAGGTTGAGTCCGAGGGGGCATTTCACCGGCTACAAGCCCGATCCGCGGCTCGAGTTGAATCCATCACCAGTTACCGGGTAAACTGCGATGGCCGCTTGCGGCCCAGCAGACTGCAGCGCTGGTACAGCGTACCGGTTGCGGAGGGCGCGTCCTCGTCCCCCGGATCGCTGAGCAAGGGAAGCACTGGTGAATTCGGCAGCGGGCCGGGTGTCTGCAACGAGATGTGCGCCTTGCAGGGCCCTCAGGGCGAGATACCGGCAGTGATTCCGCGCTGCCCTGGCAACTCTCTCTTACGGTGCGCCGATGCGATTGAGATGTGGAAATACGTTAGCCTTGTCTGTTGCTGCCGCCGGGATGGTCGCGGTGCCTCCCCCCGCGGGGGCGAAGCAGCTCCCCTCCTTCCAAGAGATCTATCGTTCCAACGACGTGCATGACCTCACCGCGTGGGGCTTGCGTTATGAACGTGGCGTAGGCGTCGCCCAGAACGCCAGCAACGCGGCGCAGCTTTACTGCAAAGCTGCGCGCAAAGGCGATGTGGATGCCAAGTACCAGCTGGGGCAGATGTATGCCTTCGGGCGCGGTGTTCCGCGCGACAAGGCGGTTGGGGCCGCTTGGCTCTACCAGGCGGCGCAGCGCAACGACTCTCGCGCCAAGGTTTTGCTCGAGGTCCTGAACATCGAGGGCAAGCCCAAGCGCAAAGCAGTCTGTCCCCCTGGTCCGGAGCTGCGGGTTGCCTCGCTCCCCCACTCGGCCGAAGCCGCGAAGGTCGTGGGCCTGGTGCGGGCCCTCGCCCCGAAATACTCGCTCGACCCCAAGTTGGTGCTGGCGGTTATCGCGGTGGAATCGAACTTCAATCCGACCGCTGTCTCCCCGAAGAAGGCCCAGGGGATCATGCAGCTCGTCCCGGAGACCGCCGAACGTTTCGGCGTGCACGACGTGTGGAACGTCGAGCAGAACCTGCGCGGCGGCATGGCCTATCTGCGCTGGCTCCTGAACTACTTCAACGGCAACGTGAAGCTGGCCCTTGCCGGATACAACGCCGGGGAGAAGGCGGTCGAGCGCCACGGCGGGGTTCCGCCCTATGCCGAGACCCAGGAGTACGTTCAGCGCATCATGCACCGCATCGGGGCCGAGGAAGACCATGGCTCCGGTTGATCAGCCGGCTGGAGGCCACCCCCCCGGAGCGGCATAGAGGCGCGTTTTGCGCCGCGGGCGGATCACCCATAATGCGCAAGGAGTTCGCCCGAGTCTCGTAGCGGCCCACGCCCACCCAAAGGGCCGAGCTGTTCGGATGCGTTTTGGGCATCCGTTCCCCTGCCCCCTGTGACTTGAAAAACCTGCCTTGCTCCTATAGCTTGCGCTACAGTCCCAGCTGGGGGTGCCCGCTCGCTTCGGGCTGAGAAAGACCCTTAGAACCTGATCCGGGTAATACCGGCGGAGGGAAGCCAGGGCGGGCTCCGATCCCCTTCCGCTCGCGGTTTCCCTGTTTCACCCAGAGGTAGACCATGGGCGCGATCCCCGAGGAGTTCATTCGTAAGACCGCGGGCCTGTCAGACGCGGTTACCAGGCCGTTGAACAATTCGCGCAAGACCTATGTGGTGGGCTCGCGACCGGACATCCGCGTGCCTATGCGCGAGGTGAGCCTTACGCCGACGCGCACCTCGGGGGGTATCGAGGAGAACCCTCCGGTCTACGTCTACGATACCTCGGGTCCGTACACGGACCCGGTTGCCCGGATCGATCTGCTCCAGGGGCTACCGGAGGTACGGGCGGCCTGGGTCGAGGAGCGTGGCGACACCGAACGGCTGGCCGGCCCCAGCTCTGAATACGGGCGCCGCCGGCAGGCTGATCCCGCCCTCGCCCACTTGCGCTTCGAGCACATTCGCGCGCCTCGGCGCGCCAAGCCGGGTGCGAACGTCACCCAGATGCACTATGCGCGTGGTGGGATCGTTACCCCGGAGATGGAGTACGTGGCCATCCGCGAGAACATGCGCCTCGACGAGCTGCGGCGCGACACCCGCTACGCGAAGCTTCTGCGCCAGCATCGGGGCAACTCCTTCGGCGCCAGCCTGCCGGATGAGATCACCCCGGAGCTCGTCCGCGCCGAGGTGGCACGGGGGCGGGCCATCATCCCCGCCAACATCAATCATCCTGAGCTCGAGCCCATGATCATCGGGCGCAACTTCCGGGTGAAGATCAACACCAACATCGGCAACTCGGCGGTCACCTCCAGCATCGATGAGGAGGTGGAGAAGATGGTCTGGTCCACCCGCTGGGGCGGCGACACCCTGATGGACCTCTCCACCGGCAAGAACATCCACGAGACCCGGGAGTGGATCCTCCGCAATGCCCCGGTACCCATCGGCACTGTCCCCATCTACCAGGCCCTGGAGAAGGTGGATGGCAGGGCGGAGGAGCTTACCTGGGAGATGTTCCGCGACACCCTCATCGAGCAGGCGGAGCAGGGGGTGGACTATTTCACCATTCACGCCGGGGTCCTGCTGCGCTACGTGCCGCTCACCGCCGACCGGGTCACCGGCATCGTCTCCCGGGGCGGGTCCATCATGGCCAAGTGGTGCCTGGCCCACCACCAGGAGAATTTCCTATACACCCACTTCGCCGAGATCTGCGAGATCATGAGATCGTACGATGTCTCCTTCAGCCTGGGGGACGGACTGCGTCCCGGCTCCATCGCAGATGCGAACGACGCGGCCCAGTTCGCCGAGCTCGGCACTCTGGGCGAGCTCACCAAGGTCGCCTGGGAACATGATGTGCAGGTCATGATCGAAGGGCCGGGCCACATCCCGCTGCACATGGTTAAGGAGAACGTGGACAAGGAGCTCGAGGACTGCCACGAGGCTCCCTTTTACACCCTCGGGCCCCTGATCACCGACATCGCCCCCGCTTACGACCACATCACCTCCGGCATCGGGGCGGCCAACATCGGCTGGTACGGCACCGCCATGCTCTGCTACGTGACGCCCAAGGAGCATCTGGGCCTGCCGAACAGGGAGGACGTGCGTGACGGCATCGTCACCTACAAGATCGCTGCCCACGGCGCGGACCTCGCCAAGGGGCTGCCCGGCGCCCAGCTCCGGGACAACGCCCTGTCCAAGGCCCGCTTCGAGTTCCGCTGGGAGGACCAGTTCAACCTCTCCCTGGATCCGGATCGCGCCCGCGAGTTCCACGACCAAACCATGCCCCATGAGTCCCACAAGGTGGCCCATTTCTGCTCCATGTGCGGTCCGCACTTCTGCTCGATGAAAATAACCCAGGATGTGCGCGACTATGCCAAGTCCCACCAGCTCGACGACATGGGCTCGGCCGTGTCCCGGGGGATGAAGGAGAAGGCCGCCGAGTTCGTGAAGGACGGCGGGCAGATCTATCGCGACGTCTAGGATCCTGTGTGGCCGAGGAGCGCAGTGGACAAGGGTCGCGTTCTGGACAACTTTTGCATTGCTCCCCGTTACGCCAACGAGCCCCCGGAAGGCGCACCTTTCGAGGACTTTGGCCCCCTTCAGAGCAGAGACGCGATCGCTCCGCCCGCACGGTGCAGGGGGAGGCCGTGTGGATCTGGGATCGAAACGGCGAGAAGGCGTAAGGTCAACTGCAGGGATTCGGCCCTATCCGGCTTGATTTGACCGCGCTCCGCCGACAATTTTCCCCCAACCCCCTGTCCCTATCTCTGACTAACCCCGCTCAAGAGTCGATTTGCGGGTGGCAGTGACCGGCGACTTTGTTGGGCTCGGCTGGTTGTCCGGCATCTCTGCGGCGGGCTCGTGCCAGCCTCCGCCGAGGGCCTTGATCAGGCCGACGCTCGTGGTGAGGCGCCGTCCCTCCAGGTTCACGACGGTGAGCTCGTTGGCGAGCTGGGTGGCCTGGGCAGTAACCACACTCAGGTAGCTCACGGTCCCGGCCTTGTACTGGTTCAGGCTCAGCTCCACGGAGCGGCGGGCGGCAGCGACCGCCGCCTGCTGGGCTGCCGCCTCCCGGGCGAGGATCCTCTGGGCTGCCAGGTTGTCTTCGACTTCCTGGAACCCTGCAAGCACCGTCTGGCGGTAGCTCGCGACGGTCGCGTCATAGGCGGCGACGGCCTGGGCGCTCTGGGCGCGGCGCAGTCCGGCGTCGAACAGGGTCCCGACCAATGCCGGGCCGATCGACCAGAATCGATTGCCTGCGGACAGGACGTTCGAGAAGCCGGTGCCCTGGTAGCCCCCGGAGGCCGAAAGCGTCAGGCTGGGAAAAAAGGCGGCTTCCGCCACGCCGATCTGGGCGTTCGCAGCGGCGACCTGGCGCGCCGCGCGGGCGATGTCCGGACGGCGCTCCAGGAGCTGGGAGGGTACGCCGGCCGGGATCTCGGGCACCCGAGGGGGTGCCTGCCCCGGCGCGAGCGAGAAGTCCGCCGGCGGGCGGCCAATGAGGACCGCAATGGCGTGCTCCAGTTGCGCCCTCTGCACCCCCACGTCGATTGCCTGCGCCTGTGTGGTCTTCAGCTGGGTATCCGCCTGGACCACATCCACCTTGGACACGACGCCGGCCGCGTAACGATTGCGGGTGATCTGCAATGCCCGCCGATAGGCTGCGACGG
>Ga0210085_1001247_pt1 | contig 10221 bp, 9 predicted proteins | sample China_Galinas_PW_5_FD_184866 | JGI IMG/M metagenome (GOLD analysis project Ga0210085, IMG submission 184866) | Wetland microbial communities from San Francisco Bay, California, USA, that impact long-term carbon sequestration - China_Galinas_PWC_D1... | ecosystem: Environmental > Aquatic > Marine... | reverse complement strand
CAGCATGACCTGGAAGGGGCTTCATCCAATCGTGAAGCTTAGCAAGAGCATCTACGAGAAAGGCATCTCTTTGGCCAAGAAAGCGATGAAGGCCATCGAAAGCAGGCTCCACCGCAATCCTGATCTCCCCAAGTGGGATATCCTGATCCGCCCCGTGTAAGCTGGTAACTTTGTTTCGTCAAATCACCTAATGCCTTTTTCAACGAGGGCGGCCGGCGACTCTATGTCTCACGGGTGTTCCGCCGGCTCGACAACACGGAGTACAGCCCGAACACACTTTCCGCCGACCACCGCCAGAGTGACGGCCGCTACAACGACGGCCATGGTCGGGCTGTCACCGATCCAATCATGCTGCGCGCCCGCTGGCCAGGGGCCATGGGCAACCTGCGGGTACAGCTGGAGCTGCGAGCCGGCCGGAACCTGCTCGGATCGGTGATCGAGGACGGCGTCGCGCGAGCCGTGCTCGGGGCGCTCAAACCGTACGATCTGGTCTGGATTCGTGACGAGGAGTCGCCGGTTGCGAGCCCCCTCGATGCCATCGGAGACCTGTGGATCGCCCTGCGCGACGAGTCTGGTAGCGAAGAAAGTTCGCGTAGCCCCGGTTACTGGCGGTTCAGCGGCGCACTCGGCAGCCCCATCGCCAGCCCTCTGGAGGAGCACAGATTCGGCGACGGGGATATTCCCGCCGCCGAGCCCGGGCAGGGCATCTCCATCCGGGTGGTCACATTTACCGTCAGGGTGCTCTCGCCAACCGAAGAGCCTTTGGGAACCTGGACCGACCTACCCATCGATCCCCGCCATCGTACCGGCGGCACCTTGGATGCCTTCAGTCACCTGTTCTCCCCCGATGCGGATGATCGCACCCTGCCGCTGGTCGTCGAGCTTGCTCGGCAAGACAGCGGGCCGGAGCCGAATGGACTCGAGATCGTCGAAGCGCTGTTCGCCGCACAGCACGACGAAATTGCCTCCGGGACAGATCTGCAGAGGGGCATCTCGGTCACCCACAGGCTGACCGGCGGCAACGACGGTGTCTTCCCCAGCGCCGCGGACTATTTGGGCAGGGACGAGCAGGATCAAACGTTCAAGACGGGCCTGAAGCAGCTCGAGGACATCGATGACATCTCGATTGTCGCCGCACCGGGCTGCACCTGGAACTACAAAAACCACCAGAGGGCGCAAGAGGCCAACACCATCATCGGCCACCTGATCTCCCATGCCGAGCGCATGCGCTATCGTATCGCCGTTCTCGACAGCGCCGAAGATCAGTCGATCGCCGATGTGCGCGGGATGTGCGCCAAGCTCGACTCCAGCCACGCCGCCCTCTACTACCCCTGGGTGCGTATCCTCGACCCCATTACCCGTACCGAGATCGCCCTGCCCCCGTCGGGTTTCGTCGCCGGCATCTATGCCCGCAACGATATCGAGCGGGCCGTCTACAAGGCCCCGGCCAACGAGGTCGTCCGCGGTGCCATCGGCTTCGATGTCTTCCTCAACCAGGGACAGCAGGAGGTGCTCAATCCCGAAGGCATCAACTGCTTCCGCTACTTCGAGGGACGCGGCATGCGACTCTGGGGCGCGCGGACCATCAGCTCCGATCCGGAGTGGAAGTACGTCAATCTGCGCCGCTACTTCGCCTATCTAGAGCACTCTATCGACAAGGGCACCCAGTGGGCCATTTTCGAGCCGAATGGAGAGCAGCTCTGGGGTATGGTGCGCCGCACAATCGAGGACTTCCTGCTCAACGAGTGGATAACCGGCGCGCTACTGGGTGACAAGCCGGAGAAGGCCTACTTCGTCAAGTGCGACCGCTCCACAATGTCGCAAAACGATCTGGACAACGGCCGCCTGATCTGCCTGATCGGTGTCGCCCCGTTACGCCCGGCCGAGTTCGTCGTCTTCCGCATCGGCCAGTGGACGGCCGACCACAAGGTCTGAGGAGAAACGCAATGGCAATCGAAAGAGAATTACGTCCATATGCTCAGTTCAACTTTCTCGTCGACCTGGGGGGCGGTGACGGCACCGAGGGGGGCAAGGCCGGCTTCCAGGAAATCTCCGGAGTCGGAATGGAGGTGGCCGTCTCAGAGTACCGCGCCGGAAATCATAAAAAGAACAGCGTGATGAAGATCACCGGTCTGAACAAGGCTACGGACGTGACCCTGAAACGCGGCGTCATCGGCGCTCTCAACCTTTACACTTGGCTGGACGAAACCCGCAATGGCCAGGAAGCGAAGCGCAACGTCACCATCCACTTAATGAGTGAGGATCGCACCGAAACAGACCCTGTTCTGACCTGGAGGCTCGAGGACGCGCGTGTCACCAAATACACCGCCGGACCCTTCAATGCCAAGGGGACCGACGTGGCCATCGAGGAGTTGGTGTTGGGCTGCGAAGGACTGAAGATGGAGTAGGCCAATATGAGCGCCGCCATCCGCCTGCCGGGGATCCGCATCGACGCGTCCCCACCGCCGACTATCGAGGGCCTGCCGCCGATGGACGTGGCCGTCTTCGTCGGTTTCGCGGCACGTGGTCCGGTCCATCGACCCGTGGCAGTACATGGCGTAGCCCAGTACCAGGCCATTTTTGGCGGCGACTTGGCCCTGGCATTCGATCGGCAACGTGGCGAGCCGGTCCATGCCCACCTGGGTCCCACTGTGCGCAGCTTCTTCGCCAATGGCGGACGGCGATGCTGGGTGATCCGCGTGGCTAGGACACGGGAACTGGAGCAAGCCTGGAACCAGACCTTTGGACGTGTGCCTGCGCTCGCCGAAATCGCGGCCGCCAATCGCTTCCCGGTGCCCGGCGTCCTGGCCCTCGTCACACTTGAAGATGAACCCACCCCAGCGATGGTCCAGGCCCGGAGCCTGGGCGCCTGGTCCGATGCGCTGCGCCTCTCCACGGCACTGCTGGCAATGGGCTTCCGGGTACTGGAGTGCGCAGCGATCGACCCGCCGGCGGCACGGCGGATTCGGTTTTGTAGCGCCACGCCGCTATACCCCGGGGACTTGATCGACCTCGGTTCCGGCGGCACACCTGCTGCGACGCGCCTCTTTGCGCGCGTCGACACTTGCGCCGCGGACGGCAGCATCTGCGAGGTCCAGGCTAGCCTTTGTGCCGCCTTCGAGCCGCTGACACCCGACTCCGAATCGCCACCTGAGGCGTCCCCACCCGGGTTCGGGGACGCCCAGGTCTGCGGCCTGAACAGCAGCCCGGTCCCGGCGGAGCTGTTGCCGGCCGAGACCACCCAAGGCACAACCCCGGTCGCCCGCCTGCGCTTCATGGATGCGTCCCCCGATGGCCTAGCGGTCGGCCAATGGGTGCGCTGGTCTGCGGACGAGGACGGGTACTGGCTACGTATCGACCGTCGCCTCGAGCAGACCGGCGGCCTGTTGGTCGAAGGGCCGGCCTGGAGACAATGTCCACCAATCCTGCCGCATCCGGTTCCAACCCTCGCCGCCCGGCTGACGCTGGACCTGCGCGTGGAGGACGAGTCCGGGGCCGTCCATCGTCTGACCGGAGTCGGGCTGACCCCCGATCATCCGAAGGCTTGGTGGCAGTGGTTGGACGACGATAGCCACTACGACCGTGTTGCGGATCGGTCCAATGATCGCGTGGGCGGCAGCCCAGTACGCGGAGACACCTTCCCATTGGCGGCATCAGCCGATGAGATCGCCGCGCCGCCGACCTGGATCCCGCTCGGGGTCGAGGCCTTGTTCGGGCCGGCCCAGGGCCCGCTACCTCACGTCGCCAGCCGGCTGGAGCGTGACGGACTGGCGCGCTTCGACGCCGAGCTGTTCCTCGACCCCGAGCTGGCCGAGGTCACGATCGAACGGCTACTGGAGCGGACCGAGTATCTGCGCTTCATGGCGTCTGCACAGCGCAGGCCCTACGGCATCCACGCGGCGCTGACGATCGGCACCGCCGCCCTCTTCAATGAAGCCAGCTTGATCGCGGTGCCCGATGCGGTGCATCCCGGCTGGATCCGGCGCCCGACAGAGGACCTGCCGACGGCGCAGCAGGGGCAGACACCACCGGCCCACTGGCTGGACCACCGCGGTCCATGTGCACCGCGAGCCGAGGGCCAGTTGCAGCACGGGCCGGACTTCAGCCGATTCCTCGACTGCAAGACGCGCTGTCTGGAGGCGCCGCTCCTGTGCAGCCACCCGGCCCCGGTGCCCTGCGGTGCCATCACCCTGCGCTGGGCGAGCACCGAGGTTGATGCGACCTTTCTGGCGGAAGAGAGCCGCACCGGCGACTTCGATGACGCTCGCACCTGTTACCGGGGACCCGCCGACAAAACCAGCGTCCTGGCCGAGCGGGAAGGCATCTACTACTACCGCGTCAGCGCCTGCGCAGGGGCCGAGCGCAGCCTCCCGTCCGAGCCGATCACGATCCTAGTTCGGGACACTGACTGGGTCGTGCGCAGCGCGGACGACGCGGGCGCGCCGGGCGCGCCCGACCCTGCCATCGCCGAGCTGCTGCGCATCCACCATGGCCTGCTGCGGCTGGTAACCGCCATCACCGAGCTGTTTGCCGTGCTGAGCCTGCCGCGGCGTTTCCGTGCCCAAGAGGCGATCGCCTATGCGGCCCAGCTGCGCGCCAGATTGGTCAGTGCCGGGAGCGGTGACGGTCTGCAAGGCCGGCGCGCCCTGTCCTTCGGCGCCATCTACCATCCCTGGCTCCAGCTCGCGCAGCCCGTCCCGCCGGTTGCCGGCCCCAATCCCGGGACTGCCATGGCGAGGCCGACTACAGGACCCGCGTACCGCGCCTGCCCGCCGGACGGTGCGGTGACCGGCGTCCTGGCCGAAAGGGCCCTGCAACGCGGGGTCTGGGTGGCTCCGGCCAACGAGTCGCTGACAGGCCTGATCGCCCTGACCCCAGGCATCGACCCCGCGGACTGGCTGTCCCTGCAGCAGGCGCATATCAACCTGATCCGAGCCGAGGCCCGCGGCTTCCTGGTCTTAGCCGCCGAGACTTTGTCGGAAGACGACGACTGGCGTGCGATCAACGTGCGCCGGCTGTTCAGTCTGCTGCGGCGCCTGGCCATGCGCCGAGGCCTGAGCTACGTCTTCGAGCCCAACGGGGATCTGCTACGCCGGGCGGTCGAGCGCGGCTTCACCAGTTTGCTGAGCGACCTGTTCCGCCGCGGGGCCTTCGCCGGTCCGAGCGCCGAGCAGTCCTTCCGCGTCGTCACCGGCGGTGCGGTCAATACCCCGCCAGATGGTGACCAGGGCCGCTTCCTTGTCGAGCTCCGGGTGGCACCGGCACTGCCGCTGCGTTTCCTCGGGCTGCGCCTGCTGCAGCACGGCGAGCAACTGACCCTGCTGGAAGGCGTTTGAGTCATGGCCGGCCCTGTCTATCCCTTCAGCACCTTCAACTTCTCGGTCGAGATCAACCGTGGCACCGATGGCAAGCCGTTGGTCAGTGCCGCTTTCTCGGAGTGCGACGGCCTGGAGATGTCGATGGAGGTCAAGACCATCCGCGAGGGCGGCTTCAACGATCGGCAGATCCGGCTCGGAGGACCGGTCACCTTTGGTCAGCTCACGCTCAAGCGCGGGATGACCGCCAGCTTCGACCTCTGGACCTGGTTCACCGACAGCGTCGCGGACCCGCGTCTGCGCGCCGATGCCGAGGTGGTCATGCTCGCCGAGGACGGCAGCACGGTGCGGGCGCGGTTTGTGCTCGGGCGCTGCCTGCCCACCAAGATGAAGGCCCCGGCACTGAATGCGAAGGAGGGCCAGATCGCCATCGAGGAGCTGCAGCTCGTCTACGAGACGCTGGAGCTCAAGCAACCGAAGAGCGAAGGGGGTACCGGCCCATGAGCGGCAACTTCCAGCGCGCCAAGTTGATCGAGATGGAGCCGAGCTTCGCCAACGAAAGGGATCAGGGCCACCAGGTGGAGGTCCAGTTCAACCCGGAGTCCCTGAAGCTCACCTTCGCCAACCAACTGGCGCAGCCCGAGGGCGGTGATCAGGCCAGCGGCAACGCCGGCCGGCAATTCGTCGGCGCCGGAACCACCAAACTTGCGCTGACACTCTGGTTCGACGTCACCGTGATGGAGAAGGACCCGGTAGACGACGTGCGCCGCTTGACCCAGAAGGTGCTGTTCTTCATGACGCCGCGGCCGTCCGATGAGGACGCGGACAAGCTGGTGCCGCCGGCGTTGCGCTTCTCCTGGGGATCCTTCGTATTTGACGGCATGGTCGAAGGCGTCGAAGAAACCATCGAATTGTTCTCTTCCGAGGGCAAGGCCCTGCGCGCCAGCATGGCACTTTCCCTGTCCCAGCAAAAGATCCTGGAGTCCAGTTTCACGGACGAAAGCAAGGTACCCGAGCTGCCTGGGCGCAAGCCGTTGCAGGCGGCAAAAGATGGGGATTCGGTGCAGAAGATGGCGGCCGGGAAGGGCAAGGGCGACTGGCAGTCGATCGCCGCCGCCAACGGCATCGAGGACTCCTTGCGGCCACCCGCGGGTCAGTTGGTCGACCTGAGCGCCGGCGCCTCGCTGCAAGGCGGCACAAGACTGGGCGCCGGGGGCTCGTTCGACGCCGGCGCGGGACTCGGGGCTAGCGCTTCCCTCGGGGCCAGTGCTTCACTCGGCGCTGCCGGCGGGGCCCGTACCTCTGCCGGCCTGAGCGGCAACAGCCAAGGCATCAATACAGCCCTTGGCGGCAGTCTGGGCGCCTCGTTCGATTCCAACAGCTAACGGGAGAGGAGTATGGGCATCATCATCAACGAATTCGAGGCCATTGCCGAGGCACCGGCCCCCAACACCGCTGAACAGCCGTCCGCAGAGGACGAGAACACCCAACCCCAGCGCCTCGATCCGATGGCCCTCGCCACTGCGCTGCGCGAGCAGGACGAGCAGGCCGCCCGGATCTGGGCTCACTGAGGGGGTACATCGGGAGCTATGCCGATGCCGCATGCACTGATGCTACGCACCATAGCCGGCACTTGCACTTGCCCCGGCAGGCAGCGTCCCGGCCAGCGCGCGAAGGCCTGACATGGCTGCAGACGGCGGCACTCCAATCCAGGCACGCCCCTCGCTCGATGTCGAGGGCGAGCGCGATGCGACCTTGACGGCATCCTTGACGATGCTCGACATCATCGACTCCGCTGACGGCTTGGCCCGTTGCGAGCTGTGGTTCGGCAATTGGGGCTCGCCGGAGGGGCCGGGCTTCCAGCACTTCGATCGCCGCCAGGTCGAGCTCGGCAAGGCGTTCGGAGTCAGGCTCGGCGACGACAGCCTGTTCGAGGGTCGCGTATCGGCGATCCGAGCCCGTTTCCCGGAGGGCGCTACACCCCAGATCGGGGTCTGCCTGGAGGACCGCCTGCAGGACCTGCGCATGGCACGCCGAACCCGCTGCTTCGCCGATGCCACCCTGGACGATGTCATCGAGCGCATCGCCCGCGACCACGGCTTGCGTGCCGACGCCAACCTGAACGGCCCCCGCCATTCGGTTCTGGCGCAGATGAATCAGAGCGATCTCGCCTTCCTGCGCGACCTGGCCCGGACGGAGGACGTCCAGCTTTGGGCCGAAGGCAGCACGCTGAAGGCGGCCAAGCGCGGCGAGCGCGGCGCCGGTTCCCTGGAGCTACGCTGGGCCGGTGGGCTGCGCTCATTCGAAGTCAGCGCCGACCTGGCCCACCAGCGCACCGCCCTGGTGGCTAGCGGTTGGGATGTCTCCACCAAGCAGCGCACCAGCTTCCAGGCCGACGATGCGGTCGTGAGCGGCGAGCTCGGAGACGGCGAAAGCGGGGCGGTGGTGTTGCGCCAGGCCTTCGGGGAGCGCGTCGACACCCTCGCCCACGGCGTACCCGCCGATGACGAGATCGCCCGCGTGCTGGCCCAGTCGAGCATGCGCCACCTGGCGCGGCGCTTCGTCGTCGGCCGCGGCGTCGCCGAGACCCGTTCCGAGCTGCGCGTTGGAGCCAGACTGACCCTGGGCGGCGTCGGCCCGCTGTTCGACGGTGGCTATACCTTGACGCAGATCCATCACCGCTTCGACGGGCAAGGGCTGCGCACCGAGATCTGCTGCGATCGCCCAGCCTTGGGCCGGGGGCAGTGATGATGTTGACGGTCAATCTCCCGGCCAACGAGCAGCAGTGGCACGAGCGCGTACCGGACGGCTGGGGCGGGCGTTGGTACGGTGTCTTTCCGGCGCTGGTGCTGGACATCCGGGACGCGGACGGCCAGGGACGCGTGAAGATCTCGCTGCCCTGGTCGCCGGACCCGGACGGCGGGCGCTACGAGGCCTGGGCACGGCTGTCCACCCTGTTCGCCGGCAACGATCGCGGGAGCTGGTTCGTGCCGGATGTGGACGACGAGGTGCTGGTGGCATTTGAGCACGGGGATCCCCGCCGACCCGTAGTCCTCGGCGGCCTCTGGAACGGCCGGGACCGACCGCCGGAGAGCATGGACGGTGCCGGCGAGAACAACAAGAAGGTCCTGCGCTCGCGCAACGGGGTCAAGATCACGTTGGACGACCAAAGCGGTCAGGAACAGCTGATTCTGGAGACCCCCGGCGGCCAACGCATCACCTTGAAAGACGGACCTGGCGCGGTGGAGCTGGTGGACAGCAACGGCAACTCGGTGAAGCTGGAATCGGCCGGCATCACCGTCACCGCCGCCGCCAAGGTCACGATCAATGCCAGCCAAGTGGCGGTCTCCGCCGGCCTGGTCACCGTGGATGCGGGCATGTCGCGCTTCTCCGGCGTGGTGCAGGCCGACACCGTCATCACCAACAGCGTCGTCTCGGCGTCCTATACGCCGGGTGCCGGGAACATCTGGTGAGCCCATGAAGACACCAACCCTGCAATGGCAGACCCCGGAGCCCCTGTGGACCCGCTTCGGCCCGGATATGCAGACCGCGGCCCGTGCCGAGGACCAGCACCGGCCCGCGATCCTGCGCTTCGCCTCCGATGCCTTCATGGACCAGATGCTCGCGACGCTGGACCGGGACCCGTCCGCCCTGGCAGGCCTGCTGGCCCGCCCCGAAACCTGGCGGTCACCGCCCGCGCCCACCGAGGCAGCGGAATCGGCGACCGATGCCGGCGCCTCCCGGGATGCCCGGGCGCCGACCGGCGCCGACCTCATCGACCGTATCCCACTGCCGCGCGCGGCCCGCGCCGCCGCTCGCGGCCTTGCCCGGCGCCGGGCCAAGTCCCGCGTCGCGCCGGTGCCGGCCAGTCAATCGGTCCGCGAAAAGACCCAGGTCCGCACACTGCCACTGAAGCTCTTTCAGCCCGCCCATCAACGCTACTATCTGCTCAGCGCCAGCCTGGTTTGCCGCCAAGCGGGGATGCCGGATCGGGCCCTGACCCGCGGCGGCGATCAGGTCGGCTTCGTGCTGCGCCGACTGCTCCCCCCGACTTCCGGCGCGGATGGGACCGCGGCTGCGGGCGGCACCACCCATGAGCATGCCTTCGTCCCCGGCCCGAGCGGGGCCCGCTGGCAACGGGTGAGTGCCCATGATGACGACGCCGTGCTCTGCCCCGGCGAGGAGATCCTTCCGCTCTTTCCCCTCACCTTCACCGATGCCGCCGGCCACGCCCGAACCCTCTGGAGCGGGCTGATCCCCGTCGGCCGGCGTGAGGAATACCTGGGGGCCGTGATCGAGCCACGGGTCACTACCCTGACGGAGGCCCGGCTCGAGGCCCTGGCGCCAGCGACGACGCCCCCTGCGGCAAGCTCGACCAGGGCCCGGCTGGCGCAGTTCCAGACCGAGGTCGCCGAGCCCTGGAAGAACCTGATCCGCGCCGTCTACCGGGCCAGGGAAGTCCTTCACGAAAGCCACGACAGCAAGGTGGACGATGAGGATGAGGAAGCGTTCCGGAAGAAGCTCTGGGAGGATCTCTGGGGGCTCAACCTGCAGTGGCAGATGCAGTCCTGGCTGATCCTGCTCGACCTGGCCGACTACCTGAAGCTCCACCTCCCGGGGCTGTGGCAGGCGATCGCAGACAACGGGGCCAGCGCCGCCGCGCTGGGCACGGCGGCCACCAGCTCGGCGGCGCAGCTCTACCAATGGCTCGGCCAAGCCGACAACAGCCCCGAGCTGTTCGCTGTGATCGGCGAGTCTCCGACTAAGCACCCCGGGGGGCAATGGCATTCACTTAAGAGAAAAGCGTCATTCACTTAAGGAAACGCATCACATCTAGGTGTTGGAAGCACGCCATTTTCCAATAGGCTTCATGGAAACTCTGGGGTACTTCCTGCCGGGGCGCGTT
>Ga0210085_1001246_pt1 | contig 10222 bp, 8 predicted proteins | sample China_Galinas_PW_5_FD_184866 | JGI IMG/M metagenome (GOLD analysis project Ga0210085, IMG submission 184866) | Wetland microbial communities from San Francisco Bay, California, USA, that impact long-term carbon sequestration - China_Galinas_PWC_D1... | ecosystem: Environmental > Aquatic > Marine... | reverse complement strand
TGGACATTATACCCGAAATTTTCAAGGGCAAAGTTCCGTGCAAGTGCAAGATATTATTTTCCGGCAAGCAGCTGATCGAGACATAAACGATGTCGTTTGTCGAAGAGGTGGCGGCTGGCCATCCAAATGGAGCAGATAACGCCAAAACCTGTTCCGGCTGCAATCAGGAACATGATCAGGATCTGATACTTGACCGCTTCCACCGGTGGTGTTCCCCCAAGGATCTGTCCGGTCATCATACCCGGGAGGCTGACCACACCAGCAGCTGCCATGGAATTTATTATCGGCACCATACCGGTGCGGGCACATTCTCTCCTGATGTCACCGCAGGCAGTCTGCCAGGATTGCCCCAATAGAAGCCGCTGCTCCACTACATTGCGTTGCTCATAGAGTTGCACCGTCAGTCTGTCGGAAGCAAGAGCTACTCCGGTCATCGTATTGCCGAGTACCATTCCAAGCAAGGGGATGGCATATTGCGGAGTCCACCAGGGGCGGACGTGCACCATAACGGTCAAAGCCAAAAAGGTTACGGTAAACGAGGAGATGAAGATGGAAAAAGTGCTTATCCAATACCCTGATATACCCTTAAGCCGCCTTTGTTGTCTGGCTCGCACCTCACGAACTGCGACCAGGAGCATAACCAGTGCCATGCAAATTATCCACCAGGGATTGGCATTGGCAAAGAGCACGCGCAAAACCTGGCCGATCAAGAGCAGCTGTATGATCGTTCGCAGCCCGGAAAGGAGCAGTTTCTTTTCCAGGTCCAAGCTGAGCAAGACACTTACCAGAGCCAGAAGGAGCAGCAGCGATGCGGCAAGGGCAAGATCCAATGCACCGAGGGATATAATATTCATATATGATTCCTCTTTCCGGGGAAAATTTCTGTTCAGACCATACTCGGCAGACGCTTTAGTCCCTTCTTTTCGACCATGTAAGCCGCATCCGCTACCCTGAGCAACTGTTCCCGGTCATGCGTCACCCAAATCAATGGGGCACCGTATTGAATCCGGTATTGTGCCAGGATATTTTCATAGCGGGCTGCATACAACGGGTCAAGCCCGGAGGTGGGTTCATCTAAAAGAAGCACACGCGGTTCATTCACCAGAGCACGAAGGAGCGCCAGGCGCTGGCGCTCCCCTGTGGAAAGCCGTGCAACCTGCCAGGACATGACTGATGGCTCAAAACCCAATTCCGAAAGCCAACCACAGGAGAGGAACCTGTGTTCGAGGTTGGGAAAATGCCCCTGCACCGTATCATACCACCATAAAGATTCCGCCGGGACCAACGCCACCTGCCTTCGCCACTCCGGTGCGTCAATATCGGAACACGCGACACCTTCGAGATATACCTCTCCTGTATGGGGGATGAGATCGGCAATGGATTTCAAGAGCTGGCTCTTTCCTATTCCGGATTGGCCGGATAATCCAATGCATTTTCCCCGTTCCACGGCAAAGGAATAGGAACCGTTCTCCAGATACCGAAGATCATCCACTATAAAAAAGGAAACAGTTTTCACCTCATGGGAGGATGATTTTAAAGGTAGTTCCTTCATTCTCTTTGCTCGTAACCGTTATATGCCCGTCATGATTTTCAATAATATTCTTTGTGATGGCAAGCCCAAGACCGGTCCCCTTATGCTTATCGGTGAAAAAAGGTTTAAAGATATGCTCCATCTTCTGCTTGGACATCCCGATGCCGTTGTCGCTTATCTCTATCTCCACCGCACCGCCATTGAGCCTCCTGGTATGCACGGCTAACACTCCACCGGAATTCATCGCCTGAAGGCCGTTGACAAGAATATTCAAAAGGGCTCGATAAATGAGTTCAGCATCAACTTCAACCAGGTCTGGTTCAGTACAGAAAAATCGCTCCAGCTCCACCTTCTGCTCAGCCAGCTTCGGTTCGATGAATGTCAAGGCTTTGCCCAGGATATCGTTGATATTGACGGACGCTTTTTTAATCTTTTGTGGGCGGGCAAAATCAAGAAACTCCATAACGATTCCGTTGAGTCGTGTGGTTTCGTCGACAATGATCTTGGCAAGATGCTCGTTTCCCGGAGCAACCTTGGTTATCCTTTTTTTCAGAATCTCAGCAGTACTCCTGACTATTCCGAGTGGCCCCTTAATTTCGTGAGAGACGGTGGCTACCATGGAGCCGAGGTGGGCGAGCCTCTCCGCTTGGTTCAGCTTCTCTTCCAAACGAAGCCTCTCCATGGTTCTTTTCTCCATAATCTTGCTGCCTCGGGCAACGATGAATCCAAGAACCAGAAACAGGACCGCCATCATCAAGGCGGAGACGAAAATAATGCTGCTCTGGAGGTTAATAATGGCTGCATTGTCTTTTGACAGGTCCTTGACAATCTCGATAACCCCCATGATCACATCGCCCGGTTCTCCGTTTTGCAACACCTGGCGGAACGGGATATAGGTTTCCAGGATACAGCTGATCGGTTTGGCTCCTGGCAATAAATTGAACACCGAACCGTCATAGATGAGTTTTGAGTTGGGAAGCCCTTTGCGTGCTTTCAGGTATTGCTCTTTGCCGACATCCTTTTTGCCTACCAAGTCCTTTTCGGTAGAATAGGAGATGACGTTCACCTTGGAGTCATAGATGGTCACCGACTTGATATTGAGTCCTTGGGTTACCCCTCTGATGATCCGATCCAGATTTTCAAACTGCTCGGGATTGGAGAGCGCAATACGACCATATCGAACAACTGCCGGGATCACAAACCTCCTGAATACCTGCTGATTGAGATTTTCTGCCAGGAGCTGGGAGTAATCTTTGCTCTGTTCCAACATGATCTTCCGGGCATGATTGGAGATCATCCATGACAGGAACAACGTAAAGATCAGGAAGACCCCCAGACTTGAAAAGGAGAAGTACTTAACAAGCTTAAAGGGTTGTAGTCCGGATTCGATTTTTTGTTGGGGTATTACATCCAGTCCCTTTTGGGGATCATTTTCTACCGTCATTACACACTCCACAAATTCGACAGCCCGGTCTACAGCTCCTGGTTGTTTCGGATCGAAAAGCCTTCTGGTATTCGCGCCAGAGAAAATCGTGATCAATTCCCTGATCGATTATATGCCAGGGAAAGACATCATCTTTACCATGCCCACAGATCGCATAGATTTGGGGTTGGAGGCCATGTTTCTTCATCGCCTGCTTCCAGGTGACTCCCTTTGCTGCCATATCAAGAAGAACTGGAGCCAACCTCCGATCACCGCGGGCCAGAACGGCCTGAAAAAGGACCTTGTCCGGATTGTCGCAACGAAAACGGATATTGGTTCGACTCTTTAACCCTTTTCGTAGAAAGGTAATTTTTTTCTTCAAGACTTGCAAGGCATCCGCGGAGGATCGCATCTCTCCCGGGGCAAGGCGTTCACTGATGCCGAAAGGATGAAACTGAAAAGGCGTCCACGGCTTCGGGGTGAAACTGTTCACAGAAAGCGTAATCTCACAGAGTTGTCCCCTGCTGCGTCCTATATCCATAATCCTCGCCTGCAGCCGGTCTATTGCATCCAGCATTTCCTGAAGATCATCATAGGTTTCCGTGGGAAGGCCTATCATCAAATATAGCTTGAGCCTCGTGAGACCGGCCGCGACCAGCTTTTCCGCGGCATCAAGCAGATCCTCTTCGTTTAACCCCTTATTGATAACCCGGCGCAATCTGTCGGAGGCACCGTCGGGTGCGATGGCGACACTTTTTAGCTTGCTCTTTGCCAACAGCTTTAGCAAAGGCTCGGTAATCCTATCGGCTCTCAGCGACGAAAAGGAAAGGGAACACCCGCTTCCAATGAGATGACCGGCAATATCTCCCAAGGACTTGAGATCTACCATCTCCATGCCGAGAAGACCGATACGGGTAATCGATTCCGGTCGCTCGGTGAGCCCTTGCACAACCGCTTCTCCGTCCCATAATCTCGGGGGTCGGTAGATATATCCTGCGGCACAAAAACGGCATCCTCTCGAACACCCGCGGCCGAGTTCGGTCAGATACAGGTCGGAAAATTCCGCCGAAGGTGTCAACAGTTGGGAATGAGCCGCACTTTTGCATTGGGGAAGGAATACACGTTTTACCCTTCCCGGAACTCCTGGTTCGGCTCTATGACCTCGAAACATTCCTTGCTCGTCATATTCCGGCGTGTAAAAGCACGGAGCATAGCAGCCGGAATGATTTTGCACGATATCCTTTAGGAGGGATTCTCGCCTTCTACCTTTTATATTTTTTTCAAGAAATTGTAAGAGATTGGCAAGTACAACCTCGGCCTCACCGACGACAAAAAGATCCATAAAAGGTGCGATGGGCTCGGGATTCATGAAGGCGGCTACTCCGCCGCAGATGACAAGTGGCTCTCCGGGGGCTATATCAGGTCTACGGTCAGTGGCAAAGGGCGTTAAGGAAGAAGCTGTTAGCAGGCGGGCAATATGGTGAAAGTCGTGCTCAAAACTTACGGAAAAGAGCACCAATGGAAAATCAGACAGCAGCCGTCCCGACTCAACGGAGCAGACAGTTTCACCGGGATCGGTAAAAAAAAATCGTTCGCAGACGAGAGAATCCTGCTCGTTTATAAGAGAATATACCAATTGAAAACCGAGGCTGGACATCCCGACTTCATAGGTATTCGGATAAACCAGCGCGACCGGAAGTCGCCCGGTCCATTTCTTCAGGTAGGTTCCTTTTTCCTTGTCGAGCAGACTGTGACGGCTGTGCTGTTGACCTCCGGATGTGCTCTTCCGCCTTCTGATGTTTCTCTCCTGCAATTACCGCTGCGGTCGTTCAGTTGGCCTTTTTCCTGAGATAAGTCGGCGTTTCCAGCAGATCCTCATCCCAGCTAGACCTCTCCATCCCATTTCGTATCGAATCGATTGTGCCAATGTTTCCTATGTTTTCCATTGAATCAAAATTCGATCCCGGAAGCGGTGTAACCCGGGGTTTCGGATTGGCCCTGGCCGGAGTCAGGCCTTGACCTATTTCGGCCTCGTCTTTCTGTTGTCTGGGAAGATCGTCAACCTGGGCAATAGTCTTGTTTTTGGTGGCAACATCGCCGACACCCGTCGCTATGACGGTCACATGCAGTTCCTCACCCAGAGACTCGTCATACAAGGCGCCGATAACCACTTTGGCATCATCGTCTACCTTACCCTGAACCAATGCCGATGCCTCCATGAACTCGGCCATGGTAAAACTCTCTTCGGTCGCCGAGATATTGATCAGCAGCCCCTTGGCACCATCAATGCCGATATCTTCGAGTAACTGATTGTCGACGGCCCGTCGTGCCGCTTCAGCAGCCCTGTTCTCGCCGACGGCTATTCCCGTTCCCATAATAGCCGGACCTACCTCCTTCATGACTGTGCGTAGGTCGGCAAAATCTGCATTGATGAGTCCGGGCACATTGATAAGATCGGTAATCCCCTTTACTGCCTGCAGCAAGACATTGTCCGCCATGCACAACATGTCGGACAGGCGACTGTTTTTCTGCATCAAGGAAAGCAGGCGATCGTTGGGGACGGTGATGATGGTGTCGGCGAATTTCTGTAATTCGTTCCAACCACCCTCAGCATTGCGCATCCGGTATTTTCCTTCGAAACCGAAAGGCTTGGTGACAACAGCGACTGTAAGCGCACCCAACTCCTTACTCAGCTTGGCCACAACCGGTGCGGCCCCTGTCCCGGTGCCGCCTCCGAGACCGGCGGTCACAAAGACCATATCGCTCCCTTTGAGTATCTTTTTCAGATCCTCAATGGATTCATGGGCGGCCTGAGCCCCAATGTCGGGATCGGCGCCTGCCCCTAAGCCCTTGGTAATACTCGGTCCAATCTGCAGACAGATATCGGCCTTCGACTGTTCCAGGGCCTGTTTATCCGTATTCGCCACAATAAACTCAACACCTTGGAGCCTGTTGGCAACCATGGTGTTAATGGCATTCCCGCCACCGCCACCTACTCCAATGACTTTGACTTTTGCAACGCTTTCCGATTCTGCCATTCTAAACGGCATACTGACCCCCTGAATAGTACTTGGACTCAACCGGCAAGGTGATTTCCTGCCCATCAATGGTATGAAAATATAGCACTTACCGCCCCACACATAAACAAAAAAATAGCTTTAATCACATGATTTTTTTCAACCACTTTCCGACTCTTCCAAACATCGACATGTCCTGATATTTCCTATCAAACTGATTTTTTCTCCCATAGAGAACCAACCCCACCGCCGTCGTACACCGAGGTGTGTGGACCTCTTCGATGTGCCCGCCGATCCCGGAAGGATAGCCGACCCTGACCGGCAGATCGAAAATCTGCTCCGCCAGATCCACCAGGTTAGCAAGAAGAGCTGTTCCTCCAGTGATAACAATACCGCCGTTGATCCTGTTTTTCAAACCCGAGATCAAAAGTTCTTTATTCACCATCTCAAGGATCTCAACAATCCGAGCCTGGATGATATCTCCCAATACCTTTTGTGTAATTTTACGTGGTTCTCTGTCACCTACCGTTGGAACATCGACCACATGATTGGGCTTGATCACCGCGGCAATGGCACTCCCGAAATCCTCTTTCAACCGTTCCGCTTCCTGAAGCGGGGTTCGCAGTCCCACAGACAGATCGTTGGTCAGATTATGTCCGCCCAGACCGAGTTCACAGGTATGGCGAATGGTGCCGTCACAAAAAACAGCAAGATCCGTGGTTCCTCCGCCGATGTCGAGAAGTGCCACTCCCAACTCCATCTCATCGGGACTCAATACAGCGTTGGCCGAGGCGATGGATTCAAGCACCATGTCGGCTACCTCGAGCCCTGCTTTGTTGCAACACGTAACCAGGTTGTGAACTGCACCGTTATCGGCTGTAACAATATGAACATTTGTCACCAGCCTCACCCCGGTCATACCGATGGGGTTTTGTATTCCTGTGTGATCATCGACCATGTACTCTTGCGGCATTACGTGAATAATCTGCTGGTTTTCAGAAATTTTCACGGTTCTGGCTGCAACGATGACCTCGTTGATATCGGTCTGTTTGATCTCCCGGCCGTTGATGGCCAGGATGCCGGGGCTGTTGAAACCTTTTATATGGTTGCCTGCAATCCCGACATGAACATAGTGAAGACTGCAGCCGGCCTTGTCCTCTGCAACTTTTACCGCCTGCTGAATCGAATTGACCGTGCTTTCTATATTGACAACCACCCCTTTTTTCAAACCGACGGAAGGAGCGATACCGACCCCGATAATATCGACCCCTTCACTGAAAGCCTCTCCCACCACACAGCAGATCTTGGTTGTGCCGATATCGAGACCGACGATCAATTCTCCCGCTTCATTTTCTTTGTCAGCCTTCTCTTTCACCGGTGCAAGCTCGTTGTTTTCTTCCATTCCTTTCAACTCGACCTACTTTGTGCCACTAGCACTTTATTTTCCAAATAATCCATCCGTATATACTCTACCTGCGAAATCAACATTCCGTTCCTTCGCTGTTTATACAAGACTCCTAAAACATCTTCCAACTGTTTGTATTTTTTTGTAACATCTCCAAGACCAAAATATATCGGAAACGGATATTCGACAAGATAAACAACCATCCCTTCTGCCTTGTCAAGATGAATCTCCGAAACAGACTGGGCCGGCAGATTGGGATTATTCCGTTTTACCAATCTGATAAACTGCATAGCCTCGTAAAGGGCTTGACCACGTTTTTCGGATGACTTCATATTTTCCAAACCCGTTATTACCGGATAGTCAAGATCCTGTCCCGGTTTTACCGCAATAAAAGGAACACCTTTGGAATCCATATAATACAGTTGTTGATGACCGGATGCGGCTAATACTGCAATTGCCTCGGGAATATGTTCTTCAATATCAATTACCAGCTTGTTCGGCCAATTCCGGTATATATGCGCATCCCGCACCCAAGGATGTTTTACCAGAATCGCCGCTAATTTTCCGGGATTGATGGCAACAAGATTGGTATGATACCTGATCTCTGCCAGTTCGCGTATCTCGGCAGGAGTCGTTACACGGCAGCCCTCTATCACCACATTATCTCCTACTTCAAAATACTCGACCTTGGATAAAAAACCCGTGATCCAGCTCCTGTCACTATAGATCAGTGCACCAATACCAATCACCATCAAACAGAGCGAAAAAACAACTGTTCGGAACCCGATCTTCCGCCTCTGGTTTCCTGTTGGGTCAGATTTTCCAAACCGGAAAAAAAATTCGGCCGTCTTTTTCAAACCTCTTATTACACCTGATGACTCTTTCACGGGGCTGTGTTTTAAAGGGGTGTAGCTTTGTTTGGTAAAGGTCGGTGACTGTGGGAATGATTTACCCCTTTTCCCCCACGAAGGCTGTTGTACCTTCTTGATCTTTTTTCTCAACTTCTTGGTGAAGTTCATAGGAAACGCACCTCCGGTTCGAGAATAACTCCGCTGTCTTCCTGAACTTTTTTCCGCACAATACCCATGAGTTCTTTTACATCCGCAGCAGTTGCCCCTCCGGTATTGACAAGAAAATTGGCATGAACCTGTGATACCATTGCCCCGCCGATGCGCAGCCCTTTACATCCGCTTTTTTCTATTAATCGACCGGCACTCTCCCCATGTGGATTCTTAAAAAAGGAACCGGCATTGGCCAAACCTTTGGGTTGTCGTTCCCGACGCATTCGAAACAAATCCGCACATCGTTTTCTTACTACCTCCGGATCCTCCTTTTTCAGTCTTATCACAGCTTCGGTTACGACCTGTCCGGCTCCTTCTTTATAATCGAGCCAGCAACGGTAAGCAAAGTGCATCTTCCCTCTGGGCAGACGATTTTTCCCCATGACGGTTACTATCTCCACCGATGCCAGCAGGTCAGCCATTTCGCTTCCCCAGGCTCCTGCGTTCATAATCACCGCTCCACCAACGGTGCCGGGGATACCGCAGGCAAACTCAAAGCCGGAATACCCACTTTCCATGCATAGAGCGGATAGCTTGGTCATGGAACAACCGCTTCCCACCCGGACAGTGACCATCTTGTCATCCCGATCTTCAAAAACAACCGATTTAAAACCTTCTCCCAAAAGGACTATCACTCCTTCAAAACCCATATCCGAGACCAAGAGGTTCGTGCCTTTACCGATCACCTGCCATTTCACATCGTTTTTGTGTAAAAAGGCTAGCAATGCCTGGAGTTCGCTGCTATCCGTTACAGTGACCAAAGCCTGGGCCGGCCCCCCGATGGCAAAAGATGTATAGTCACTTAAGGGACAATCCCAAAGAACCGGGTTGACTGAAAGTCCTGCCAATGCCTCTTTCATAGCCCTCTCCATTCTTCTACCATTAGAGTCTGTTGCAGAATGATAATGTATGTTCAAAACCTAGGCATGCGAAAAATATTACCACAGGCATATAGGTACTATCGGAGTCTGCGCTTGCCTCCGAGGATAAAATTTTGCGTATAACGCAGAGTTTGGGCCGGTAAGCGAGCCGGCGAGACTCCGAGAAGACCATTTTGCAATAGGCTCCATTATTAGTATTTTAAGATCGTTCCAACAACTCAAGCAGTTGTTCACCGACCCCCACGATGTTGCCGGCCCCAAGAGTAAGAACCAAATCACCTTCCTCTAGAAGCGGTTTCACTGCGATTGCCATCTCACTTATCTCAGGTATAAAATGCGTGTATCGTTGCCCGTGGAGTTTGATCTCTTTAAGCAGGACTTCACCGGTAATTCCGGCAATGGGTTGCTCGCTTGCGGCATAAATATCGGTCATTATCAAGAAATCCGCTTGGTGAAAGGCGGTGAGAAAATCTTTGAACAGCCCTTTGGTCCGCGTATAGCGGTGGGGTTGAAACAGTACAACCAGCCGCTTTTCCGGCCAGGCTTGTTTTACCGCACTCAAGGTGGCTTTAATCTCTGTGGGATGATGTCCATAATCATCAAGGACGGTAATTCCCGCAGTCTCACCCTTCAGCTGCAAGCGCCGCTGAACACCGGCAAAACTTTTAAGGGATTTCTTAATTACCGCAAAAGGAATCTCCAACTCTCTGCCGATACATATTACCGCCAACGAGTTATAAACATTATGCCTGCCGGGGCGGTTGATCCGGACTTCTCCAAGAGTGGTATCACCGCTTTTAACGACATAATCAGCACCACCTCGATCATAGCGAATCTGTTCGGCATAAATGTCTGCCTGACGGGTAAGGCCATAGGTGATGATCCTTTTTTGTATCCGGGGAAG
>Ga0210085_1001245_pt1 | contig 10223 bp, 5 predicted proteins | sample China_Galinas_PW_5_FD_184866 | JGI IMG/M metagenome (GOLD analysis project Ga0210085, IMG submission 184866) | Wetland microbial communities from San Francisco Bay, California, USA, that impact long-term carbon sequestration - China_Galinas_PWC_D1... | ecosystem: Environmental > Aquatic > Marine... | reverse complement strand
TTATGGCAGTGAGGATTCTCCTGCCTTTATCAACGGTATTCTTGATGCCGTAAAGAATGTAATTCATGTCCCAACCGATTCCGCCCACCCGGAGAAGAAAAGTACCTGAGGTGGAAAACGAAGCGCGAATATTTCATGATTGATGGACTCGTAAAAAGCCAGATCTACTGCGTGTGGATCTGAAACAGCGATTCGCCGTACCACATTTTCTGCCAAATCGCCGTTTAAGATACTCTACGTCTCGTGCATCGAGCTTTTCCCAGAATCCATCTCGGCGACTCTGGTAACTTTTTACGAAATCATTATGATCAAATTTGTAGTCGGCTTATAATTGATATTACGAGGATAAAGTTTGAGCATAACGAAGAGATTGGACGAAACGACAAATCTTCAAGGTAACATATCGTATTGGGGAACCCCATCGCAATGGACAATCAAGCAACGCACCCTGGGCTGAAAAAGGAAGCTGCCGCTGTTCTTGGGATCTTTACCTCGGTTTTTCTCATTCTAGCCCTTGTTTCCCATTATTATCTTCATGGAAACGGCAATTGGTGTGGGGAAGTCGGCAAGCTTATCTCGGAAATTTTGATAGGCTTTCTTGGTTGGGGAGCTTTCCTGCTTGCCGCGCTCATCTTATTCTCTTCCTTTTTGTTTCTTGGCCCGCAGATGTCATTTAGACGTCTTCCTCAAATTGCAGTAGGATTGACAGGCGCCGCTATCTCTTCCTGTGCACTTCTTTCTTCAATGTCTCTTTATGACCAGCGATTTTACGATTCCGGAGGCTTTATCGGCAAAACGGTTTTTGGGCTGGCCAGGTCGTTTCTGGGAGGACCCGGAACTGTTCTGACCCTTTTCCTGCTCTTTGTCATTTCACTGATGATTTCAACACCGTTTTCTCCGTATAGCCTGTGCTTCTTTTCTGCAAAGGCTATTCGAGGGACTTCGGCTTGGCTGTTGGGTCTGGTTTTCGGTTCCGGGAAACGAGAGGAGCCTGATATGGAAAAGCAGATTGTGATCCGCAGATCGGATCCCAATCCGGATTCGGTTGTACTCCCATCCTCCACTGTGCCGATTGTGAAAGAATTGCCTAAACTCACTGAGGAATCCAGAAAGGAAGAGACCTTTGCCCTACGCCCTGTAGCTCGGGGTGATTGGAAACTCCCTTCCCTTTCGCTGCTGAAAAAGAACCAACAGGTTCAGAAGGAAGTCGATAGGGAAATTTATTATGCAATCTCCAAACAGCTGGAAGAAAAGCTCGGTAATTTCGGGGTGTCCGGAAAAGTGGTGGGCATATCACCGGGACCTGTGGTTACGACCTACGAATATGCGCCTGCCCCAGGGATAAAAATTAATAAAATAGTGGGACTTGCTGATGACCTGGCCTTGGGGTTGAGAGCTCAATCCGTTCGTGTTGTGGGTTCGGTTCCCGGCAAAGCAGCCCTGGGTATCGAGATTCCCAATGCCTTCAGGCAGGTTGTCTATATCAGGGACTTAATTGGTTCTGAAAATTATATAAATAATTCAAGTAAATTATCGATTGCTCTCGGTTTGGATGTGGTAGGAAACGCGGTCATAGCAGATCTGTCCAAGATGCCCCATCTGCTCATAGCCGGAGCCACAGGGGCCGGAAAAAGCGTGGCGATTAATGCTATTATAGCTTCTATTCTTTATAACGCGACGCCCGAGGAAGTTCGTTTCTTAATGATAGACCCGAAGCGTATTGAACTTTCCGGATACGAAGGCATTCCCCACCTCCTTCATCCCGTCGTTGTGGAACCCAAACTTGCCTCGCGAGCTCTGTTGTGGGCGGTAAGAGAAATGGAACGGCGGTACAGGTTGTTGGAAGAGGCTAAGGTTAAAGGTTTCGATTCCTATAACGAAATTTCCCAAGAAAAACTTCCGTATATCGTGGTTATCGTTGATGAGCTTGCTGATTTGATGATGGTCGCATCCAAAGACGTCGAGGCTGCCATAGCCCGCCTGGCTCAAATGGCCAGAGCCGCCGGTATTCATCTGATCCTTGCCACCCAAAGGCCATCTGTTGATGTACTGACAGGTCTGATAAAAGCGAATTTCCCGACTCGGATTTCATTCAAGGTGTCCTCCAAAATCGATTCTCGTACGATTATAGATACTTCTGGTGCAGAACATTTGTTAGGGGCTGGAGATATGCTTTATCTTCCTCCTGGAACCGCTGGGCTTGTACGGATTCATGGAGCCTTTATCTCTGAAGAGGAAACGATGAAACTTGTCGCTTTTTTGAAAAAACAGGGACAGGCAAGCTACGATGATACAGTTATTGAAGAGATCGAATCGGATGAGACATCCTCTGATGCCGATACTGAAATGGAGATGGACGAGCGTTACGATGAAGCGGTCGGTATTGTTTGCGAGTCCGGGCAGGCTTCAATATCAATGCTGCAAAGACGTCTTAGGGTCGGTTACAACAGAGCAGCGAGAATGATTGAAACCATGGAACAGGAAGGAATCGTCGGACCAGCCGACGGTGCACGGCCACGCGAAGTCCTTGCGCGGAAAAGCTATGATTGACACAAGGCTCATCAAACATATGACCTTAAAGTCAGGTTTTCATTTTTCGGTTGCTGCCGAATAATATAGCGCAGCTATTTTGCTTCATGTGAAATTTTCTTGACAATATTTCAGCAACAAATTATATCTCTACCTGTTAAAAATGAGTGACCGTTCATTTTTTTTTGGCGGTCCAAGATGTCCAGTTTTATTTAGAAATACTAGTTATTTACTTTCTGATTTCGAGTTCTTTGGATGGTAAATGCAATCGGTGTTTTTAGTTGTGAGAGTTTTCGCATAGGTCAAGTGGGTCCTGGATGCTCAGGGTCACAACAGTTAAAACAAACTGAGGAGGTAGTTTAATGCCAAGTTATGTAGATCCTTCCAAGTGTGATGGTTGCAAGGGTGGAGACAAAACCGCATGCATGTACATCTGTCCCAACGATTTGATGGTTCTGAATGTTGAGGAAATGAAGGCGTACAATCAAGAGCCGGACGCATGCTGGGAGTGTTATTCATGCGTTAAGATCTGCCCGCAAGGTGCAATCTTTGTACGTGGTTATGACGACTTTGTACCCATGGGCGGCCAGGTTCACCCGATGAGGTCCTCTAACGATATTATGTGGACCGTTAAGTTCCGTAATGGTAATCTGAAACGTTTCAAATTCCCCATCCGCACTACGGCTGAGGGTGAAGCCAATGCATATGCTGATCAGAAAGGTGCCAGCCTTGATGATGAGTGTCTGCTCCTGGAAAGCGCTCTTCCGACTCCGAAGGTATGAGCTGAGCTGGGAACTTTAACTAAAATAAATCTTTAGTAATAAGGAGATTTGAATATGGCATTACCAAATAAACCGAAAGGTGAGCTTAAGGCCGTAGTAAATCCTGAGGTTGTTGAGCACGATGAAGACATTCTTATCATCGGTGGTGGTATGGCAGCCTGTGGTGCTGCTTTTGAGATCATGAAATGGGCACCTGCAGGCATGAAGATCAAGCTGATCGACAAGGCATCTCTGCAGCGTTCAGGTGCTGTCGCCCAGGGGCTCTCAGCGATCAACACCTACATCGGTGAGAATCCGATAGAAAGCTACGTCAAGATGGTCCGCAACGACCTGATGGGCGTTGTTCGCGAAGACCTTATCTATGACTGTGGCCGTCACGTTGATGAGTCTGTTAAACTGTTTGAGGAGTGGGGACTGCCTGTCTGGAAGAAAGACGAGAAAGGTGACAACCTCGACGGTGCCAAGCCTGCCAAATCCCTGCGTGAAGGCGGAGAGCCTGTACGTACCGGCAAATGGCAGATCATGATCAATGGTGAGTCTTACAAGTGTATCGTTGCCGAGGCTGCTGCTTCCGCGATTGGTGCCGATAACGTTCTTGAGCGTATCTTCATTGTTAAGTTGCTGCTGGACAAAAACAAAGCAAATCAGATCGCCGGTGCAGTAGGTTTCTCCACTCGTGAGAACAAAGTCCATATATTCCGTTGTAAGGCAGCTTTGGTTGCCTGTGGTGGTGCTGTAAATATCTTCCGTCCGCGGTCCACCGGCGAAGGTAAGGGACGCGCCTGGTATCCGGTATGGAATGCTGGTTCCACCTACACCATGTGTGCTCAGGTCGGCGCTACCCTGACCATGATGGAAAACCGCTTCACCCCGGCTCGTTTCAAAGATGGATACGGCCCGGTTGGTGCATGGTTCCTGCTGTTCAAAGCCAAAGTACAGAACGGTCTTGGTGAGTTCTATGCCAACAGTGACTCGGTCAAAGAAGAACTGTCCCAATTCATGCCGTATGGTGGTTCTCCTGTTACCCCGACCTGCCTGCGAAATCATCTCATGATTAACGAGATGAGAGCCGGACGTGGTCCCCTGTACATGGCCACCGATGTTGCCCTGAATGCATTTCTCGATGAGCGTAAAGCTGCTGGTATGGATGAGAAATCCTTGAAAAAATTCTGGAAACACCTCGAGTCAGAGGCCTGGGAAGACTTCCTGGATATGTCCGTCGGCCAAGCCGGTCTGTGGGCAGGCATGAACGTTGAGCCGGAGAAAGTAGGTTCCGAGATTATGCCGACCGAACCTTACATGCTCGGTTCTCATTCCGGTTGCTGCGGTATTTGGACCTCCGGTCCGAATGAGGATTGGGTGCCGACCATCAACAATCCTTCCCGTTCGCATCAATATAAGTGGGGATACAACCGTATGACCACCGTTGACGGTCTGTTCACCGCCGGTGATGGCGTTGGCGCATCCGGTCATAAGTTCTCTTCCGGTTCCCACGCAGAGGGTCGTATTGCTGCAAAACAGATGGTAAAATACTGCCGTGACAATGCAGACTTCAAACCTGAGCTGAAACAGAGTGCTCAAGAGCTGGCCGATGAGATTTACGCACCGGTTAAACTCTATCAGGAGAACGTCGCCCTGTCCACAGCAGCTGATGTCAACCCGGCTTACTGCAAACCTGCTGGTTTGATGATGCGTCTGATGAAGGCCACCGACGAATATGGTGGTGGTGTTGCTACTTATTACATGACCTCCGGCAAAATGCTCAATATCTGTTTGGATCTGCTTAAGCTGCTTCGCGAGGATGCAGAGAAGATGGCAGCCGGCGATCTGCATGAGCTTCTTCGTTGTTGGGAGAATTATCACCGTATCTGGTGTGTTGAGGCGCATATCCGTCACATCGAGTTCCGTAAAGAGTCCCGATACCCGGGATTCTACTACAGATCTGATTTCCCCACTGTAGATGACGAGAACTGGAAGTGTTTCGTCAACTCCACCTTCAATCCTGAGACCAAGGAATGGATGTGTGAGAAGGTAGAGTGTGTCAACATTCTGCCGACCGAGCCCTGGCTGTAATAGGGGCTTGGCTGTAATGATGTAAAAAAGATCTCCAGGAGTCACTTGTGATTCCTGGAGATTTTTGTTATGTACTCAATTTTGTCAGATTCGCAAAAAGTTTACCGGCAGACGGTTCAACGTCGCAACTTATTGATATGTTGTGTCGCCCCCCTATACGAGGGTACCAATTTTGGTTTATATGGGACAGAGTGTCGGTGATTCTGGTCGATATAAGCTAAAAATGTCTAAACTGTTGCAGGAATTAAGCCCTGCCTGGGTGGGGGGGGAAAATACCTTCCCAGCCCGGAACAGGTAGAGAGTATCCGATCTGTTAAAGAGTGAAAATTGTACAATATATTTAAGAGCAACAATGGAGGAAAAGTATGACTGACGAGCAAGGCACCTCAGGTGCAATTTTGGTCGTGGGCGGTGGTATCAGCGGGCTGACATCGGCCCTTGAAGCCGCTGAAGTCGGAAATGATGTGTTTCTGATTGATAAAAACGCCTCTTTCGGTGGTCGTGTAGCACAGCTTAATCAATATTTTCCCAAACTGTGCCCACCAAGCTGTGGTTTGGAGATCAATTTTCGTCGTGTAAAAAACAATCGTAAGATTCGTACGTATTCGATGACCACGGTAAAATCCGTAAGTGGTGGCCCGGGGAACTATCAAGTAGACCTCGAAATTGCTCCACGATATGTAAACAGCAATTGTACTGCCTGTGGAGACTGCGCCGAGGCGTGCCCGGATACGATAGACAACGAGTTCAATTTCGGTATGGACACATGTAAAGCCGCTTATCTTCCCCATGAAATGGCGTTCCCGCGTCGCTATGTTATTGCCAAAGACAAGCTTTCCTCAGAAGGAGCGGAAGCTGTAAAGGCTGCATGTAAGTACAATGCAGTAGATCTGGATATGCAGCCTCAGCATGTGACCATCAATGTTTCATCAATTGTCTGGGCTACAGGATGGACCCCGTATGATGCCACGAAAATGGATAATTTGAAGTTCGGACAATCCGATGCCATTATAACCAATATGATGATGGAACGTATGGCTGCTCCAAACGGTCCTACAAAAGGTGCAATTGTTCGCCCCGGCGACGGTAAGGAGATCGAATCGATTGCGTTCGTCCAATGTGCCGGATCAAGAGATGAAAATCACCTTGAGTTCTGTTCCCATATTTGCTGCATGGCGACACTCAAGCAGATGACCTACGTTCGTGAACGCTATCCGGAAGCGAAAATGTATGTTTTCTATATTGATCTGCGGACACCTGGAAAATATGAAAAATTCCGTGACAAGGTGAAGAGCGACGCTAATGCCTTTTTTATTAAGGGAAAAGTTGCGGAAGTTAATCTTGAAAGCGACGGTGGTGTAACCGTTGTTGCAGAAAATGCCGTAAACGGTGAAAAGATTCATCAAAAAGTTGACATGGCCGTTCTGGCAACAGGAATGCAACCCTCTTTAGCTGTTCAGGGTGCACCTGTCAGTCTGAATATGGATACAAGCGGTTTTGTTATTTCAGATCTCGAGAAGGGAATGATAGCAGCGGGCTGCGCCAAAAAAGCCGCTGATGTCGTCACAACCACCCAATCATCCACCGCAGCTGCCTTGAAGGCAATTCAGATATCCAGGAGGTAAAGATCAATGGCTAAAACATATTGCGCATATATATGTACAGGTTGCGGAATTGGTGAGGCTCTCGATATCGAGGCTCTCTCTGAGGTCGTAACCGGTGAAATGTCCATGGAGTGCAAGACCTTCGGCTGCCTCTGTGGTTCCGAGGGACGAGCCCTCATTGAGAAAGACATTACCGATAACGGCGTGAATACGGTTGTGATCGGTGCTTGCTCACCCCGAGTAATGCAGAAAGAATTCGATTTCGGTTCCGACAAAATTACGATCCGGGCAAATTTACGTGAACAGGTTGTCTGGGCTCAGGGTGTTCCCGCTGAAGGCGAAGAACCCCATGCGGAGGCAGCAGAGTTCCTTCAGGAGTCGGCCAGCGATTACATGAGAATGGCATGTGCCCGCGCCAACAAGTCAGAATTGGCAGAGCCGTATAAACTCGAGGCCGGAACAGACAAGACAATTCTCGTCATGGGTGCCGGTATGGCAGGACTTACTGCAGCCCAAGAAGCGGCAGCAGCAGGATATGATGTCATACTGGTAGAAAAAGAGGCGTCTCTCGGCGGTATGGCTGCCTCATGGCGGAATTCCTTCCCCACAAAGGCTCCATGGACCGATCTTGAGGAGAATCCTGTACAATCCTTGATTTCTGCTGTAACTGACAATGCAAAGATCACAGTTAAGACTGAAACAGAAGTCGCTCGTATTGCAGGAGCTCCTGGGAATTTTTCGGTAACATTTAAGAAACCTGGCGAGAAAACCGAATGGGACGCACCGGCCAAGGTCACTGTCGATGAAAGAGAGAAAATCGAAAAAGGTGAGATGGAAGATCCCAACGTCGGCATGAAGGTCTATACCGAGATCGATCCCAATGCGGCAAAGGTTGGGTCTGTTGTTCTGGCCACAGGCTGGCAACCTGCCGATGTTTCCCAATATGAGCATCTTGGCTATGGCAAGATTAAAAATGTCGTCACCAATGTGGAATTCGAAAAACTGGCCAAGGCCGGTAAGGTGCCTGCAAACGTTGCCTTTATCCAGAGCCCCGGCGGTGCCGAAGATGACAAGGATTTTCCCTATTGCAACTCCGTTACTTCAATGGTTGCCCTGAAGCAGGCCCAGTATGTTTGCCAGGACAATGCGGACGGCAAGGCCTATATCCTCTATCAGCATATGCGGACACCAGGCCATATGGAGCTCTACTACAAGAGTGCCCAGCAGAATGACGGTATCTTCCTCACAAAAGGAAACGTGATGAAGGTCGAAGAAGGAGCAGGTGGTAAACTTGCGGTTGGCGTTACCGACACCTTGCTTGGTGATGAGATAAATCTTGATGTGGATATGGTTGTCCTGGCGGCCGGTATGGAGCCTACAACACTGCATAAAAATACGATTAATTTAGCCTATCGTCAGGGCCCGGCCTTTTCGGATCTCGATCTTTTCGATGGCTATGCCGATTCTCATTTTATCTGTTTTCCTTACGAGACGAGAAGAACCGGTGTATACGCCTGTGGTGGTGTTCGCAAGGCCGAAACCCTGGATGAAACCATTGATGATGCCTGCGGCGCCGCTTTGAAGGCTATTCAGTGTATCGAGTCTACCGATCGAGGTGTTGCTGTTCATCCGCGCTCCGGTGATGCAACCTATCCGGACTTTTTCTTCCAGCGTTGTACGCAATGCAAACGCTGTACCGAGGAATGTCCGTTTGGTGCCTTGGATGATGATGAGAAAGGAACGCCGTTGCCGAACCCGACGCGTTGCCGTCGATGTGGTACCTGTATGGGTGCATGTCCGGAACGTATCATCGGCTTCAAGGATTACAATATCGACATGATCGGTTCCATGATCAAAGCTATCGAAGTCCCCGAGGATGACGACGACAGATTGAGAATTCTGGTTCTGGTCTGTGAAAACGACGCTTACCCTGCGATCGATATGGCAGGTATGAAACACCACAAACTCAACCATATGGTACGCTTTATTCCGGTACGTTGTCTGGGTTCCGTCAACATGGCCTGGATCAGGGATGCCCTTTCCGCAGGTATGGACGGTGCGATGCTGCTCGGTTGTACCTATGGTGATGATTACCAATGTCATTTCGTCAAAGGTTCTGAGATTGCCAACAAGAGGATGGAAAATATCGGTGATACCCTGTCGACGTTAGGTCTTGAGTCGGAGAGGGTGACCTCACAGCAGGTAGCTATTACCGATTATGATAAAATTCCTCAAATTATAGACGAATTCGTAGAGGCTATAGTCGAAATGGGACCAAATCCGTTCAAGGGTTTCTAAGCTCATTGACCTGTGTGCTGCGACAGACTACATAGCCGCAGCACATTGCTTTGCATGTAAAGGGTAAGTGATTTTGTCAATATAATCGTTCAATGATATTTTAACTGAGGGAGAAAAATGAACATCCAGCCGGATTTAGAGTTTATTCAATATCTGAAGGGAGTCGGAGGTGACACACTGAAAAAGTGCTACCAGTGCGCCACTTGTTCTGTTGTATGCCCGCTTTCGAAAGATCAAAAACCTTTTCCACGCAAAGAAATGATCTGGTCCCAATGGGGCCTGAAGGAAAATCTTATTGCCGATCCCGATGTTTTTCTCTGTCATCAGTGCGGAGACTGTAGTGAGAAATGTCCCCGCGGGGCCAAGCCAGGCGATGTTATGGGCGCAATTCGTGCGTATGCCTATACACATTACGGTTGGCCATCCGGGCTCGCCAAACTCGCTTCAAGTGCCAAGGGTTTGCCGGTTATGATCGCTATTCCGGTGGTTGTCGTCTTCATTATGTGGTTGATCTCCGGGGCCATGGGAATTCCCACTCACGAAGATTTTGCCAAACACGGGTACCAGCACTTTTTCGGGGAGTGGGGTTTTTATTGGTATGCAAAAAACACGTTCTTCATAGTCGCCTTTATGGTTCCTGCCTTCCTGATTGCTCTTATTTCTGTCTATAAAGGGATAAGCCGAATGTGGAAGGCAATGGCTGAACAATCCGATTTTAATTCGAATTTCCGGCCTTCTGTGCCGCAATTTATATCTCAATATCTTTGGCCGTCAGTTATCGAGATTTTACAGCACACCAGGTTTCGTGAGTGTAAGGTCAACACCGACAGGGTTACAGGTCACAGGCCGTTACTGTATGCCTTTATAGGTCTTTTCATTGTCACCTGCTGGTCACTCTTTGCCAACGATATCCTTCGGTTCTGGATTCCCAGCATGG
>Ga0210085_1001244_pt1 | contig 10247 bp, 12 predicted proteins | sample China_Galinas_PW_5_FD_184866 | JGI IMG/M metagenome (GOLD analysis project Ga0210085, IMG submission 184866) | Wetland microbial communities from San Francisco Bay, California, USA, that impact long-term carbon sequestration - China_Galinas_PWC_D1... | ecosystem: Environmental > Aquatic > Marine... | reverse complement strand
GTTCCAATCACATAACCAACTGGAATTATATAAACTCCAAACTCTTCTGAAAAAAGTATTAGTAATATGATGACTGAAATATTAAGGAAAAGAATAGAGATGGCTGGAAATCTGAACTCAAACACTGCTTGTAATAGTGCTGAGAAAACTGATATAGCTGCAGAGAATGGAATTGTGAATAAAAAAACCCTGAATATCACCGAAGCCATTTCTTTACTTTGATCAGATGCCAGATGCATATAGCCATCGATAATTACATCATTCAAAAAGAAAAGTACTAAAGCTACCGCAGTTCCTATGCTGACAAAAAGAATGAACGATTGCTTATAAAAATCCTGAGCGGATTTCTCATCTTCAGATTTTTTTTTCTGAAAACCCGGTACAAAATAATTCTGTGCGATATAAAGAACTATTGAGTTTATTGTAACCGGTAATACTGCCCCAACAAGATAAAGGTCAAAATCAGTTTCAAGCCCAAAATTGTTTGCAAAGATCATCTCACGGATAAAGCCCAGACCACGGCTAAACAATCCAATAACCGAAATGAAAATAGATGCACCAGCAATTGTGGATGTAAATTTTTTGATCATTTTAATTAACTGGTGTGGTCTTCGGGAATGTAAATGATCAGCATCAGATAAGAGATTTAAAATATTGAATAGTCTTCCTTAGTCCCTCTTCTCTCGAAATCTTTGGTGACCAGCCAAGTTTTTCTTTTGCTTTTTTAATATCCGGCTGACGTATTTTTGGATCATTTACAGGCAGGTCTTCAAAAACGATTTTACTCTTGCTCTGGGTTAAAGATATTATTTCATTTGCAATTTCAATTAATGGGATCTCTTCAGGGTTACCAATATTGATGGGTTCATTTTCTTCAGACATCAACAATTTGAGGAGTCCATCAATTTCATCGGTAATATAACAGAAACTTCTAGTTTGTGAACCATCGCCGTATACGGTTAATGGCTGGTTGTTCAATGCCTGCATAATAAAGTTTGGGATTGCTCTTCCATCCTTCGCCCGCATCCTCGGACCAAATGTGTTAAAGATTCTGGCGATTCTCGTTGCTACACTATGGTATCTATGATATGCCATTGTGATAGCTTCAGCAAACCTTTTTGCTTCATCGTAAACACCTCTGGGTCCAATTGGATTTACATTTCCCCAGTAATCTTCTGGCTGTGGATGAATTTCAGGATCACCATAAACTTCAGAAGTAGAGGCAAGTAAAAATCTTGCTTTTTTTTCTTTAGCAAGACCTAAAGCATTGTGTGTCCCAAGTGAACCAACTTTTAAAGTTTGAATCGGTAACTGAAGATAATCTACAGGACTGGCAGGTGATGCAAAATGTAAAATGTAGTCGACTTTCCCTGGTATAAAAATATAACTTGTTACATCGTGTTTGATGAAGGAAAAGTTTTCATTTACGGAAAGATGGGCGACATTATTAATATTTCCTGTAATCAGATTATCAACGCATATTACTTTAAATCCTTCACTTAACAATTTATCACAAAGATGAGAACCTAGAAATCCGGCGCCACCAGTAACTACAACTGTTTCCATTATTGATCTCTGTTTTCTTTTTTAAAGAATGATATTTTTTTTTCTCTAAAGACCAGAAATGTCGAAATTAAAAGAAAAACAAAAACTGAACTAACAAATGTGGTATAAATGGTTGTTGGCGCTGATTTCTTTTGCGGGGCAATAGCTTCATCAAGTATATCTACAGTAGGCACATCCCTATTTTCCTGAATTTTTTCTTTGTAATACTGTTGCTGCAATAACAAGAACACCTCATTTTTAATTTTAACTGTTCTCAATAATTTGGATAGCTGCATTCCAAGCTCAGGCACATCGCTAAATGCTACAAGATAATCATCCGAATTAATTTCAAATTTTTCATACTCTTTTTTCAATTGACTTAACTTTTTCTTCAGTGCAAGCAATGTTTTATTATCAGGTTGTGAATTTGGCTCCAGTAACCCAATTTCAATTTCTGTGTTTACAATTTCAGCTTTCAATTTTGCGGCACTTTCAATTACAGCAGTTAGTTGATCAGGAAGTGAAACTGTTTTATTTTGTTTCTGAAACTCCATAAGTCTCATCTCTGCGGAATCTAACTCAACCTTAGTAATCTTCAGTTGTTCTTCAATATATTCTCTACCACGTTTTGCACGATAAGAAATTTTTTTGCGATTAATGCTATCAAGCGCTCCAACGTAAGAATTTGAAATCTCCGCAGATAGATTTTTAATGAAATCAATATCAGAGCTGATCAGAGGTACATACTCTGAAGAAACGTTTACTGAAAGCGTAATTATACCTTCTTTAGACAAATTTATTTCTAAATCCTTCTGCAACTCTTGAATTGCTTCATGTTCTTTATCTACACCATAAAACTCAATAAGATTATTTTTTCTAATAACGTACTCGGCAGCTGTACGACTTTGGAGTATCTGTACAAAAAGTTGAGCGTTTCCGGGTGCTAATTTTCCGGTAAGAAAGTCACCTACCCCACCACCTGTTAGTAATGATCCTAAACCTGAAAATTGATCTTGTTCAGCAGGTGGCAGTATTGTAACTGGAGCCTTGTAAGTAATTGGTGAGATTAAAAACAGATATAAAAAAATGACTATTGCTGAGCCAATAGTATACTTAATAATTATTTTCCAGTTAACGAGTAATGTGTGAATGATATCGTGTAAATTCATTTTATCACCTAGTTGCGACAATTACAGCAGCAGATGCTGCGACAATCGCAGCAAGTTGCGCGAGTATTGTTAATACATCAGTGAAAACTACCCAGAAAGTTGGACCAGGTGGTTCTTCTGGTACCCATATCGTATCTCCGGGTTCAAGTTTTATTGTATCATCTTCTTCAATCCACTCACCAGTTTTAGCCTTAATTATGCGAACATCACCTTCCTGTGCCCGCCAGCCGAATCCACCAGCTAATTCTATATAATCATTAATGGTGTAAGTTGAATCATAAATTATTTTACCCGGATTTACCAGTTGTCCTAACATTACTATATAATCTTTTTTTTCAGGTATATTTATTACATCATTTTTTCTTAAAATAATGTTTTCTTTCAAATCATGATCTTTAAACAGACTTACAAAATCAACAACAACAATTCCCGAGTGCTGTCTTGATTTTGCTTTGTAGTAATCATATTCATCTTCTGTCATATTCTCTACAGGAATTGATTTCAATCGTTCAAATTCTTTGTCGTCATCTTCCTTAATCTGCATTTTTCTTGTAACCGAAGCTTCAGCTAAAGAAGCTTCCGGCAGAAATCCCCCAGCCTCTTTTATTATTTCTGTAAGAGTAGTAGAGTTTTTGTTAATTTTATACCAACCCGGATATTTTACATAACCTTCAATTTTAACAAAATGATCAATCAAATATTCAGGGATTTGTCTTACCATAACATGATCTTTGTTCTCAAGGATAATATCATTTTTCTCAACTTGATCATATGTATAAAATGAGCTTAATTGTTTACTGCCATCTTTTCCGAATCTAACAAGTTCTATGGTGTCTTTCCGAGCTCTATAAGTAAATCCACCTGCAAGTTCGATTAAATCTTTTATTGACTCACCTTCACGATACTCATAAATTGCCGGATAGATAACCTCTCCACTTATAGCAACAACTTTATCAACTTTATCAATTAAGATTGCATCACCTTCAAGAAGGAATGGGTTATTTGAAAAATCACCATACCGTAAAAATCTTAACAAGTCATAACTTTTAATTTCATTATCAATTGAAATTACTTTGATATTACGAATGTCAGATGTTTCTTTCAGTTCTTTTTTTGTTGTGATTAAATCCATTAATCTTGAATTGCTTGATAAAATAAAAACTGAAGGATTTATCACGTTACCGATAAGTGAAACTTTAATCTTTCTGAAATCGACAAGTGAAACAAATATTTCAACATCTTTAAAATATTTCAAGATAGCTTCATTAATTTTATTTTTCGCCTCAGCAAGAGAAGAATTTCTCAAATTAATTCCCCCAATGCTTGGTATATAAAGCCAACCTTCCTGATCAATAACTAAATAATTTGAAATTTCTTTAACACCACTGATTGAAATGAATAATTTATCACCAGGTCCAACCTGATACTCTTCCGGGTTTATTGTTCCACCAGTTGCACTAACATCCATAAAATCTGTACTAATTTGACTTAACGAATCTTGAAATAAACGTTCCGGATAGTTTGGTAACTGTTGTGAAAACAAATTATTACAAACCAGAAGTGCAATTAAAAAAACAAATATTGATTTAAATGTCATTTAGGTATATAAAGATGTGGATTTATAAATTTGCTCTAAAAATAATGGTTATAAAATTATAAAATAATTGAGCTTCATCAAATTTTTAGTGAAACTTTCCTAAGAGTAAGTAATGAAACTAAAATCACCAGCAAAGGACCAGTGAAAAAAATAATCAGCATGTACTCAACGTAATCTTTAATCAGAAGAATCTTAAAAGCTTCAACGAAAGAAATATATTGATACACAAAATTGCTAATGAAAAAAGCCAATATACCTGCAATTATACCCGCAATAAGTCCATTTAATAACACTGGAATTTTAATCGTGGAGAGTTTAGCTCCTACAAGTTTCATAGTTTCAAACGCTATCATCCTGGAATTTATTATCAGTCTGATGGTTGCATAAACTAAATACAATGCAATTAAGGAAAATAAAGCAGTCAATACAAATAAATATATTTTAAAAGTATCTATAAAGTTTAATAGCCGGTAAATAAAACCCTCCTTAAATACTACCTCATCTACTCCATTTAGTCCTGAAAGATCCTGTACTATATAATTTATAGAATCGTTGAATGCATGATTTTCTGAGACACTTACAATGAAAGATGCAGGAAGCGGATTGTAGTCAAGAATCTTTCTGAAATCTTCTCCAGTTTCCTGAATAAAATTCTCAGCTGCTTCATCTTTGCTGATGAACACAACTTTATTTGAATAATCTTTGCTTTCAATCTCATCAAGAAGTTTTATCCTCAGATCTTTACTCATTGAATCATTGAGAAAAACATTTATTTTAATATTTGATTTTAAAACGGATGAATAGTGGTTGGAAATATTAATTGTGATAAAACTTATAAGAATTAGTAACACGCTTATTGTTAAACTTACCGTTGTGAGTAAAAATGAAGTCTTTGCAGATTTTATTGAGCGAAACGCTTCTGAAAAATAAAATATGATCATACAATAGTTTTAATTTTGATAATCAGAAATTTGACTCATCAATCCACCTAGTTATATACCATTTCTTTGTTGCAAGGTCCTGTTGAAGTGATAGATTTACACGTCCATCAATTCTGACAACATCAGTTGGATTAAATGTAATATTTAAATTAAATGATCTTACAATGTTAGCGTTCAGGGAATCAACTGTGCTCAGCACTATGTTGTTCCAAATTAAATCAAGCCTTTCAGCATTTTCAAACAGACCATTCGTTGTCCTCATGTCTTCATCCCTACCCCAGTTTACATCGTAGCCCAGATCATAGTCTCTGTAAGTAAATGTAAAATCAGGAGCTATTAATTGCCCATAAATAAGAGTGTCCTGGAAAGAATATGCATATTGAAAATTTTGAAACAATCCCTCAATTGTAGTTTGATCAGAAATTGGTGGTCCACTATCACCTAAATCATCTGCAAGCTTGGGAGCAAATGGATTTGTGCAAGAATAAATTAATGTTCCGATGAATAATATGTGAAGCAATATTTTAATATTAAAGATAAAATTCACGCTTCAATATACTCCAGCTTTGTGAGCTTTGTTTAGTGACATCTTCCCAATAGTAAATTGCCCACACCGTGTTACTTTGGGCCATAAAATATTTTACGTTTCCTTCATAAACTTCGGGATCAGAATTTAGAACTGGTATGCTGATAGTATAAGTAGCAGTATAGATGGCACTATCTGCCTGTAACTGGTATTCTTCATTGGCGAAGATTAGTTGAAGAGGAAATCCGTTAGGTGTAGAAATTACTAAATTATTAAAGTATGTAAACTCCTGTGAAACAGTCCATGGTTCCGGAAAATTTGGTTGTGCGTCATTTGCTGGCACAAAATAGAAAATTTTGTCAAATAGAGGTTCACCAGGCGAAAAATTTTTCTGATAGTCATTTGCATTCTTATCCTGAAAGGAATTTATTAAGTTCACTATCACATCGCTTGGTTCGACAGGTGTACGATAATTTGATTTAGTTTGATCGGGACTTTCCGGTTCTCTCGATTCAAATATATCACAAGCCTGAAATTGAATTATAAAAGTGATAAGTAATATTTTGGATGTTGATTTCATTTCTGAGCAAAAATGATCAATCTTTGTGAAGATTCTTCCTCGAAATCGTTTCCCTTATAATCACCAAATCTTTTCATGATTTTAAATCCGGCTCTTTTCAAAAAACTCACCATTTCGTCGTGGCTATACAATCGAACCGATTCATAAAATTCATCAATCGTTCCATCATTTTCAATTGTAATGTTTTTCCGAACTCTGTTTCCGTCAACAAATCTATTCTGCGTTATACGGGTGCCGTTATCTGAAAAGACTGTAGTTGGAATTAAATTCTTCAATAAATAAATTTTATTAAAATAATCTATAATAAAAAATCCCCTATCAGTTAATAAATCAAATGCTTTTTGAATTACTTTAAAATTTTCTTTATCATCTTCAAAGTATCCAATACTGGTGAAGAGATTTACAGCAATATCAAAATTTACCTCTGAGTTAAATTCCAAAATGTCAGAATTTACAAACTCAACAATTACGTTTTGTTTTTTTGCATTTGTCTTTGCTGCTGCAATTAAATTTTTACTCAAGTCAATTGCAGTGACCTCGTATCCTTTTGAAGCAAAGATAATAGCATGTCTCCCTGATCCACAAGCCATATCCAGCACTTTACTACCAGAAACAGAAATAATATTATTGACAATCAAGTCAACTAATCTTTCAGCTTCTGTCTCATCACGATGGCTATAAACTTTACGATAATTATCTGAGTTGAACCATTCTTTATACCAAGTCATAGTGAGCTTCGATTCAATATTGCACGACCAATTGTTGCATCATCAGCAAATTCAAGATCACCGCCAATTGGTAATCCTCTGGCAATTCTGGTTACATTTACATTAAGCGGGTTTATAAGTTTAGCAAGGTAAAGAGAAGTGGTTTCTCCTTCAGTATCAGGATTTAAAGCAAGGATTACTTCCCGGATATCTTCTCCTTCAAATCTTTTTAATAATTCTTTTATGTGCAGCGAGTCGGGAGTAACTCCGGATAGTGGAGAAAGAACACCACCAAGAACATGATACAAACCTTTATACTCATGAGTTTTTTCTATTGCGATAACGTCACTCGCTTCTTCCACTACACAAATAACTGTCTTCTCCCTTTTTTCACTTTTACAGATGTTACACAGATCTTCTTCGGAAAGATTAAAGCATCTTGAACAGAATCTGAGTTTGAGTTTTAAATCTTTTACAGCTTTTATTAAATTATCTACATGCTGATCTTCAGATTTTAACAGATAGATCGCAAGCCTTTGAGCCGTCTTTTTGCCAATACCAGGGAGCTTGCTTAATTCTTCAATTGCAATTAGAAGTGGTTCTGCAATCTGCACTTTACATTCCCGGAATATTCATACCCGGAGGTATCATACCTTTTGTTACTTTTGCCATTTCTTCTTCTGCCATTTTTGCAGCCGAACCCGTTGCTTTATTCACTGCTGCTACGACAAGGTCTTCAAGAATTTCCTTTTCATCTTTATTTATAACCTGCGGGTCAATTTCTAATGATATGATTTCCCTGTTGCCGTTGGCTGTTGCTTTTATCATTCCTCCACCAGCTTCTTCTGAAACGGTAAGATTTCCAAGTTCACCCTGCACTCTTTGCATTTCTTCCTGCATTTTCTGAACTTGTTTCAGCATGCCTTGCATTCCACCTTTCATCAAATTCTCCTGTATTTAGTCAAGTAATGTTTATTATTTTGTTATTATTTTATTCAAATATACTATAAATGATTGACTTTGTATATGTAAATTATCTAACTTCAACACCAGATTTTACAAATAGGAAGTGTATAATTTTTTAATATGAAGCCTTCAGAAAATAAAAAGTCGTCCAAAAATGAATCACTGCAAGATTATAGATTGGTTGAATATGATGATTACTTTATAACGAATAAAAATAAAAAAGTAAACCTAAAACATCTCGGTGAAAAAACTGCTCAAATGAGCAGTTATTTTTTTGAATACTTCAAGGGTTACAATATTCCTTGTGCATTTGTAGAAAAAGAGAGTAAGAAAAAAGTAAAATTGTTGAACACGGACGATTTTGGTTTCGAGATAAAAATCATTAATTCAACGGATGCAAGAACAGCAAAGATATTTTCAGTTAATAAAGGTTCCCCACTTCAAATTCCATTAATTGAATATCATTATGGCTCATCAAAAGATTCTTTAGTTACTGAAAGTCATCTAATCTCCTTCGACATTTGCACTTATGATGAACTTAAATTGATGAACAGACTATGTTCAAAGATAAATGCAATCTTATCATCCTTTTTAGAGAGAAGAAATACTTTGCTTCTTGAACTGATGTGCATATTTGGTAAATTTGAAGGTAAAATTTATTTAGTTGGAGATTTTTCTCCAGGCAGCATTAAAGTTTTTGATAATGAAAAAAATGACAAACTGCCTGATCCTTATAAAATTGAATCCTTTGCTCAAATGAGAAAGTACTCCGACTATCTTCTAAAATTGACCAATGGAGATTAAATGTTCACAAAATATGGTTACACAACCATAGGTGTTGTTGCAGTAATTGCTTTCCTTCTGGTTTCCATAAGTTTTTTTGTTAATAGCAACCCGCTAAAGATTATACTCATTGCCTGTGCTGCAGTTATTTTATTTTTAACACTCAACTTTTTCAGAGATCCTGATAGGAAAACTCCGGCAGAGGAAGGAATAATTGTAGCTCCCGCAGATGGCAAGGTAATTATTTTAAAGGAAAATATTCAAAACGAGTTTGTGGGGGCTAATTGCAACAAAATATCTATCTTTATGTCTCCTTTGAATGTTCACGTTAACAGGATACCGGTAAGCGGAAAAGTTGAACAGCTCAAATACCATGAGGGAAAATTCATTGCTGCTTTTGAAGACAAGGCTTCAGAAAATAATGAACGAATGGAAATTGGACTTACAACTACAAACGGAAAAGTGCTTTTCACACAAATTGCCGGTTTTCTTGCAAGAAGAATTGTAAACGATTTAAAAATTGGTGAGAATGTAACAATCGGAAAAAGATTTGGCATGATAAAATTCGGTAGCAGGGTTGATATTTTTGTCCCTTCTGACTGGACTCCTACCGTTAAAATGAATGAAACTGTCTATGCAGGTGAAACAATTTTATTCAAGCTGAAAAATAAATGAACCGACCACGTATTACTCCTTCGGTAATCCCGAACCTGTTTACAGCATTAAATATGTTTTGCGGATTTCTTTCCATCCTTAGCGCATCCGAAGGAAATTATAATTATGCAGCATGGTTAATATTTACAGCAGCTATATTCGATGCACTCGATGGTATGGTTGCACGTCTAACAAACTCATCAAGCGAAATCGGGGTTGAACTTGATTCACTATCAGATATTGTAAGTTTTGGTGCAGCACCCTCATTTCTGCTTTATAAATCATTTTTTTATTCGATGAACACCTGGGGAATAATAATTAGTGCGCTACCACTAATTGCTGGTGGCTTTCGGCTGGCACGATTTAACGTTCAGCTTGTTGGATTTTCAAAATCATTTTTTATCGGTTTACCTATTCCTTCAGCTGCTTTAACTATTGCATCATTTGTAATTGCATTTTACAGCGAAGGTTACCCCAGTCCTATTTCTGATTTCATTATTCCGATGGTTTTAGTCCTCTCCTTCTTAATGGTAAGTAACATCAGATATGAAACGCTTCCAAAACTTTCTGCAAGCAGCATAAAAGAAAAACCATACCATTTTATTTTCATTATTCTTTCGGCAATCCTCGTTCTATTTTTATACACAAAAGGATTGTTCCTTGTATTTCTTTTCATGATACTGATAGGTATTTTTAGGCATCTTTACAAACTAATTACATCAAAGTCTGACAATAATTAAAAAGTTATAAAAATGTTTAAAGCAAAAGTTCTGATTAAA